>Ga0247816_10001567_pt1 | contig 11190 bp, 9 predicted proteins | sample UWRJL209509C1_FD_179930 | JGI IMG/M metagenome (GOLD analysis project Ga0247816, IMG submission 179930) | Plant litter microbial communities from Arlington Agricultural Research Station in Wisconsin, United States - UWRJ-L209-509C-1 | ecosystem: Environmental > Terrestrial > Plant litter >...
GACCGACTTTTATGACCAATTAAAATCCGTTACAAGTGGGTATGGTTCGTTTAACTACGAATTAGACACCTACCGTGAAGACGACCTGGTGCGAATTGATTTCTATGTTGCCGGTAATATGGTTGATGCATTGAGCATTATGGCCCACCGCAGCGAATCACAAAGCCTCGGCCGCGAAATTACCAAAAAACTTAAAGACGTTATTCCTCGCCAAAACTTCCAGGTTGCCTTGCAGGCTGGTATTGGCGGAAAATTTATTGCTCGTGAAGATTTAAGTGCATATCGTAAAGACGTGACAACTGGATTGTACGGTGGTGACGTGTCTCGTAAGAAGAAGGTCCTTGCTAAACAAGCTAAGGGCAAGAAGCGAATGAAACGCTTTGGTAAAGTAGATATTCCTTCAGAAGCCTTTATGGTGATGCTCAAGAGAGACTAAGCAAACTCGTTGCTTTTCCTACGTTGCTTATGTTAGAATGACCCTAAAGCTTATAAGAGGGGGTTTAACTCTATGACATTTGGCGGAAATAGTGCAAACAGTTCAATTGCTGGTAGTACAGACGTACAACTAAGCGGTTTAGCGGACGATCAAGTATTAACTTATGACGGAACAAGTGCAAAGTGGAAGAACCAAACTCCTTCTGCTGCTAACTTAACGAATGTTCCATTGACAGCTGTGAAGTCGGGCAGTACATGGCCTGCACGTCCAACAAGTAGCGCATCTACAGTTGTGTTCTGGGTCGGTGCTGACCCAAGCCCACCTATTGTTGGGAGCGGAACTGGCGGAATGTACAATAATGATATCCGAGTGTTGCCTAGCTAATGCCTAATGGTCTGTGTTGATACACAGGCCTTTATTTAATGCGCGCAATAACTAAGAGGCCGTTACTCGGCAGAAAGGCATAACCTAGTGGCAACAATTAATTTCCCATCCAACACTCTGACGCCTGGCTCAGCATATGACGACGGCGGCGATGGTATGACTGTCGGTTTCATTGCAACAGTAGCAAGTGCAGGGCTTACGGCGACCGGGCTCCGCTGGTACGCACCAAGCCCAATGACCGTAACGCCAGTACTGTACGATTACGTAGGAACGATGCAAGCAACTGGTCCAGCTAAGGCTTGTAATGCTGGTTGGAATACACTTCCGTTTAATGAGGATTTCATTTTAACTTCTGGTGCGCAAATGCTTCCAGCGGTTTTCCAGGCAGGAACTCAGGAATATACTGCACGAGCAAATGCTTGGCCACGAACAAGCACGATGGTGACATCTGAAGCAGGTGCTGGCCGGTTTAGCTACGGGCCGCAGGCCATGCTACACCCGGATATGCCAGCCACAGAATCGTGGTTTGGTCTTGACCTTGTTGTTACCGATGTAGTAGCTGCGACGCCGCCGACCACTAACGCTGGTGCTAACCAGACAAACGTTGCCCAGGGTTCAACCGTTACGCTCACAGCCGTAGACACCCCGGGTACCAACCCAATTTCTTCAGCTACCTGGACGTGGGTAAGTGGCGGCACTGCGCCAACACTTACAGGTTCTGGAACGACACGGACCTATACCGCTCCAAATGCTCAAGTAACACAGGTCTTCCGCCGTACGGTAAGTGATGGCACGTTAGTAGCGACGGATGACGTTTCGATTACAACTGCTGCCGCAGTGCCACCGTCTACCAATGCCGGTACCGACAAAACTAATGTCGCCCAGGGTTCAACCGTTACGCTAACAGCCGTAGATACCCCAGGTACCAATCCAATTACCACAGCTACCTGGACGTGGGTAAGTGGCGGCACTGCACCGACACTTACAGGTTCCGGTCTTACGCGAACCTATACTGCCCCGAATGCCCAAATAACCCAAGTTTTCCGACGCACGGTAAGTGACGGTACGTTAACTGACACGGACGATATTTCGGTCACTACTGGCGCTGCTATCGTACCGCCATCAACCAGTGCTGGTGCCGATCAAGCTAATGTAAAACCATTTTCAACTGTCACACTCACCGCTGTAGATACACCGGGCACAAGCCCAATTACCTCAGCCACCTGGGCATGGGTAAGTGGCGGCACCGCGCCAACGCTTTCAGGTACCGGAACGACGCGGACGTACACTGCTCCAATTGGCTTAGATGCAATTACGCAGATATTCCGCCGCACAGTAAGTGATGGTACATTGAGTGACATAGATGACGTATCAATCACTACAGCCCCAGCCAACAGACGGATTGTGGTCGGTGGAGCAGAAGTTCCGGCTCGCATCTTTATCATTGGCGCAGTAACTCCACCTTCTACGAACGCCGGAGCCGACAAGACCAACGTTGCTCAAGGTTCAACCGTCACACTTACCGCTGTTGATACTCCAGGTACCAACTCAATCACTTCAGCTACTTGGGCATGGGTCAGCGGTGGCACTGCACCGACACTTACAGGTTCCGGTCTTACGCGAACGTACACCGCGCCGTCTTCTCAAGTAACCCAAGTCTTCCGTCGAACAGTTTCAGACGGCACTTTGACTGATACTGATGACGTTTCCGTCACAACCGCGGCAACTGTTGTTCCACCATCTACTAACGCCGGAGCCGACAAGACTAACGTCGCCCACGGTTCAACCGTTACACTCACCGCTGTCGATACTCCAGGTACCAACTCAATCACTTCAGCTACCTGGACGTGGGTAAGTGGTGGCACCGCGCCGACACTTTCGGGTTCAGGGCTCAGCCGTACTTACACCGCTCCGTCTACACAGGTAACACAGGTCTTCCGTCGAACAGTTTCAGACGGCACTTTGACTGATACGGATGACGTTTCTGTTACAACCGCTGCCGTAGTACCGCCTTCTACCAACGCTGGAACCGACAAAACTAACGTTGCTCAAGGTTCAACCGTCACGCTTACCGCTGTTGATACCCCGGGTACAAACCCAATCCTCTCCTCAAGCTGGGCATGGGTCAGTGGTGGCACCGCACCGACGCTTTCAGGTTCAGGCCTCAGCCGTACCTATACTGCTCCAAATGCTCAGGTGACACAGTTATTCCGACGTACGGTATCAGACGGAACTTTGACTGATACTGATGATGTATTCGTTACTACAGCAGCTGCAGCTACTAATCCAGAAACCGTAACGTTCACTCACGGTAGCCAAATGCTCGCGGCGCTTTCTGCCGGCCAGATTGGGCTGAAGCCGGGCGTAACGCGAACTTCAAGGACACCGTTTACTCCTGTTGCTGGTACTACCTATCAGAATTTGACGATTAACGGTGACATGGATATTAACGTTGCCTCTACCTGGATTAACTGCCAGTTTATCTCTGATGCCAGCAAACCCGCCAATGCAAATATGTGGGGCAATAGTATGGTGAGGTTTGAGTATTGTCAGTTTGATGGAAACAACCGTGCCGATGCAGGCCTCAAGGGCCAACATGTTTCTGTGTATCGCTGTGAATTCCGTCGATGCTTGAAGGATGCGCACATTAACGACGATTGGGACTTTACTGAATGTATTAGTAAAGAGCACTGGGCTAAGAATGCTGGCGACCACCGTGAAAACATTTTGCGTAATAGTGGAACTGACGTTTCGTCACTTCGTTGTTACTGGAGGATGGAAAGCCAAGGCAGTACAAACCAATACGTTTCATCGGCTTTCTCAACCTATAACCAGCCTGAGTCACGTAATGTGACAGTGAAAGATAATTACATCGATGGTGGTGGCGGTGGGTATGCCTTCTACGGAGGTGGTACTACCCAAACTTCTAACATTAAGGTGACTGGCAATATCTTTGGGCGTGCGGTTAACAGGTACTCAGGTTACGCTGGTGCCAATGACAGTACCTGGATTGGTACAAGTGGCTATGAATGGAGCAATAACCGTTGGGGTGCACTTGGCCCTGCTAACCAAGCGGGCGACCCTGCGGAAGGTGCTCTCATTGATCAATACGGCCGATAATATAATTCACAGTAACATCAAAGTAAAATTAAAGTTGTAAAATACAACACTCGGTAATATACTGAGTTAAAAGCGTAAGCGGAGAGTAAAACTCATGACACGACTTCCACAACCCGGTGCAGATGAAGGCAGCTGGGGAGTAGTTCTAAACGACTTCTTAGCAACGGCACATAATGCCGACGGTACATTAAAAGCGAGCAGCATCAGCTCACTAAACGCTGAGACATCAACTAACAAAGGCCAGCCGAATGGCTACGCTAGCCTTGATGGTAGCGGCAAAGTTCCAGCCAGCCAATTACCACCAGCGTCTACTGCTGCAGACGCAACGACTACTGTAAAAGGTGTAGTTAGGTTAGCGGGTGACCTGGCCGGTACTGCTGACGCGCCAACGGTTGTTGGGTTAGCTGGCAAGTATGTTAAGCCAGTTGCCGGTATTCCAGAAGCTGATTTGACAACTGCAGTGCAGACCAAATTAAATGCTCCTGCTACCGTTACCGATGCTACGACGACGACTAAGGGCTCTGTTCAACTAGCGGGTGACCTGGCCGGTACGGCTGACGCGCCAACTGTTGTTGGTTTGAGCGGTAAGTACGTTAAACCAGTTGCGGGTATTCCGGAAACCGACCTGTCGAGCGCAGTCCAGACAAAACTTAACACAACTGCAACTAGCCTTGATGATTTGTCTGACGTAAGTGCTAACGGCGCAACCGATGGTCAAGTTTTGCTTTACCAAGCGGGAACATGGGGTCCAGCAACTAACTCAGCTGGTGGTACTGGTACCGTCTCTGATGCGACAACCTCCGCCAAGGGAATCATTCAACTTGGTGGTGACCTGGCCGGTACGGCTGGTGCGCCAACTGTCGTTGGTTTAAGCGGAAAGTACGTTAAACCGGTTGCGGGTATTCCTGAAACTGACTTAACTGCAGCAGCGCAAGCGAAACTTAATAACACCGTCGATACTACAGCGGTTCATCTTACGGGTGCAGAAACTGTTGGGGGTGTGAAAACGTTCTCAAGCTCGCCGGTTGTGCCAACGCCAACTACTGGTACGCAAGTTGCAAATAAGACCTATGTTGATACGGCAGTTGCCGGAGTAACTGGTGGCAATGGTCAAACAGCAGTGGCGCGAACTGCAAACTATACTGCAGTAGCAGGCGACTTCGTAATCGGCAATGCGGCAGCGGGTACTTTTACGGTAACATTACCAACTCCTCAAAATGGAGCTTTCGTATCGGTGAAGAAAACCGACAGCAGTACTAATGGTATAGTTGTTTCACGAAGTGGTGTCCTTATCGACGATCTTGCAAGCGTCACTGTCGGTGCCCAATGGCAAAGCCAAGACTTTTTCAGTGATGGCACTAAGTGGTACCGTGTCTAGTTTTGCTCACTAAAGTATAAAATTTACGTCAACTCTTGGTATACTTGGGTATGAATTTACTTGAACAAGCAATTAACACCTACCAAATGCCCGAAGCGGCTCGCAACCTTTTGCACAACCATCCTTCATTGAATATCGCTGGACCAACTGGCGCCGGTAAGGGGACTATGGCTCAGCATCTTACCCAAACTGGTCACTATATTCCTGTAGTCTCAGATACGACCCGTTCAAAGCGTGCCTTTGGGAATGGCTTTGAAGTCAGTGGCGTGCATTACTGGTTTATTGATAATGAAACCGGTATTCAAAAATTGAATAATGGCGAATATATTGAAGCTAAATTAGTTCACGGGGATACACTGTATGGAACAAGTATTGCGTCGTATGAGCGAGTGGTTAAAAGTGGCCGAACCCCAATTCTAGAAATTGACGTTCAAGGTATGGAAGAACTGATGCTGGCTGCACCTGGTTTTGAAGCGATTCTGTTACTACCACCAAGTTTTGAAATCTGGGAACAGCGTATTGACGGTCGCGGCGATATTGACCTTGAACAAAAGATTCGTCGCTTTAGTACGGCCCTCGTTGAATACAATAAGCCAATCGAAAATGAGAATTTTTTTCCAGTTATTAATACCGAAGTACTCGAAACAGCTGAAATTATTATGTCCGGTGAGTATAAAGAAGAGTCATATCGTCAAAAAGCCTTAGCGCTGACACTTGAACTTCGCACTGCAACGCAAGCCTTTCTCGATAGCCACAAATAGCTTTAGCACTCATTGACAGTGAGTGCTAATATTCGCTACAATAAGTGCATGACCGAACGACAACGACTTATTCTGGCTGCTATTATCGAGCAACATGCTGAAATTGCCGCGCCTGTTGGTAGCGTAATGCTTGCTAAGTTATTTGGCGTTTCAAGTGCGACTATTCGCAGCGAAATGGTAAAACTCGAAGAGATGGGCTTTATCGTTCAGCCTCACACTAGTGCGGGGCGTATCCCAACCGATACTGGCTACCGTTTTTACGTTAACAGCCTCAACGAAGTCCACGCTGGGCAGCCACAACTTCCCGATCGCAGTGCGAGAGCGATCGATGCCCGTGTTGGTACACACGGCGACCGAGCGGACCGAGCGATTCGAAGTGCTGTCGATAGCCTGGTTGATTTAACCCAAAACCTCGGCTTAGCGACCATCGGTGACGAGCTTTATCTAAGCGGCATTGGGAATTTGTTTTCACAACCAGAATTCTTGCACGGTAACCATGCCCAAGCGGTCGCACGTCTACTAGATAACCTCGAGCCCTGGTTACGCGAGGCCGCGCCGAACGAACCACTCAATGTATATATTGGTTCTGAGAATCCGATAGGCAAGGCGAGTGGCGCAACCTTAATTATTAGCCGCTTCCGATCACCGTATAGCGACAATAGCTATATTGGAGTACTTGGGCCGACGCGCCAGAGCTACGACAAAGTTATGCGTCTGGTGCGACATACTGGTGCAATGTTAGAAGAAACCCTGTAATTCAATAAGAAAGGAAAGCAATTATGCCGAAATCAAACCCAACCCCCAACCCAAAGCAAGATCCTACTCCATCTCCAGAGCCAACTGCGGCAACTGATGATCGCGATGAAGAAATTATCGACCTCACCCTTGACCTTCAACGAACACGGGCTGACTTTGAAAACTACCGTAAGCGTGTCGATGCTGAAAAGCAAGCCGCTCGTGAGGCTGGTGCCTCGTCTGCCGTGTTAAAGCTACTCCCTGTTATTGATAACATTGAACGGGCTATCGCTTATACACCTGAAGAGCTTAAGGATAATACCTGGGTGCAAGGCGTTTCTGGTCTCGTAAAACACCTTGAAAAATCACTTGAAGGGTTGAGTGTTGCGCGTATTGATGCCAAGCCTGGTTCTGAATTCAATCCAGAACTTCATGAGGCTATTCAGTTTGATGAAACTGCTGAAGGTGATAAAGAGGTGATTGCTGATGAACTTCAAGCTGGCTATACACTGAATGGTCGCGTTATTCGCCACGCAATGGTGAAGGTTACGAAACAATAAAAGAAATCCCCGAAATAAAGCGGGGATTTTGATAGCGGGTGTTGGTTTGAGCAGAGAGAAGTAGTCTCCGCTCAAACCAACGATCAGGCCGAAGTCTGTTTGGGTTTTATTGCGGTACTGATGGAGAAGACGATGATGTCGATCTTTTTGGCTTTGCCGGGATTGACCTTTTCATCCTTCTTGTTGTCACCCCTCTCCTTGCAGTTATCGACGTCGTACCTAATTTCTAGGTTTGCAAAACGGCAAGGTATTGGACACAAATCGAAGGCGCGCTGAATCCTGGTGAGCGATTCGGCGGTTGCAGGCAGGTGTATCTCCGACTCTTTGATATCGCGGTACGGGCTCCTTTTTAGTTCTTCGGGGCGTTCGCCATTGACATCAATGATGTAGAACCACTGAACACGAGTCTTGCGCAATGCCAACAACGGCACAAGCGGCTGCCTTTCGGCGTACGTGTGGTCTGCTTTGATGCAGCTATTGAGCGTTACGCTACTAACCGTTGAAGTCATTTCCTCTTCTCTCTACTCGAAAAATAAAAAAACCGCCAAGAGATTTCTCTCAAGCGGATTCACTTCTTACTATCTGTATCTGTTGAGAAACAATATTAGTAAGACGTATTGATAATAGTCTTATTTATAGCAAAAATCAATAACATTTTAAAAAATATCGAAAATAGGCAAAAGTGTTACTGATAAACACCTGTCATTAAGGTAATGGTTGTATGTTACAATAAGCACTATAAAAATAGGAGTAAGATATGGGATTTGGCTCAGGCGGTAGCAATACAAGTATTTCGGCGGCAACTGATGCTGCACTAAATAACCCTACGAATAACGAAGTTTTAACATATGACTCGAGTACTTCAAAGTGGAAAAATGCCACCGGTAGCACAACACTTGTACCAGTTTCAGCGCGAACTGCTTCGTACACTCTCACGCTGTCTGATGCTGGTGAAGCTGTTGAAATCACCTCAGCTAGTGCGACAACCCTAACCGTACCACCAAATGCCAGTGTCGCTTTCCCAGTAGGGACTGTTATTGAAGTAGCTCGGCTAGGTGCGGGTGCCGTAACGGTTGCCGCTGGTTCTGGTGTAACGCTTCAGTCTGCCGATGGCGACCTGGGGTTGCGAGTACAGTACTCGGTACTTTCATTGCGTAAGCGAGCCACCGATACATGGCTCGTAGCAGGAGATCTTGGATAGATGAGTATTTCGCTTGCTCGCCGTGGGGCATCAGCTAAGCGGCGTATTCAACAGGGTGGCGGTGGCTTTTACGCCAATGCTATTAACAACCCAAGTGCCGCTGGCTACCCAGATGCGACGAATACCGGTGTAACCCCTGGGACTACTTTGACAACCGTTGCAAATATAAATGTAACGACAAATGGCACGGTAATTGAAAACCGTTCGGTGACTAATCAAATTGTCATCCGTGCAAATGATGTCACAATTCGAAACTGTCGCATTGTCTCGGGTGATTATTACCCAATTGATTACGAGGGCACTGGCCTGGTTGTCGAAGATTGTGAAATTATCGGCACAAGCGCAACGGTGACAGCCGGTTTAAGCACTTCGAACTATACTGCCAGGCGATGTAGGGTCGAGGGTGGAAAAGACGGCTTTAAAGCCGAATCTAATGTTCTTATTGAAGATTGTTACGTCACAAACTTAAACGTGTCACAAGACAGCCATAATGATGGTGTTCAAACGACCGGTGGAAGTAATGTAATCATCCGCCATAATACATTTAAGCTAGGCGACAACGCTGGGGTGAGTGCTGTACTACAATTTGGTACCGAAAATGGTCCATTCTCGAACTGGCTGGTTGAAGAGAACCTGTTAGACGGCGGTGGCTGGACGATAAACTCGCAAACGGGTAACAGCTCTATGCAGTTCCTCAACAATCGCTTCACCCGAAGAAGTGGCTATGGCCCAGGGCACATGACTAACAGTATTTGGACAGGTAATTACTTTGATGATGACGGTTCTGTAGCCGCGTAAATCGTTGAATATATCTAAATAAGTTAGCACTCTTGACATGAGAGTGCTAACTTATTTATAATAGAAATACTTGGCAATCTCCTAGTGAGAGTGCTAAAATATATACATCGACATTTTGTTTAATAGGAGAATATAAATATGGGTAAAATCATTGGAATCGACCTTGGTACAACCAACAGCGCTGTGGCATACATGGTAGCGGGTAAGCCAGAAGTTATTGCAAATGCAGAAGGTAACCGCACCACTCCAAGCGTTGTGGCTATCAACAAATCAGGCGAACGCCTTGTTGGCCAAGTTGCACAGCGTCAACGTGTTACAAACGCTAAAAACACCATCTATGGTGTAAAGCGCCTTATCGGTCGTAAGTTCGGCGACGTCGAAGTTCAAAAGGACCTCGACATTATGCCATACGAAATTGGTAAAAAGGGTGACGGTGTTACCGTTCGTCTAGGCGACAAAGACTACTCACCAGAAGAAGTATCAGCAATGATTCTTTCTAAGCTAAAAGCCGACGCTGAAGCGTTCCTAGGCGAAAAAGTCACCGAAGCTGTTATTACAGTTCCTGCGTACTTCGATGACTCGCAAAGGCAAGCTACTAAAGACGCTGGTAAAATTGCCGGTCTTGAAGTGAAGCGTATTATTAACGAGCCAACTGCGGCTGCGTTAGCGTATGGCCTTGAAAGTAAAAAAGAAGAAAAGATTGCCGTCTTCGACCTCGGTGGTGGTACCTTCGACGTTTCTGTTCTTGAACTTGGTGACGGCGTGTTTGAAGTTAAAAGTACCCACGGTGACACTCACCTCGGTGGTGAAGACTTTGACAACCGCATTGTTAACCACTTCCTTGATGAATTCAAGAAAGAAGCTGGTATCGACCTAAAGGGCGACAATGCAGCAATGCAACGCCTAAAGGACGAAGCTGAAAAAGCTAAGAAAGAACTTTCTTCAACTACTGAATACGATGTAAACCTACCATTTATTACAGCTGACGCTGATGGGCCAAAGCACTTTGAGTACAAGCTTACTCGTGCCAAGCTTGAAGAACTCGTTAAAGACTTGATTGACCGTTTAGCTGACCCTGTTGAAAAGGCTTTGAAAGACGCTGGCCTTAAGGCAAGTGAAATCAACGAGATTGTTCTTGTTGGTGGTATGACCCGTATGCCAGCAGTTGTTGAAAAAGTAAAAGCTATCTTTGGCAAAGACCCACTGAAGGGTGTAAACCCTGACGAAGTTGTAGCTATTGGTGCTGCTATTCAAGGTGGTGTACTTGCTGGTGACGTGAAGGATGTTCTTCTTCTCGACGTTACACCATTAAGTCTTGGTATCGAAACTATGGGTAGTGTTTCAACTAAATTGATCGAACGAAACACAACCGTCCCTACTAGTAAGAGTGAAACATTCTCAACTGCAGCTGATAACCAGAATCAAGTTGAAATCCACGTCTTGCAAGGTGAACGTGAAATGGCCAGCGACAATAAGTCACTTGGACGTTTTGTACTCGATGGCATCGCCCCTGCGCCTCGCGGTGTGCCACAAATTGAAGTTACCTTTAACCTCGATGCCAACGGCATCTTGAACGTGACCGCTAAAGACAAGGGGACTGGTAAAGAGCAATCTATTACTATCCAAGACAGCGGAAACCTTAGTAAAGATGATATTGAAAAGGCACAAAAAGATGCTGAAGCGCACGCTGAAGAAGACAAGAAAAAGCGTGAATCAGTTGATGCTCGTAACAGCCTGGAAAATACTATCTACCAAGCTGAAAAAATGCCTGACGAATTCAAAGATAAAATCTCTGAAGACGACAAGAAGGTAATTGC
>Ga0247816_10001569_pt1 | contig 11186 bp, 10 predicted proteins | sample UWRJL209509C1_FD_179930 | JGI IMG/M metagenome (GOLD analysis project Ga0247816, IMG submission 179930) | Plant litter microbial communities from Arlington Agricultural Research Station in Wisconsin, United States - UWRJ-L209-509C-1 | ecosystem: Environmental > Terrestrial > Plant litter >...
GCATTAGCGAGGTGCCGAGTGGTGGGGCAAGAGCGTTTTGCTTACTTTTGCGCTCTATCAAAAGTGAGCCGCCGTAAGGGCGGAACCCATACCAGCCCTAACCGAAATAACGGATATGCCCCCCGGTCAGCCTCAAGGCCCTCAAGGCTGACCAGGATGCGGCGAAGGATACTCCCTCGCCACATCCAACACCTTGGCATACGGCCCATCCCAAAGTTGCTCATGCAGCTGACGCACCCGCGCGGCCATCGCAGGGTCATGCATCACCACTTCCAAATTGCGCGAATTATCCAGATAACCACCGAGCCAGTTACTGGTCCCCACCCAAGCCACCTGCCCATCAATCTCCATGGTCTTGCTGTGAATCACCCGCGCATAAGGGATAAACCCTTCCCGAGCCAAAGGCAGCGTCACCACCTTGACTTCAACATTGGGCAACACCGCCAGGCTTTTCAGATACGGCAACTCCAGCGCCTCAGTGTTCCAGTTGGACACCATCAACTTGATCAACACCCCACGCGCCGCCGCCGCACGCACGGCGTTATCGATCACCGCGTAATAAGGCCGTGTCCGATCAAGCCCGTAGGACAGCGGTGCGTAGTCAAGCAGTTGCACCCGAACTTCTTTTTTCGCTTCAGCCAGCAACCGCGGCAATTCCAGCTGTGAATCACCCACACCCGGCGGGTTATAGCGTTGCGGGCTGGCAACCAGATAATTGCCCGTGCGCGGCGATTCCGGCCCGGCAGCCGGCAGGGCGACCGGCCTGTTTTCCGTCAGTGCCGCCTGCGCCTGCCAATCCTGTTCAAAGATCGCCTGGGTCTGCGCCACAACGGTCGCATCGCTGATCAGCAACCCGGTTTCGTGAATATGCTCCAGCGAACGCCAATCAAAATTCTGACTGCCGATAAACGCCTGCTTGCCGTCCACCACCATGTACTTGGCGTGAATAATCCCGCCGCTCAACTTGGCGTAAGGCAGCACGCGCAAGGTCAGGTTGGGGATCGCCCGCAAGCGCTCCAGGGTCGAGGCTTCGGAAAGCTTCACGCCCTTTTCTTCCAGCAAAAAGCGAATCTTCACCCCGCGTTTTCCGGCGGCTTCCAGGTGTTCGATCACAGTGTCCATCACCGAACCCGGATGGTCGGCGGCATAAAACTGGCCGATATCGATACGGCTTTTCGCACCGTCGAACAGCTCGATCCACACCGGTCCAGGCTGACGCAAATCCGCCGTCCCCAGCGCGGTGTCTACCGGCACGGTGTGCACCAACTCAAACCCCGGAATCGAAAAGTCCGCCTGAACCAGCGGACTCATGAGCAAACCGCACAGGCCTGCAATACGCACTTTCAACGATAAGGACATACGCGTCTCATCTGTAAAAGAAGGACGGGCGCAGCACGCGCCCGTCCGAAAGGTCATGCCGAACGGCTATGCAGCGGAGTGGGTACCAGGTGCGGCACTTCACCCTGTACACGGGCGCCGGTCGAGGCGCGGATCAGCAGGATTTTCAGCTGGTCGTTGATGCGCTCCAGGCTGTCCTGGAAGAAGTTGTGGAACACCACACAGAATAACGCAATGGCAATCCCCAGGCCGGTGGCGAACAAGGCTGTACCGATACCACCGGAAATCTGCCCTGGGTCGGATACGCCGGCACTGGCCAGCGCCTTGAAGGTGTCGATGATCCCCAGAATCGTCCCCAGCAACCCCAGCAGCGGCGCCGCAGTGGTGATGGTTTCGATGATCCACAGGCTGCGGGCCAGCGGTGCACGGGTCTTCAGGTACTGGGTTTCGATCTCGTCTTCCAGGTCTTTGCGCGAACCGTTGGAAGCCTTCTGCGCCAGGATCGGCAGCACCATGCCGAGCGGCAGGCTGTCACGGCGGGTCAGGCTTTCGGGCAGGTCGCGTTCGCTGTGTACGTTGGCGCCCAATACTTCGGTCAGCGCCCGCGCCTGGCGACGCACGTAGGCGAAGTAGATGCCGCGCTCGATGGTGATGAAGACCGCGATCGCCATCGCGGCGTACATCACATAGAAGGTGATTTGGTGAAGCAGGTCCATGTTCATGATCAATAACCTCGCCGTTAGAAATTCGCTTCCAGGGAAACCGTGACGGTACGGTCCAGGCCAACGATGTAAGCCGGGTCGCCATCGCGGAAGCCGCTGTAGGTCGCCGAGTTGGTCTTGGTGGTGTACACGCCGTCCAGGTACTTCTTGTCAAACAGGTTGTCGACGTTCAGGCGCAGGGTTGCGTCCTTGACGACTTTCTTGTCCACCGGCAGGTAGATACCGGCGCCGAGGTTGAAAACGGTACGGGCCGAGATGGCTTCGTCGTTGGTCAGGTCACCGTAGAGTTTGCTGGTGAACTTACCGCCGAAGGTGCCGTAGAAGCGCCCGTCGTCGTAGCCGATGTTCGCCGCGAGCATGTTCGTCGGTACGTTGGCGAACTGCTTGCCGCTGGTAGGCAATACGATCGGCTTGCCGCCGCTGAAGACCGTCAGGTCATCCTGCTGCTTGGAGCTGGTGTAGGTGTAGGAGGTGTAGTAGTTGAAGTTGTGCGGCAGCTTGCCGCTCCACTCCAGCTCCAGGCCTTTGTTGATGACGGTGCCGGCGTTGATGTCGGCCGAATCACCGTTGCTGTCCAGAGAGGTGAGCTGGCGATTCTTGAACTGCATGTAGAACAGGGTGGCGGCGAGGGTGCTTTCTTCGCCGGTGTAGCGCCAGCCCAGTTCCTGGTTCCAGCTCAGTTCCGGCTTGGAGTCGAGGGAGCCGACGCCTTTGTCGTACAGCACGTAGTTTTGCGGAATACGCATGTTGCGCGACAGGCTGTAGAACAGCTGGTTGCTTTCGTCGATCTGGTATTTCAGGCCGGCGTTGGGCAGCAACTTGTTGTAGGTCTGGCTGGCCTTGCCCGGTTGTTCGGTGAGGCTGCCGTGGTTGGTGCCGTCACGCTCGACATTCATGTAGGCAATGCCGGCAATCAGGGTCCAGTCCGAGTTGATGTACCAGGTGTCCTGGGTCCAGACCTTCTGCGCCGGGGTCACGGTATAGCGGTCGCGACCCTGCACGGTGTTGCCGTTGGCGTCGACCACGGAGTCGCCATCTGGCCAGGTGTCGCTTGGCTTGCCGTTGTTCTTGAGGGCAATGAACGGTTGGGTCTGGCTTTGGCGAGCGCGTTCGTACCAGTAGCCGAATTGCAGGCTGTGGTCGCCCAGGTCCCAGTTCAGCTTGGTGGTGATGCCCGGGCGCCAGGTCTGGGTGCGGGAAGGGCGGTAGTAGACGCCGGTGGTCGAGGAGCCGTCGGCGTTGTATTGGGCCTGCGTCGGCAGGTTGCCAAGGTCGAAAACGCCGCCCTTGTTCGAACCGCTGTTCAGCGCATAGGCCGAGGAGCCCACGCCGCTGCCGTTGCCGTAGTAGTAATACGGGATTACCGAGAGGGCGAGGTTGTCGCTCAGCTTGTATTGAGTGTTGAGCACGGCGGTAAACGTCTGGAACGGGTTCTGCGCCAGGTCGTAGTAGCTGCTGATCTTGCCGTTGGCGCCCACCGCCGGCGTCGCCGGGTACGGGTCGTACTTGCGGCCGTACTGCTGGAATTGCGACTTGGTCAACTGGCTGTAACTGTTGTTGTCCTGCTCGTGGTACTTGAGGATCAGGTTGGCGGTGTTGCCGTTGCCGGCGTCGAAGAAGCTGTTCCACTCCACCTTGTCCGCACGCACGGCACCCGAGCCGCGCCACATTTGGCCTTCGGTGTGGGAGGCCGAGAGCCAGTTGCTCAGGCCGTTGACTTCGCCAGTATTGAGGCGGGCGAAGGTCTTGAAGGTGCCATTGCTGCCGGCCACTTGTTTGACAAAGGCCCCGGTTTCCTTGGTGGGGCGAATGGTCACGATGCCGATGTTGCCGCCGCTGGAGCCGATGTGCGGGCCGTCGGCTTCCGAGGAGCCCTGGGTGACGAAGATCTGGTCGATGTTTTCCGGGTCGCCCAGCAGGTTGGAGTACAAGGCGTAGTTGCCGGAGTCGTTGATCGGCATGCCGTCCACCGACATGCCCACCTGGTCGGAGTTCATGCCGCGCATGGTGAAGCGAAAACCCGAGAGGCCGGTGTTGTCTTCGCTGGAGATGTTCAGGCCCGGCGTGTACTTGAGCTTGTCGATGGCGTTGCCGGTGGCGGTCTGTTTATCCAGTGCTTCCTTGGTGATGGTCGAGCGGCCCTTGGCGCTCTCTTCCTGGACCATGTAACCGCCCCCAGCGGTTGCCTTGCCCTGTACGCCAATCGTCCCGACGTCACTGTCGCTGGTGTCTGCCATGACCACGCCAAAAGGCATGCTCGTCGCGGCAACGAGTGCCAGGTGAATTCGTGTAAACCTCATCAGTGTCGTCCTGGTGTTGGGTGCTATTACTGCACGCTGTAGTTGAAGGTGGCGGTGAAGCGATGCTCATTACTTCCGCCGAAGCTTTGTTCGGGGAATGGTTTGACTTGCTTGATACGGCGCAGGCTGTTGGTGGCGGCCCGGTTGAGCAGCATGCTCGGTGCCGGGGTCTGGATCCCGGAGTCGAGGACGCGGCCCTGGCGGTCTACCAACAACCAGACCACCACGTCGCCGCTGGGGCGTTCGAGGGAAGCCTGGCGTCCGGTGGGGTACTGCTTGTAGGTGTCCAACTCGTTGCGCAGGCCCTTGAGGTAACCGCCTTCCAGGGCCTGGCCGTCGACTTTGGGCGGTGCCGGTGGCGCGGTGGGTGCCGGTGTCGGGGCGGGGGCGGCTTGCACGGGCTTGGCCGCTACCGGGGCCGGCGCAGGCGTTGGCTTGGCGGCCACCGGCTTGGGCACGGGTTTTGGCTTGGGCTCAGGTTTGGGCAGTGGTTTTGGCACCGGCTTGGGTGGTGGAGGCGGCGGGGCAGGCTCGGCCTCTTCGTCTTCGATCACCGGTGGCGGTGGCTCTTCCACCACAGGCTCGGGGACCACTTCCGGCTCGGGCTCGACCAGGGCGAGTTCAACCGCCGACTCGTCGTACTGCGGCTGGATTTTCAGGGGTTGGGACTGGATACCCAGTGCAATCAGCACCAGGGCGATCAGGGCCGGGACACTGCCCAGCAGCCGACGCGCACGAAACAAGGCATACATGATCAGGACTTTTTCGTGGCGATGGAGACGGAGGTAAAGCCACCCAGGCGCAGGGTGTCCATGACTTCAACCAGGCGCGAGACTTCCACGCCCTTATCGCTGTTGACGATGATGGTCGATTTGGTGTCGGGCTTTTCTGCAGACTTGAGCGCAGGCACCAATGTGTCGACGGTCATGTCCTTGCCATCGAGTTGCAGCTGACCTTCCAGGCCCAGGGTCAATATGAATTTATTCTGTGGCTTGAGCTGCTGTGAACTGCTGGCGCTGGGCAATTGGGTCTTCATGCCCAGGGCCGGAATCACGTTCAAACTCACGAGTACAAAAAACACCAACAGGAACATCATCACGTCGATCATCGGGATCAGTTCGATGTGCGCCTTGCGCTTTTTGGGTTCATCCCAGGTTCTCATTCCGCTACCCCGTCATTGATTAGGGGCGACACGCTAACAACCAAAAATGACTGAATGGTTAACGTTAATTTACGATTTGAAGGCTCTAGGGCGGGGTTTTCAGGCGATATATATGTCTGTTTCATGACGTAATTAAACTGACATAGTGCGGGTACATTCTTGAAAAATTTATCCGGCGGGACCCCGTACATGAGTGCTGCACTTCCCCATATTTCCACTGCGCGACTGCTGTTGAAACCGTTGCACAAAGACCAGGCCGACATGCTTTGCGCGTTGGCCAACGGGCCGAAGATTGCCGACAACACCGCGAATATTCCGTCGCCTTACACCCTGCAAATCGCGCAGGATTTTATTGCGCGCACAGAAGAAAAATATCGCTCGGGGTTGTTGAGCCTGGGCATGCACTTGCACGAGACGGGTGAGTTGATCGGCGTCGTCAGCCTCAGGTTGTCCGCTGCCCATGGCAGTGGTCACCTTGGGGGCTGGGTGGCGGCGCACTGCCGCAACCAGGGGTATGCGGCCGAGGCTGCGGTAGGAGTGACAAACTTCGGCTTCAGCGAGCTGGCGTTACATCGGGTGGGCAGCCAGTGCTTCAGTCGCAACAAGGAATCGGCCCGCGTCATGGAGAAAATCGGCCTGCAATACGAAGGGTGCATGCGCGGCGCTTTTCTCAAAAACGGGGTGCATGAAGACATGCTGCTGTACGGCGTGGTGCGTACCGAATGGGTGCGCAGTCGATGAGCGTGGATCATGGTCGCCGTCGAGTATTGGGCGGGCTGGCGGTTGCCACCACGTTTGCGATTCTCAGCCCGTTTGCTCGCAGTGCGGGAATCGACTATCCCTTCACCCTCGGCGTTGCCTCGGGCGACCCGTTGCCGGATGGTTTTGTGATCTGGACCCGCCTGGCGCCGCTGTTCAATGCGGCCGATGGCCGGGGCGGTTTGAGCCGTGCGGTGCCGGTGCGTTGGCGGGTGGCCAGTGATGCGGCGATGACGCGCATTGTGCGCAAGGGCGAGGTCATGGCCACTGACCGCTTCGCGCATTCGGTGCATGTCGAGGTCGCCGGATTGGAGGCCGGGCGACCCTATTGGTATCAGTTCGAAAGCCTCGGCGCGCAGAGCCCGGTGGGGCAATCACGTACGGCACCTGCGCTGCACGCCATGGCTTCGGCGCGGCTGGGCTTTGTGTCTTGCTCGCACTGGGAGCGTGGTTATTTCAGCGCCTACCGACACTTGGCCGCCGAGCAGCCGGACCTGGTGTTTTTCCTCGGTGATTACATCTACGACAGTTCCTACGCGGCCGACTCCGGCAAGATCATTCGCCCCCACGGCAGCGGCAACGCAGTGGACCTGGTGGATTACCGCAACCGTTACGCCCTGTACAAGACCGACCCCGACTTACAGGCGCTGCACGCCGCCGCGCCGAGCGTGGTCACCTGGGACGATCACGAGGTGCAAAACGACTACGCGAATCAGTGGTCCCAGGACCCGAAAATCCCGGTGGCACGCTTTCTCAAGCAGCGCGCGGCGGCCTACCAGGCGTTCTACGAACACATGCCGTTGCGGGCGAGCAGCTTGCCCAGAGGGCCGGACATGCGCATTTATCGGCGCCTGGACTACGGCCGGCTGGCGCGGTTCCATGTGTTGGATGGTCGCCAATACCGCTCCGAGCAACCGTGCATTTTGGCCAATGGCAGCCATCAGGGGCATATCGCCGACAACACCTGCACCGACTTGCGTGACCCCCGCCGCACCATGCTCGGCTGGGAGCAGGAAGCCTGGCTGGATAAGGGTTTCGCCGAGTCCAGTGCGCAGTGGAACGTGATCGCCCAGGACTTGTTGGTCGCGCCTCTCATGCAGCGCGATTTGACCAGCCAAAAGCCTGGCCGCTGGACCGATGGTTGGGACGGGTACATGGCCAACCGTGAGCGGATGCTGGCGTCGATTGAACGCAGGAAGGTGAAAAATCCGGTGTTCTGGGGCGGCGATATCCATTCGTTCTGGACCACCGACCTGCATGCCGACGCCAATGACCCGGACTCGCCGATCGTGGCCACTGAATTCGTCGGCACCTCGGTGACGTCCGACGGCCCGCCGTTCGATGCCTTCAACGCGTTGCTGCCACTCAATCCGCATGTGCGGTTTTTCGACAGCCGCCAGCGCGGATACGTGTCGGTGCAGCTTGAGGAGCAGAACATGCTGACGAACTTTCGGGTGATTTCCGATCCACAGGATCCGCAGGCGAGTGTCTCGACCCTCAAGTCATTCGTGGTGGAGCCGGGCAGGGCGGGGGCGGTTGCGGTTTAATCCTCCAGGCTGTAGCGCACCGACAGGGCACCTTTTTTCTCGGACAGGCCGAGGATTTTCACCTGGCCCAGTTCCCCCAGTGCCTGCACATGGGTGCCGCCGCAGGCATAGGCCGGCAAGGCGCCGAAACCGACTTGCCGGGTGCCGTCCGCAAGCGTCATATGGCGTGACAGGTTGGCAGCGATCCATTGGTTGACCTGCTGTTGTATGGCCTCGGCCTCCATGACCTGGGCTGCTGCCGCGCGAGTAAACGTAATCTTTCCCTCGCCTGGCCAATGGTGTGCCTTGATCGGCATCCAGCCCAGGGTTTCGCCAACGCAGCCGATCAAGTGCCCGGCGGAATGCAGCCGCGTGTGCAGGCTGCGGCGTGGTTCATCCACACGTGCCTGGATCAGGCCGAGTGCTATGGGTTGGTCGAGGTAATGCACGATGTGGTCGGCTTCCTGCACCACCTTGAGTACCTGGCTTGCACCCAGCCAGCCGGTGTCCGAGGGTTGGCCGCCGCCCTGGGGGTGGAAGATTGTCGAGTGCAGGATTACCGCAAATTGGTCGTCACGGGGTGTACAGGCCAGCACTTCAAGCTCGGCGGTCAGGTGGTCATGGGTGAAAAACAGGCGCTGGGTCATCGTTTACATCCGCATCAGGGTTCTGTCGGCAGTATAAGTAGTGCGCCAATGGGTGATAATCCGTTAAAACCTCAATGGACTTGTGCGTCATGAGCATCAATCTTCCCTTGCCGCTGCTGGGCGAAATGGCGATTTTCGTCAAGGTGGTGGAAACCGGCAGCTTCTCCGAAGCGGCCCGCCAGTTGGGAGCATCGCCGTCCTCGGTAAGCCGCAGTATCTCGCGACTGGAAAAAGCCCTGGCCACTCGTTTGCTGCAACGCACCACGCGCAAGCTGCGCTTGAGCGAAGGCGGTGAAGAAGTGTTCAAGCGTTGCCAGGAGATGGTCAGCGCTGCGCGTTCGGTGATGGAGATCAGCGGTCAGTACACCCACGAAGCAGAAGGGCTGGTGCGGGTCAGTGTGCCCAAGGCAGTGGGGCGTTTTGTGGTGCACCCGCATATGCCGCAGTTCCTGCGGCGTTATCCCAAGGTGGATGTGCAACTGATCCTTGAGGACCGGCACGTGGACTTGATTGATGACAATGTCGACCTGAGCATCCGCATCACCGACAGCCCGCCGCCGGGGTTGGTGGGGCGTCAGTTATTGCCCATCGAGCATTTGATTTGCGCCACGCCGCAGTACCTGGCGGAACACGGCACGCCGCAGCATCCCCATGATCTGCTGGAACACAGTTGTATCTACCTGGGAGAGACGCCAGGGGATGCACGCTGGAAATTTCGCCAGGGCGCCAAGGCGGTGACCGTCGGGGTGCGTGGGCGATATGCGGCCAATCACACGGGCGTGCGGCTGGATGCGGTGTTGCAGCAGGTGGGGATTGGCAGCTTGCCGTACTTCACGGCGCGGCATGCGCTGGAGGAGGGGCGGTTGGTGCAGGTGCTGCCGGAGTGGGATTTTATTGCGTCGTACCACGGGGATGCGTGGTTGCTGCATTCACCGACGCGGTACCTGCCGCCGAAGTTGCGGGTGTTTATTGATTATCTGGTGGAGTGCATGGCGAAGGAGCCTACGCTGCGCAAAAGGTAAAACGCAGCGCAGTTAAACATGTGAGAGCAGGGGGTTATGTGGGAGCAGGCTTGCCTGCGATGAGGGCGTCTCGGTGTATCTGAAAAAATGCAGTCAACCTGTGGGAGCGGGCTTGCTCGCGAAGACGGTGGGTCAGCCATGCATGTATGAACTGACACAACGCTTTCGCGAGCAAGCCCGCTCCCACATTTGATTTGTGGTATCGCTGGGCTCAGCGATCAGTGCTTTGGCTGGTCATTGGACATGGCCAACAGTTGCTTTTCCTGGTTCCAGTCGAACGGTTCGTCGTTCTGCTGCGCTTCGAAGCGACGCTCTTCCAACGCCTGGTACAGGTCCAGTTCGTCGTCGGGCATGAAATGCAGGCAGTCGCCGCCGAAGAACCACAGCAGGTCGCGGGGCACCAGGTGGGCAATTTGCGGGTAGCGCAGGATCACCTGGCTCATCATGTCCTGGCCCAGGTACTGGCTTTCAATCGGGTCGATCGGCAGCAGGGCGCGCAGTTCATCGAAACGCTCCAGGAACAGGGCGTGGCTTTCCTCGGGAACCTGTTCGGCTTCACCGACGGCAACCAGGATGCTGCGCAGGTGGTCGAGCAAGACGAGATGATCGGCAACGACATTGGACACGAGATAAGTCCTCAAGAGCAAAACGGGCGCGAGAGTATATAGCTCAAGCGCCCGTTTTTATATCACGCTGGGATCAGCGGACTTTTCCTTCGGTTTGAGTTAGCTCTTCCTTGCTGAAATCATCCACGTCGATCACCTTGCGCCGCGCCGCTTCGGCGTCACGCAACGTCTGCGCTTCCCCCGGTTGCAGTACGCCGGCATGCAGCGCGGCGTCGATGGCGTTTTCGCCAGCGGTTGGCTTGACCTGGCCGCTCTTGAGGGCGGAGTGGAGTTTTTTCTGCAATGGGTGGCTGGCGCCCAGCAGGTCGTAGGCATGTTGCAGGGCTCCCACCGGGTCCTCGGCCGATTGCGGGCGATAGCAGCCGGCCAGCAATTCTTCGAGGGTCGGATCGCCCTTGGCACGGCCGATCACTGCCGCGACTTCGGCATCCAGCACATCGGAGGGGCCTTTATGCCGACGGCCGAACGGGAACACGATCACCCGCAGCAGGCAGCCCAGCACCTTGCTCGGGAAGTTGGTGAGCAGTTCATCCAGCGCGCGCTCCGAATGGCCAAGGCTTTCTTCCATGGCCCAGGCGAACAGTGGACGCAAGTGCTCGGGCGAATCCAGGTCGTGGTAACGCTTGAGCGCCGCCGATGCCAGGTACATGTGGCTCAGCACATCACCCAGGCGCGCCGACAGGCGTTCGCGGCGCTTCAACTCGCCGCCCAGCAGCATCATGCTCAGGTCTGCAAGCATCGCAAACGCGGCCGCCTGACGATTGAGTGCGCGGAAATAGCCCTGGCTCAAGCTGTTGCCGGGGGCTTTTTCGAAGTGACCAAAGCCCAGGTTCAGCACCAGCGTGCTGGCCGCGTTACTCACGGCAAACCCGATGTGTTGCAGGAGCAGGCCGTCGAATTCCTTCAGCGCCTGGTCACGGTCCTCGCGACCCGCCAGGGCCATTTCCTTGAGCACAAACGGATGGCAGCGAATCGCTCCCTGGCCGAAGATCATCAGGTTGCGCGACAGGATATTCGCGCCTTCCACGGTGATGAAGATCGGCGCGCCTTGCCAGCTACGGCCCAGGTAGTTGTTGGGCCCCAT
>Ga0247816_10001572_pt1 | contig 11182 bp, 8 predicted proteins | sample UWRJL209509C1_FD_179930 | JGI IMG/M metagenome (GOLD analysis project Ga0247816, IMG submission 179930) | Plant litter microbial communities from Arlington Agricultural Research Station in Wisconsin, United States - UWRJ-L209-509C-1 | ecosystem: Environmental > Terrestrial > Plant litter >...
CGGCCCACGCTCCAAAGCCGGAGTGAGGGCACACCGAGCATTAGCGAGGTGCCGAGTGGTGGGGCAAGAGCGTTTTGCTTACTTTTGCGCTCTATCAAAAGTGAGCCGCCGTAAGGGCGGAACCAATCGAAGCCATAACCAAAACAACGGATATGTACTCCCGCCCATTCAATAAACCCCGAGCAACACGACCCCCGCCAACGCCACCAGCACGGTATTGAGACACCCCAGAGCAAACCCGAAACGCACCAACTGACCCTCCTCCTCAGGGCTGGTTTTCGCCAGGCCAAGCACCAACATCACAATGGACAGCGAGCCCAGCGCAGCATGCCCGGCCGCGCTGTTTTGCATGGCCGCCAACAAGTACCGCGACGACTCGGGCAATAACGCCACGGCAGGCATAAAGATCGCATTGCCCCCCACATTCGACCCCGTCATGTAACCAGACAACCCCCCGAGCAATGCCACCAGGGGTGCAGCGGCCAGCCCCGGCAGATGCGCAAGCCCCTGCACCAAACCATCCAGAAACCCCGCCTTGACCATCATCTGCGACATGCCCAGAAAGAAGAAGATCGTCAGCAAAGGCCTGCGCACGCGCGCGCCCAAAGCACCCAACACGCTTTCCCCTGGCGCGCCCCGCAGGCTGAGCCACAGCAACACCAGCAACAAAGCGATGCCGGGCGAGGCCAGCGGTTTCCACGTGACATTCATGCCCCGCACCACCCATGCCTCGTCCAGGTGCGTCAGCAAGCCGATGCTTTTAAGCAGCACGATGCAGGTGATCAGCGCGAGGTACGGCCAGGCTGAACGAGGCCAGTCGACGGCCGTTGTACCCTGGCGTCGGCGCTGCGCCACCAGCAAGGTGGCTGCCGCGACGCTCAGGCCTGCGCCCACGCCGGCAATCTCCGGTCCCAACCAGCGGCTCAGCGTGTAGAGCACCGCAATGAACAGCAGCCCAAACCCAGCCAATGCACCCCAGGCACTGGCGGCACGCACGCCGCACAGCCGCAGCGCCAGTGCCGCCAGCACGATGAACACCGGAGCGCTGGTGAGTGCCGACCACGACCCCAGCAGCGCCGCATCCAGATGGGCCAGCGACGCGCCAATCACGGTCGCCAGGCCCAATGTTCCCCAAGGCATGATCGCCATGCCGGTGAGCGCCACGCGCAGGGCCACCCGTCGTTCAAACAAACTCAGCAGCAACGGTACCGTGGCGATCAGCGACACACCGAACCCGGTCATGGCCTCCAGCAATGGCGCCAGCCCCAGCACGATAAAAATCACCAGCTCCGCACGTTTCAAGCCCAGTGCCTGGACCCACTCGCTGAGGGCCTGATTCACCCCCATGCGCTCGATCAGAATGACAAACGCCAGGCCAGGCACGATGACGAAGGCGGTGCTGGCAAATAGCACGGCCGTGTCCTTGAGGGCAGCAATGGCCGGCACGGCCTGGAACGCATCGGCCATTCCGGCCAGCCACAGCACGGCCACCAGGCTGGCGCCGGCAATCGCCGCCTGCACGGGCGGGCGGCGCAGCACCATGAGCATCGACATCACCAGCAACACCGGCGACAAGTGGATCAGTAATGCCATGGGGCACTCCAACTAAAAATGCGGCGTTATGCCATCTGCATGCCGGCGGAGTTGGGATAATATTGAGTACCTGGTCGTCATTGGTCTCTGAATTGAGGCTGTTTTCGATAAAATTTCTCACTTCATCGAGAGCGCCCCAATGTCCAAACCTGCTTCCTCCGTCCTCGATCTCGACGGCTTCGACTGGTCGATCCTGGCCCTGGTGCAGCGTGACAATGCGCTGTCCTTGCGCACCTTGGCCGACAAGGTCAACTTGTCCACTGCTGCCGTGCAGCGCCGCATCAAACGGATGGAGGAGGGCGGGGTGATCACCGCCAACGTTGCGGTGGTGGATCCGGTGAAGGCCGGCAAGCCGATCACCATCATTGCGGAGGTCTCCACCGAGCGCACCAGCATCGATGCATTGACGGCGACCAAGGCAAGTTTTTCCGTGCCGCAGGTGCAGCAGTGTTACTACGTCACCGGCGAAGTGGATTTTGTGTTGGTGCTCAATGTCGCCAGCATGCAGGAGTACCAGGAACTGGCCCGCCGGCTATTCGCCGAAAACCCTAACGTAAAGTGGTTCAAGACCCTTGTGGCCCTGGATCGGGTCAAGGTGGGGTTGGAAGTGCCTGTCTGAAAAAGTGCCGGTCTGAAAAACCGCTCTGAAAAATATGCACAGAAGCCTGTCCCTTTTTTTCGCATCACTGGTCATTCCAGGTAAGTGAACAAAAACCGAGAGCTTCTTCCAATGCCAGCAGTACTTCCTCCTTCTTTGCGTTTACGCCCGTTGCTGAACCTGAGCCTCATGTTGAGCCTGAGTGCCAGCCCGTTGTTCGTTCCGGTCAGTTTTGCCGAAGACGGCGCCAACCGCCGCAGCTACCAGGTGCCGGCCGGCAGCCTGAGCGCCGCGTTGACGCGTTTCGCCGGTTTGGCGGGCGTCAACCTGTCGGTGGACCCGGCGCTGGTCAGTGGCCGCAACAGCAAGGGCCTGTCCGGCGAGTACGGTGTCGAGGAAGGTTTTGCACGGTTGCTGCAAGGCTCCGGCCTGCAGTTGCTGCCGGTTGGCGAGCACGCCTACATGCTGACACCGGCGCCTGAAGGCGGCAGCCTGCAACTGGCACCCACCTCGATTCTGGGGACTGTGGGCGGCGCTGAAACCGAGGTGTTCGCCGGTGGCCAGGTCGCGCGCCGTGGCTCCCAGGGCTTGCTCGGCTCACGGGACTTCATGGAAACGCCGTTCAGCATGACCACCTACACCAGCGAGGCGGTGAAGAATCAGCAGGCGCGAACCCTCGGCGATCTGATCGCCAGTGACCCTTCAGTGCGCGCCACCAACCCGGCGGGCGGGCGCTATGAGCAATTCACCATTCGCGGGCTCAGCCTGTTCAACAGTGATGTTGCCTACAACGGGCTCTACGGCGTATTGCCGACCTACACCATCGACATGGAAATGGCCGACCGCGTCGATATCCTCAAAGGCCCCAGCCAGTTGATCAACGGCATCTCGCCACGGGGCAGTGTCGGCGGCGGGATCAACGTGGTGCCCAAGCGCGCCACTGACAAGCCGATCACCTCGTTCACCGGCAGCGTCGCCTCCGACAGCCAGGTCGGCGGCGCCGTAGATATTGGTCGGCGTTTTGGTGAGGACAACAAATTCGGGATTCGCTTCAACGGCGTCAAGCAGTCCGGCGATACCGCCTGGGACCACCAGAGCGTCGACCGTGAAATGGCTGTGCTGGGCCTGGATTTTCGCGGCGAACGCCTGCGGCTTTCCACCGACATCGGCCGCACCGAGCGTGACACCGACGCCCCGCAAGAGCGCGTGCAAGTCGGCGCCAATGCGCAAGTGCCGCGGGCCAGCGAGGTGCGCCGCAACTATGCGCAGCCCTGGAGCAAGGCCAGCACCAACGATACCTTCGGCACCGTGAACGGCGAGTTTGACCTCAGCGACAACGTGATGCTGTACGGCGGCGTGGGCGCGCGCAAAAGCAATCATGATTTCCTGCGCCATGCCGTGTCGGTGAGCAACGACGCGGGCGACTTCAGCGTTCAGCCCCGGGACTTTACCCGTGATGAGAATGTGCGCACCGCCACGGCGGGTGTGCGCAACTGGTTTCATACCGGGCCGGTGAGCCATGAGGTCAACCTGGCGGCCAGCTACTTCTACATGGACTTCGAAAATGGCGGCGCGCGTTATGCCGCGGCGCCGAGCAATATCTATAACCCTGTGGAAACGCCCACACCGGGCACGCCCACCCGTTTCGATTCAAAGGTCTACACCGAGAACCGCTTCAGCGGCGTGGCATTGTCCGACACCCTGGGTTTCTTCGATGACCGTTTGCTGCTGACCCTCGGCGCCCGCTGGCAGCGGGTGAAGGTGGATGACTGGGCCGATGGCATCAAAGGTGACACCGCCTACGATGAAGAAAAGGTCTCGCCCTCGGGCGGCATCCTGTTCAAGGCCACCGACAAGCTGTCGCTGTACGCCAACTATATGGAAGGCCTGAGCCAGGGCAAGATCGCGCCGTCGACCTCGATCAACGAGGATGAAATCTTCCCGCCGTTCATCAGCCGCCAGGTCGAGGTCGGTGCCAAATATGATGCCGGTGCGTTTGCGGTGACGGCCGCGGTGTTCCGGATCAAGCAGCCGGCCTACGAGACCAACGCCACCACGCGGGTCTTCGGCCCCAACGGCAAGCGCCAGAACGATGGCGTGGAAGTGAGCGTGTTCGGTGAGCCGCTCAAGGGCTTCCGTCTGCTCGGTGGCGTGATGTACATCGACAGCGAACTGACCCACACCACCAATGGCACCTTTGACGGCAACCGCGCGCCGGCCACGCCCAAGTACAACGTCAACCTTGGCGCCGAGTGGGACGTGCCGAACGTGCAGGGCCTGACCCTCACCAGCCGTGGCATTTATTCCAGCTCGCAGTACCTGGACCAGTCCAACGTCAAGGAAATCGACGCCTGGAACCGCCTCGACGTCGGTGCGCGCTACGCCTTCAAGGTCGATGAAAAAAACATCACGTTGCGGGCGAATGTCGAGAACGTGGCAAACAAGCGCTACTGGAGTTCGGCCGGCGCCTCGGATGACAGCGAGCCCGGCTTGACGCTGTCGACCCCGCGCACCTACCTGCTGTCGGCTACCGTTGACTTTTGAACCCCGGGCGAGAAGTGAATAAGAAATAAACACAACGGCGAATGTTTTTTGATCGTATCGCCGTGATATGGAATAGTACCCGCCGTTTTCCCAGGCCTGTCTAGCGTGGGTGTTTCAAGCCAAGGTACTTGCCATGCGTATGTTCAGCTTCATCCCGACCCTTGCCGCCTGTGTGTTGGTGTTGTCTTCAAGCGTGCTGCGTGCCGAGCCCATCGACCTCAACGATGGCCAGCACGCGGTGCATCTGCCTGATGCGCCAAAGCGCGTAGTGGTGCTGGAATTTTCCTTCCTCGACAGCCTGGCCGCCGTCGCCGTGACCCCGGTGGGCGCTGCCGACGATGGCGATGCCAATCGCGTATTGCCCAAAGTACGCCAGGCCATTGGCCAATGGGTGTCCGTCGGCCTGCGCTCGCAGCCAAGCATCGAGGAAATCGCCCGGCTCAAGCCTGACTTGATCGTGGCCGACCTCAACCGCCATCAGGCGCTTTACAGCGACCTGGCGAGCATCGCGCCGACCTTGTTGCTGCCCTCGCGCGGCGAGGATTATGAAGGCAGCCTGAAATCCGCCGAACTGATCGGCAAGGCCTTGGGCAAGTCTTCGCAAATGCAGGCGCGTATCGCACAGAACCGCGCGAGCCTGAAGGCCATCGCCCAACAGATTCCGGCTGGCGCCAGCGTGTTGTTCGGCGTCGCTCGCGAGGACAGTTTTTCGGTACACGGCCCACATTCATATGCCGGCAGCGTGCTGGAGGCGATCGGCTTGAAGGTCCCGGCCGTGCGTGCAAATGCGGCGCCTACCGAGTTCGTCAGCCTGGAGCAATTGCTCGCCCTCGATCCTGGCTGGCTGCTGGTGGGCCATTACCGTCGCCCGAGCATTGTCGACAGCTGGAGCAAGCAGCCGCTGTGGCAAGTGCTGGGTGCGGCGCGTAACCATCAAGTGGCTGAAGTCGACGGTGACAGCTGGGCACGCAATCGCGGGGTGCTGGCTTCCGAGCAAATCGCCGAGGACACCCTGGCGATTCTCAAGGGCGGCAAAGCTGTGCTGAGCCAATAAGCGTGCGACGTGGGTTGGCCGCAGGCGCGATTGTGCTGGTGGGGGCCTTGCTGTTTTGGCTCTCGCTGTACAGCTGGTCGCCGTTCGCCATCAGCCAGGCCGATGCCTGGAACGGCCTGATTCACCAAGGCGGGCAGGGCGGCAATATGGCCTACATTGTCGCCCAGTTGCGTGTGCCGCGTGCGTTGTGCGCCGCGCTGGTGGGCGCGTGCCTGGGCCTGGCGGGGGCGCTGATGCAAGGCATCACCCGTAACCGCCTGGCATCGCCTTCGCTGTTTGGCGTGACTGCCGGTGCGGCCCTGGGGCTGGCGTTGTTTTCCACCGGCCTCGTGGCGCCGCCGTTCGCTGGAGGCGCGTTGCTGATGACCTGCCTGGGCGGCGCGCTGGCCTGGGTCACGGTGTTCAGCCTCGGCGGTGCCTGGTCGCCGACCACCGCCCAGGGCCGGCTGGTGCTGGCTGGCGTGGCAGTCGCCGCGTTGTGCGCTGCACTGACCCGGCTCACGGTAATTCTGGTCGAAGCCCAGGCGCAAAGCGTGTTGAACTGGCTGGCCGGCTCGCTGGCCAATGTCGGCGCGGCGCAATTGCAGCTGCTCTGGCCCTGCGCCTTGGTGGGCGGGTTGTGGGCCATGGCCTGCGCGCCGCGCTTGAACCTGATCAACCTTGGTGAAGACGCGGCCCGCTCGTTGGGTGTCGGAATCGCCAGCCTGCGCCTGCAAGTGTTCTTTGCCAGCCTGTTGCTGGTGGGCGCGAGTGTCTGCGCGGTAGGTCCCATCGGTTTTGTGGGGTTGGTGGCGCCGAATATCATTCGCCAGTTCCTCGGGAATGATTACCGCTGGTTGATCCCGCTGAGTGCGGCGTTGGGCGCGGTCATTGTGCTGGGTGCCGACCTGCTCAGCCGCGCCGTGGCGTTCCCCGTGGAAACTCCAGCCGGGGTAGTCACCGCGCTGATTGGCGCGCCGTTCTTTCTGTTCCTCGCCAGGCGCACCCTATGAGCCAGCCACGCGTGCGTTTATGGCTGCTGCTTGGCCTGTTGCTGTCGGCCACCCTGGTCAGCCTCAGCGTCGGCACCTTGTGGCTGAGTCCTGAGACTGTGCTGGACCGCCTGCTGGCCCATGACCCGCTGGATTTCGAAGTGTGGAACCATCGCCTGCCGCGCAGCCTGATCGCGATCCTTGCCGGCAGTGCGTTTGGCCTGGCGGGGGCGATTGTCCAGGGGGTGATCCGCAACCCGTTGGCCTCGCCGGAAATCCTCGGCGTGACCCAGGGCGCCGGGCTGGCGCTGACCGTGGCAATCATCAGCTGGCCGCATCTACCGGTCACCGCACTGCCGCTGGTGGCCTGCCTGGGCGGGGCCGGCGGGGCATTGCTGTTGGCGCTGTACAACACCGGCGTGAGCTTTTCCGGGGTGCGTTTTGCGTTGTCCGGGGTGGCGATTGCGGTGACCTTGTCGAGCATCACCGAGTTTCTGATCCTGTCTCACCCGCTGGACATCAACACCGCGTTGCTCGCCCTGACTGGCAGCCTGTGGAGCCGCAACTGGCACCACGTCGCGTTGGTGCTGCCGTTCCTGGTGCTGATGCCGATTGGCCTGTGCCTGGCCAAACCGCTGAACCTGATCGCCCTGGGCGACGAGGCGGCCCATAGCCTCGGCACTGCATTGGGGCCGACGCGCTGGCTGGCGATGGCCTGCGCGGTACTGCTGACCAGCCTGGGCGTGGGGGTTATCGGCCCGGTAGGTTTCATCGGCCTGGTGGCGCCGCACATGGCCCGTCGGCTGGTAGGCGGCCATCATCAAAACCTGCTGCCGGCCTCGATGCTGATTGGCGCACTGCTGTTGGTACTGGCCGACACCCTGGGGCGCAGCCTGATCGCGCCCAGCGAAATCCCTGCTGGGATCCTCACGGCGGTGATTGGCGCGCCGTACTTTCTTTGGTTGCTGGCACGGTTCAAGGGCTGATGACATGAGCATTCTCCAGGCACACAGGCTGGCTATCGGCTACGGCACCACGCGGATCGTCGAAGACTTGTCGTTCGCGCCACCTGCCGGGCGGGTCACGGCCCTGATCGGTCCCAACGGGTGCGGCAAGTCGACGTTGCTCAAGGCGTTCGCGCGCATCCTCAAGCCTTTGCACGGTGAACTGACCCTTGATGGGCAAGCCTATGCCGGTCTTTCTGCGCGGCAGTTGGCGCGGCAGATCGCTTTTCTACCGCAGGTGCTGCCGGTTCCGGAAGGGGTCAGCGTGCGGCAGTTGGTGGCTTATGGGCGCAGCCCGCATAACTCGTTGTGGGGGCGTTTGAGCGGTAGCGATCAGTCACGGGTGGCGCAGGCAATGCAACGCCTGGAGCTGGACAACCTGGCAGATCGGGCGTTGGCGGACCTGTCTGGCGGGCAGCGGCAACGGGCCTGGCTGGCGATGGTATTGGCCCAGGACGCGGCGGTGGTGTTGCTGGATGAGCCGACGACCTATCTGGACATCAGCCATCAGGTGGAATTGCTGGATTTGATGAAGGAGTTGGCGGCTGAGGGCAAGACCGTGATCACCGTGTTGCATGACATTAACCAGGCGTGCCGGTATGCCGACCACCTCGCGGTGATGCAGGGCGGGAGGCTGGTGGCCGATGGCGTGCCGGGGGCGGTGATGGATGCTGGGTTGATGCGTCGGGTGTTTGACGTGCAGGTGCAGATCTTGCGAGAGCCGGTGGCGGGGACGCCAATGTGTGTGGTGGAGCGGAGTACGCGGTTGACTCAGTAGTTAGCGTGTACATAGCCGTTATTTAGGCTGCGATGATCATAGCGACAGCAATGCATTCCGGATCTTCCCGCAGTCTCCAGAAACGCAAAACGGCGCCCGAAGGCGCCGTTTTGTTTACTGCATCTATCTAAGCGATCAACCCGCCATCACCGCATGCTGCACCAGGGTGAGCAACGGTTGTGGGTAAACACCCAGGAAGAACGCCAGCAGGGCGATTGCCAGCAGCATTACGCCGCCCGCTTTCTGTTCCCAATGCAACTCGGCGTCCACACGGCGCAGGTTTGGCTCGATCAGGTACAGGGTCACCATCACGCGCAGGTAGTAGAAAACACCGATGGCGCTGCCCAGTACCAGGGACGCAACCAACCACCATTCGTGAGCCTCGACACCGGTAGCCACGATGTAGAACTTGCCGATGAAGCCGGCAGTCAGCGGGATACCGGCCAGGGACAGCATCATCACGGTCAGTACGGCGGTCAGGTACGGACGGCGCCAGAACAGGCCGCGGTATTCGTACAGGGCGTCAGCGTCACGGCCTTTGTAAGGCGAGGACATCAGCGTGATCACACCAAAGGCGCCCAGGCTGGTGATCACGTAGGTGACCAGGTACACGCCGATGGCTTCCATTGCCAGGCCTTTGCTCGCCACCAGGGCGATCAGCAGGTAGCCGAAGTGGGCGATGGACGAATAACCCAGCAGACGCTTGAGGTTGTTCTGGGTCAGCGCCAACAGGTTACCGAACAGGATCGAGGCGATGGCGATGATGGTCAGCACGTGGCTGAGCGCACCGGTGTTGGCAGCAGGGGAGATCTGGAACAGACGCACCATCACTGCAAACACCGCGACTTTCGAGGCGGTAGCCAGGAAAGCAGCCACTGGCGCCGGGGCGCCTTCGTACACGTCCGGGGTCCACAGGTGGAATGGCACTAGCGACAGTTTGAACGCCAGGCCGACCAGCATCATGCCCAGGCCCAGTTGGGCAATCGGCGCAGGCATGTTGGTGGTTGCCAGGGCGTGACCGATACCGCTGAAGCTCAGGCTGCCGGCTTCTGCGTAGAGCAGGGCCATACCGAACAACAGGAACGCGGAACCAGCGGCCGACAGCACCATGTACTTGATGCCGGCTTCCAGGGAACGCTTGTTGAAGAAGGCATAGGCCACCAGGCCGTAGGTCGGGATCGACAGCAGTTCCAGGCCGATGAACAAGCCGGCCAGGTGCTGCGCGCTGACCAGTACGATACCGCCGGCGGCTGCCAGCAGAATCAACAGGTACAGTTCTTCGCGGTTGCCTGGGTAGCCGGTGCCGCCTTCGCCGAGGTAGGCGTGGGCGAGGGTGACGCATGCCAGCGTGGCAACCAGGATCAACGCGATGTACAGCAGTGCGAAATCATCGACCATCACCAGCGGCGTGACCGCCAGTGGCGCGACCTTGAGTGCCGGGATAATCGACAGCAAGGCCAGGTTGAGACCCGCCACGGACAGCAGGAAGGTCTGTGAGTGATTGCGGCGCCATGCGATCGCCAGCATCACCACCACAACGGTGAGGCTGGTAATCAGCAGCGGCGCAAGCGCGATAAAGTGTTGGATCGTAAATTCCATAGCGCTCTTACCGGGCCGAAGCGAGTTGAGTTAAGGCGGTGCCGAACCATTGCTGCACGCCATGCATCGTTGCGGCAGAGGTATCGAGGAACGGCTGCGGGTAGACGCCGATGTAGATCAGCAACACCGCAAGACCGAGCACCATGACCAGTTCGCGACCGTCCATGCCGTGCAACACGGTGTCGGACTTGGCCGGACCGAAGTACGCACGGTGGATCATGATCAGCGAGTAGACCGAGCCGAACACCAGGCCGGTAGTCGCGATAGCGGCGACCCACGGGGTATTGACGAACGCGCCCATCAGGATCAGGAATTCGCCGATGAAGTTACCGGTACCCGGCAAGCCCAGGGACGCAGCGGCGAAGAACAGGCTGATGGCCGGCAGGTACGCAATACGCGACCAGACCCCACCCATTTCACGCATGTCACGAGTATGCAGGCGCTCATACAACTGGCCACTGAGGATAAACAGTGCCGCTGCCGAAACACCGTGAGCCAGCATCTGGATCACCGCACCTTGCAGCGCGAGTTGGCTGCCGGAGTAGATGCCGATCAGTACGAAACCCATGTGGGAAACGGACGAGAAGGCAATCAGGCGCTTGATGTCGGTTTGGGCGAAGGCCAGGAACGCACCGTAGAAGATCCCGATCAGACCGAGGGTCATGGCGATCGGCGCAAACTCGGCCGAAGCATTCGGGAACAGCGGCAGGGCGAAACGCAGCAGGCCGTAAGCAGCCGTCTTCAACAGGATACCGGCCAGGTCCACAGAACCTGCGGTCGGCGCCTGGGCGTGAGCATCAGGCAACCAGGAGTGGAACGGTACGACCGGCAGCTTCACCGCGAAAGCGATGAAGAAGCCGAGCATCAGGATGTACTCGGTGGTGAGCGACATCTTGGTTTTCAACAGGTCGGCGTAGTTGAACGTGATCACGCCGGTGCTGTTGAAGTTGACCAGTACCAGGCCCAGGATCGCCACCAGCATGATCAGGCCGGAAGCCTGAGTGAAGATGAAGAACTTGGTCGCTGCGTAGATCCGGGTCT
>Ga0247816_10001573_pt1 | contig 11167 bp, 9 predicted proteins | sample UWRJL209509C1_FD_179930 | JGI IMG/M metagenome (GOLD analysis project Ga0247816, IMG submission 179930) | Plant litter microbial communities from Arlington Agricultural Research Station in Wisconsin, United States - UWRJ-L209-509C-1 | ecosystem: Environmental > Terrestrial > Plant litter >...
GCTCCTTACTGATTTTAAACTGCATCGGCCTCAATTTTTTGTGTTAGTTCGATAAATTGCTGGAAATCCAACTGTTCTGGACGGAGGTCAAAGATAGTGTCTTCTCTCAAATTATCCGAAAGATTCATTGATTTTAAGCTGTTTCTAAGCGTTTTTCTTCGTTGTTGGAAACCTGTTTTTACTACTGTAAAAAATAATTTCTCACTGCAAGGAAGTGTAAAATTTTCTTTTCTGCGCAAACGCAAAACTCCTGATTTTACTTTTGGTGGCGGATTAAAAACGTGTTCGTGAACCGTAAATAAATATTCGGCTTCATAAAATGCTTGCACTAAAACAGATAGAATTCCGTATGCTTTTGTACCTTTCTTTTCGCAGATTCTTTCAGCTACTTCTTTTTGGAACATTCCTGAAAATTCTGGAATTTGGTTTCGCAATTCTAATGCTCTGAAAACAATCTGAGTAGAAATATTATAAGGGAAATTTCCGATGATCGCGAATTGCTTTCCTTCGAAAATTTCATTGATATTGTATTTCAAAAAATCTTTGGAAATGATGTGATCGTGCAATTTTGGATAATTTGCATTTAGATAATCCACCGATTCTGTGTCGATTTCAATGACGTAAGTCGTGATTGGTTTATCCAATAAATACTTAGTCAAAACCCCCATTCCTGGTCCGATTTCCAAAATATTTTCATAACCTTCAAGACTCAAAGTGTCAGCAATGTCTTTTGCAATGCTTTCGTCGTTCAAGAAATGCTGTCCAAGATGCTTCTTGGCTTTTACCTTTTCCATTTTAATTTTGGATTTAAGATTTAAGATTTAAGCCTTAAATCATTATCTAATTTCTAATTAACCAAATTGATTAATTAGATTGCTTTATGTTCACAGATAAATTCTAGTTCTGTTCTGAACGACAGCATTTTATCTCCGAATAATTTTTGGCTTTCTTCACGAAGTTTTGGTGCATCTTCTTTGTAATACTGTTGCAAAGTTTCGTGAGAATCAGTGTGGAATTGCACCGAATAGGTTTTTCCGCCCATTTCTTCTTCGACCAAAACTTTTACGAAATGCGCTTTTGTGAATTTGCCAGTTGCCAAAACTTCTGGAATGTGCGTGTGTTGCATCCAGTGAATCCATTCGTCGTGAACAGAATCGTCGATATTTGTGGTTACGTTGTAGATTATCATATTTTTTATTTTAAATCATTTTTTTCTTTCTCTTCTATATAAGTCAGGTTAGAAATTTTCTTAATAGACTTAAAGATATCTTTATCGTATAAAATTTCTAATTGTTGTTTTGCTATTCTTTGAAGAGTTTCGAACCTTATTGCCTTTTGAATATTGCTTTTTATAAATTCAGAATTTAAAGATTCAAGATTTGACAAGACCGTTAGCTCGTTAATACTGGCAAAATCTCTCATGTTTTTTCCAGTTTGATTCTTTTTATTCGCTTCCTTCCACTGTTTTGCTGTAAAACCAAATAATGCAACATTTAAAATATCAGCCTCTTCAGCATAAAGTAGCCATTCTTCTGATTTTGTATTGGCAGAAGTTGGAACTATATAATTCTTAATCGCATCTGTGTGAATGTGATAATTTACCTTAGCCAAAATCCTTTTTACGTCCCATTCTAAATTATACTGATTGGATTCAACTTCTTTTAATCGTTGAAATTCTTTAATTAATAAAAGCTTAAACATTGGACTTATCCAAGAGCCAAACTCAAACGCAATATCCCTGTGTGCATAAGTGCCACCATAACGTCCAGCTTTAGAAAATATTCCAATTGCATTTGTTGAATCAATCCACTTTTTTGCAGAAAGATGAAATCTATTTAGTCCAGCTTCTTTTTTAATTTCCTCGAATTCGAGGGAATTAAAATTTGGATTATATAATTGTTCCCAAATGGAAAGAAATTCGATTGTATTTTTATTTCTTAACCAATTTTCGATAATTGCGCTGCCACTTTCTATGCCTTTTACCATATCAGTAAGGCAGATATATTCTTCAGAATTATGGTTGACTATTGAAATCAAGGAATCTTCGACTTGAATTTGTTTTACTTTTACTTTCATTATTTGGCTTATATGTTTTTATAGATTCGCATCACCTCTCAATTGTCTGAATTTTTTCCTTGCGTCAATAAAATAAATGCTGTCTTCGTGATGGAACAAAATTTGTTCGTATAATGCTTTTGCTTTTTCAGTATCTTTTAAATCGCTATAAATTTCTGCTGAAAAATACAAAGCTTCGTCGATGTAAATTCCGTCTTTGTGATTGTCGATTATGCTTTGGTAATTCGATAATGCCGAAGTATGATCGCCTAATTTTTCATAGATTTGACCAATTCTCAAAAGCGTTTCGTCTTCAATTTCTTGGCCTTTGTATTCTTTTAAAATGCTTTGAAATTGTTCCAAAGCTTCTTTGTTTTTATTTTGGTACAAAAGATAATCGCCACGGGCAAATTTCTTTAAGCCAACTTGAGTTGAATCGGCCACGGTATTGTCATTTATCAGAAGAAATAATTCTAAAGCGTCGTTTGCAATCAATTGTGTTGAAGCCGATTTTAGTTCCTTAAATTGTTTCAAAGCCCATTCAAAATCGGTTTTGAAATAACTGGTTTTCGCTGCTTTTAAACTCGCTTCGTGACCAACAGGATCGTTTTTTAAATCTTCCTCAATTTGGGAATAATAAATCAGAGCTTGGTTGAATTTTTCTTCGTATAAAAGAATATCCGCCAATTCCATTTTCACGTCAGCGGTTTGATATTTGTTCAACGGAAGTTCTAAAGTTCGTTTCAAAATGGCTTTTCCTTCCTCTGGACTTTTCATATTGAAGGTCGTGTAATGCGCTTGAAGGATTTGCAATTGCAAGCTATAAGGCGTGATTCCGAACTTTTTTACCAATAAATCCAATTCCGCTTTTATTGCTGGATAATTTTTCTCTGGCGCTTTTTTGATTTTGGCTTCCATCAAATAATAGTTGGCCAAAATCTGCAAATCTTGGTCTTTTGTATTTTCCAAAACAAATCCAAAAATCTCCTGGGCCGTTTCTTCCTCATTTTCATCCAAAGCCAATTGTGCCAAGTTCACGATGTTCGAAAATGATTCCGGCTCTCTCCTGTAAATTGCTTTTTCTTGGATAAATGCCTTTGAATATTCCTTTTGCTGTACAAAAAACCAGCTCAGAAATTGGTTCCAAAAAATATCTTGGTTTTTTTGTGCGCGAAGCAAAAGAGATTTTCGTAAAGACGTATTAAATGTCTCTTCAGCTTCTTCGGTCATAAAACGTGATAGCTGATTTTGAATCATAATCGTGCTGTTTGGATTCGCAAAAGCTTCATCTAAAAAGGTTTCAATCATCAAATCGGTCTTTCCTGATTGGCCATATAAAACGGCTATTTGATAGTTGAAATTCATTTTAGGTTCTAAACTGATTGCCAATTTATAAGATTGCAAAGCATAATCTAAAAGGTTTTTCTTCTCAAAAGCATTGGCAATTGTGTAAACATTCGACGGATTGTCTTTTACTTTTTCAATGGCTTGGTCGTAATATTTCTTTGATTTCGAAGCCTCTTTTCTCAATTGAAAATTATAGCCTAATTCTACTAAAAGTGAAGCTTGTTTGTATCGGTCAAGACGTTCTTGAATCAGCTTTTCGGCCACATCATAATGTTGCATTTGCTGATGTGATTCGACCAATTTTTGAAAATAAAAACTATTAGTAGGTTGGTTTTTCATTAAATCTTCATAGCTGATAATTGCCTTTTCAAATTCTCCTTTGTCAAAATAATTCATCGCCAATTGCTCGTTTTGAGAAAAAGCAATTAGGGAGAAAAATAGATTTATGATGAGGAGGATTTTTTTCATTTTTTAGAAAAATCAATTGCTACTAAGATAACATTTTTTCAGGCGAAATAGTATTAATAACCAATGAAATATAAATTATCAAATGCCCTTACAGTTTTATATAGTTCTTAAAAACCACACAAAATTTGCAAGGGCATTTATTTTAATTTTGAAATTAATCAATAATATCAAATCCGGTATATTTTCTCAAAACCTCAGGAATCACGATTCCTTCTGGCGTCTGGTAATTTTCAAGAATTCCGGCTAAAACTCTTGGCAAAGCCAATGAACTTCCGTTTAAAGTGTGCGCCAATTGGTTTTTTCCGTCTTTGTCTTTGAAACGCAATTTCAAACGGTGTGCTTGAAAAGTCTCGAAATTTGAAACCGAACTGATTTCCAACCAGCGATCTTGAGCCGTTGAAAAAACTTCGAAATCATAAGTCATTGCAGAAGCAAATCCCATATCGCCACCACAAAGTCGCAAGATTCTGTAAGGCAATTTCAGTTCGTTTAAGATTTCGCGAACGTGTTCTACCATTCCTTCCAAAGCTTCATACGATTTATCTGGATGTTCCACACGCACGATTTCAACTTTGTCAAATTGATGCAAACGGTTCAAACCGCGAACGTGAGCGCCATAAGAACCTGCTTCTCTACGGAAACATGGCGTGTAAGCCGTTGCCAAAACTGGCAATTCATTTTCATGCAAAAGCACATCTCTGAATAAATTCGTTACCGGAACTTCTGCCGTTGGAATCAAGTACAAATCATCGGTTTTGTCGTGGTACATTTGCCCTTCTTTGTCTGGCAATTGTCCCGTTCCATACGCTGAAGCTTCGTTTACCAAATGTGGCACTTGGTATTCTTGATAACCTGCATCGGTATTTTTATCTAAGAAATAAGTAATCAAGGCACGTTGTAATTTTGCTCCTTTTCCTTTATAAACAGGAAAACCAGCGCCAGTGATTTTATTTCCTAATTCAAAATCAATAATGTCATATTTTTTAACCAATTCCCAGTGAGGAAGCGCGCCTTCGTGCAAAACCGGAATCTCTCCTTCTTGCAAAGTCGTCAAATTATCCTCTGGAGTTTTTCCTTCTGGAACTAAATCTGCTGGAAGATTTGGCAAAAGATAAAGCTGTTCTGTCAATTCATTGGTGTAAACGTCCAATTTCTCAGATAAATCCTTGCTCTTTTCTTTTAATGAAACATTTTTCTGCTTCAAGATTTCTGCCTTAGATTTCTCGCCAGACTTCATCAATTCGCCAATGTCTTTGGATAGCTTGTTTGATTCCGACAAAATACTGTCCATTTCAGCTTGTGTTGCTCTTCTTTTTTCGTCGAGTTGCACTGCTTGTTCAACAATAGATTTGGCATCCATGTTTCTTTTTGCCAAAGCTTTAAGGACTTTTTCCTGATTTTCTCGGATAAACGCTATCTGTAACATTATACTTGGTTTTTATAAGGAAGCAAATTTAGTGAAAAAAGACTCAAAATCACAAGGCAATAAAGAACAAACACGCAATTAATGTTCTGTTTCAATGATTAAGAAATTAACATCTGCATGTGGTATAATTTCATAAATTTGAAAAAATTTTATTATTCAATGAAAAGGTTAGCAGTTATTATCGCTTTTTTTACAATTTCTATGAGCTTTGCTCAAAACTACACTTCAAAAAACCAAAAAATTGCTGAATCTGAGAGAAAATCGGGAGCAGCCTTGTTGCGTTTTTCAGCCAACTTAAATACTGCAAATTATGACGTGGTTTATCACCGATTAAGATTTGCAATAAATCCTGCAAATTATTTTATTGATGGAAATGTTACCACCCATTTTGTGGCAAAAGCAAACCTTAGTACGGTAACTTTTGATTTGACAGATCAATTAACAGTCAGTTCAGTAACGCAGCGTGGCAATTCGCTTACTTTTTCACAAAACAGTAACGATGAATTGGTTATCAATTTGCCCGCAGTTCAAAATACAAATGTTTTAGATTCTCTTACAATAGTTTATTCGGGAGCTCCGCCTACTTCTGAAGGTGCTTTTACAAGATATACACATTCAGGAATACCAGGAATTTATACCTTGTCAGAACCTTTTGGAGCTAAGGATTGGTGGCCTTGCAAGCAAGATTTGAATGACAAAGTAGATAATATTGATGTTTATATTACAGCGCCTTCTCAATATGTTTCTGTTGCAAACGGACTCCAAATAAGTGCAGTAGATAACGAGAATGATACAAAAACAACACGTTTTCATCATAGTTACCCAATTCCGGCTTATTTAATTGCGATTGCAGTCACAAATTATTCAATATTTACACAACAAGCCGGAACTGCTCCTAACAATTTTCCTATTGTAAATTATATTTATCCCGAAACCCAAACGGCGGTACAGTCGCAGCTTGCTGTCACGCTTCCGATCATGGATTTCTTTGAAAATAAATTTGAAACCTATCCATTTTCAAATGAAAAATATGGTCATGCGCAATGTGCTTTAGGTGGTGGTATGGAACACACAACAGTTTCATTTATGGGCGGTTTTGACAGGAATCTGATTGCTCATGAATTGGCACATCAATGGTTTGGAGATAAAATAACTTGTGGTAGCTGGAGAGATATTTGGCTTAACGAAGGTTTTGCCACTTATTTATCAGGACTTGTGGTTGAGAATTTTGATGGTGCCGCTTCTTTTTCACAATGGAAACGCGAGAATATTAATGATATCACGTCTGCAAGCGGAGGAAGTCTTTATTTGACAGAAGCGGATGCTGCAAATTCTGGACGCATATTTAATTACAGATTGACTTATGAAAAAGGAGCTATGGTGGTACACATGCTTCGTTTTAAATTGGGCGATGCCGCTTTTTTTCAAGGAGTTAAAAATTATTTAGCGGATCCTAATTTGGCTTACGGATATGCAATTACAGACAATCTTAAAGTGCATTTGGAAACAGCTTCAGGAGTCTATTTGACAGAGTTTTTTAATGATTGGGTTTATGGACAAGGTTATCCAACTTATACAATAAGTGTCCAGAATATTGGCGGCGGACAGGCAAGATTTGTAATCAATCAAACTCGATCTCATTTTTCAGTTTCCTTTTTCGAAATGCCAGTGCCAGTCAGGATTTTTGGGGCAGGAGGACAGCAAGCAGATATTATTTTGGAGAATACATCAAACGGACAAGCAATTGTAAAAAATGTTCCTTTTGTGGTAACAAGTGTGGCATTTGATCCAAACAGCGATATTATTTCAAGAAACAGCACGGCAACTTTGGGCAACGAAGATTTTACGCTTTTGCAAAATGTAAAATTATATCCAAATCCGGTTGCAAATACTTTAAATTTAGAATTGCCAAGCAATGTCTCGATGGAAAAAGCAGTTTTTTATAATGCTTTGGGACAAATTATAAAAGAGTCAAATAATGAAGTTTCATGGGATGTTTCTTCTTTGCCGACAGGCGTAAACTTTATTAAAATTTACACTGATTCTGGAATAAAACAATTGAAGTTTATCAAATCTTAATTCCGAATTTAGTTATAAATAAAAACGGCTCTGATTAATTTCAAAGCCGTTTTTGTTTAAATTATTTTACCAATTCTAATTTATTCAGTTCAGAAGTAATAAAATCGATTTCTGAAAGAGATAATTTCACGTCAATAGCTTTCGCATTTTGAATCGATTGTTGCGCATTTCTGGCTCCTGCCAAAGCAATCGTGATTCCAGGTTGCTCAATTGTCCAGCGCAAAACCAATTGCGATAACGAAGCATTTTTCTCTTCTGCCAAAGGTCTTATTTTGTCTAAAAAAGCTGCAGTTCTTTTCAAGTTTTCATCTTTGTAAAAATACAAATTGGCACGGTGATCGCCTTCTGCAAAAGTGTGTCCTGGCTTCATTTTTCCGGTAAGCAAACCTCTTTCCAACGGACTGTAAGCGATAATCGATTTGTTATTTTCCAAAGAAAACGGAACTACGTTTTGCTCAATTTCACGTTTCACCATGCTGTAAGGAACTTGGTTGGAAACCAAATTTACATATTTGTCCGCTTCTTTCATTTGGTCAACATTATAGTTGCAAACTCCAGCGTGGCGTACTTTTCCTTCTTTAATCAATTGCGCAACAGTTTCCATTGTTTCCTGAATTGGCGTTGTTGATTCTGGCCAGTGAATTTGGTACAAATCGATATAATCGGTTTTCAATCTTCTCAAGCTGTCTTCGCATTCCTTGATGATGCTTTCCTTTCCAGAGTATTTGTAAACGTCGATATCTTTACCGTTGTTGTCTTTTGTTTTCATGGCAAGATCTCCTTTGGCCAAATCCCAGCGCATTCCATATTTGGTGATAATTTGCACTTTATCACGGGAAATTCCTTGCAAAGCTTCTCCCACAATTTCTTCGCTGTCGCCTTGACCGTAAATCGGTGCGGTATCAATGGAAGTTACGCCTTCCTCATACGAAGCTTGAATCGCTTTTATGGCGTCATTTCTGTCTGTAGATCCCCACATCCAGCCTCCCGCAGCCCAAGCTCCGAAAGTGATTACTGATAATTCTAAATCTGAATTTCCTATCTTTCTGTATTCCATTTTTTATCTATTTTAAATGTGTTGTATTATTTTTTTACCACAGATTCTCAGCATTTGAAAATCTGTAAAATCCGTGGAATCTGTGGTTGTTTTTTTATTCTATCGCTTTAATTCTGCTAACCATTATCGCAATCAAAATGCCAAAAATTCCGATAAAAGCGAATGAAAATTGCAATCCAAATGCTTCTGCAATGTATCCAATAATTGGCGGTCCCATTAAAAATCCAAGGAAACTGACGCTGGAAACTATCGTCAAAGCTTCTCCTGGAGAAACCGTCGTGTTTTTTCCGGCAACGCTGTAAACCGTTGGAACAACTGTTGAAACTCCCAATCCCACCAACATAAATGCCAACGTTGACGGAATCAAATAAGGCAAGAAAACTGCAATGAATAATCCAGCCGAAATCATCAGTCCGCTGATTTGAAGCACTCGTTTTCTTCCGAATTTTAAGATAAATCTATCGCCGACAAATCGTCCCGAAGCCATCATCACCATAAACGAAGTATAGCCCAAAATCACTAACGGTCCGGGCGCTTTCACGACATCTTTAAAATAAACACCGCTCCAGTCAAACATCACGCCTTCGCTTGCCATACAGCAAAATCCGATGACTCCGAGCCAAATTAAAGCGCTGTCTGGTTTGGTGAAAAATTTCTTTTTTTCTAATTGTTTTTTCTCTTTTGCCTTGATTAAAAACTTGAAATTAAAAAGCATCAAAATGATGACGATTCCAAAGGTGATTATGAAATGTACGTAAGGCGTAATTTTAAAATATAACATTGCCAAACCAATGAAAGCTCCCGTAAATCCAGCCGAACTCCACGCACCGTGAAACGACGACATTATGGTTTTTTTAAAGAGGTTTTCAGTGTAAATTCCTTGTGTATTGACGGCGATATTGCTCAGATTCCCAAAAACTCCGAAGATAAAAAGCACGCCTGCTAATTGCAAAGAATTGTTCGCCAAACCGATTGTAGTCATGAAAAATGCATACAAAGTCAGGCAAATTAGCAAAATTCTGTGGCTACCGAAACGTGTCACGACTTTCCCAGCGAAAGGCATTGCAAACAATTGCCCAAACGGAATGGCGAACAAAATCGTACCCAAATCGCCTTCGCTCAAATGCAAGCTCGTTTTTAAGTCGGGAATTCTACTCGCCCAAGTTGCGGAACACAATCCCATCGCAAAATAAAACAGTGAAACCGCCCAACGAATTCGATTCAAATACGACTGTTTTGCGTGTTTGTAACCTTTTAATTTTGGTCGCGTGTTGAACCGGTTGATAAATCTGAATTCCATAAAAGATAATCTTTTTTTGTGGCAAGCTCGGTTTGTTGTCATTCCGACGAAGGAGGAATCTCCAAAACGTGAACAAAAAAGAAGATTACTCCTTCGTCGGAATGACAAGATTATGAAACTACTTCTTCAAAAAATCCAGCACCGGACCAATGAATTTTTCGTAGGCTTCAATATGAGGCAAATGTCCGACATTTTCTATTTCTACGAGCTGAGAATTCTTGATTTTTTTTGCGGTTTTTTTACCAAGTTCGGGATAATTCCCCAATGTTTTCTGCACTTCAGGAGAAGCTTTTCCTTTTCCAAGAGCCGTTCTGTCACGTTGTCCGATGATTAATAATGTATGCGCTTTTATGTTTTCGAATTCATAAACAACAGGTTGCGTGAAAATCATATCATAGGTTATCGCAGAATTTCGGGCAATAGCTGGATAATTTTTGTTCAGCGTAAAACTCGCCAAAACATTCACCCATTTGTCATATTCCGGCTTCCATTTATTGTCGTAATAAAATTGCAACTGATAGTCTTTAAGTTTTTGGTAATCTTGTTTCAACTCGCCGGCATACCAATCGTCCACGCTTTGATAAGGAACTACGGTTTTCCAATCTTCCAAGCCAATTGGGTTTTCCAAAATCAATTTTTCTACGGTTTCCGGAAACATTAACGTGAATCGAGTTGCCAACATGCCGCCCATTGAATGTCCGAGAACATTGACTTTCGAGATGTTTTCTTTGTCTAAAATCACTTTGGTATTATTGGCCAAAAACTGAAAACTGTATTGAATGTTTGTGGGTTTTGATGATTTTCCAAAACCAATTTGGTCCGGCATAATCACGCGATATCCGGCTTTCGCCAAATCATTTGCGGTTTGTTCCCAATACATCGCAACGAAATTTTTTCCGTGTAAAAGCAAAACCGTTTTTCCATTCGGAGACTTCGGCTGTAAATCCATATACGCCATCGTCAGATTTTGGTCTTGGGTTTTCACCGAAATTTCTTTGACGGGAAACGGATATTTTAATTTCTCCAAATTTTCTCCAAAATCCTGCACTTTTTCTTGAGCAAAACTTGAAATTGAAATCAAGGCGATTACTAATAGTTTATTCATAATTATTGTTTTTCTTTTTTGCCACAGATTACACTGATTCCACAGATTTGTCGCGCGTTGAAAATTATTTTCCCCAAAGCGAAAGCAAACCTTCTACTTTTCCATAAACTGGGTCGCTGTCAGGAATCGGGACGTTTTTAATGTTTTCATCGGCTTTTGGTCTTTCACCATCTTCGCCTTTCAGAATATCATAATCCATTCCGTCAGGATACGCGCCGACAACGCCAAAATCTTCCGAAGATTCAATCAATTTATGTCCCACACCAGCCGGAATCGCAACCGCATCGCCTTCTTCAATGCTGACTTTATCGCCGTTTTCGCCTCCAAATT
>Ga0247816_10001574_pt1 | contig 11165 bp, 8 predicted proteins | sample UWRJL209509C1_FD_179930 | JGI IMG/M metagenome (GOLD analysis project Ga0247816, IMG submission 179930) | Plant litter microbial communities from Arlington Agricultural Research Station in Wisconsin, United States - UWRJ-L209-509C-1 | ecosystem: Environmental > Terrestrial > Plant litter >...
GACCAACCACGCGCCGCGGGGCTTGGCCGCCTCGGCGAAGGAGTAGTGCAACGGGGCGCCCGAGTAGCGCACCCGGTCGCTCAGCTGCGACCGGCCGTGGATGTGGCCGAGAGCCACGTAGTCCGGACCGTCGAACACCGACACCGGCACGAGGTCCAGGCCGCCGGCGCTGATGTCGCGTTCCACATCGCTGGCGGCCACCCCGGCGGCGAAGCAGTGCGACAGCACCACCGACCGGCCCCCGCGCTCGGCCAGGTCGGCGCGCACCTGGCGCATGGCCAGGCCCAGGACCTGCTCGTGGGTCTTGAGCAGCTCGTCGGGGTAGTGGTGGCGCACCAGCGCCGGCTCCAGGTAGGGGATGCCGTAGAAGTGCACCGGACCGTGCTCGTCGGTGAGGGTGATCGGGGTGCGGTACTGGTCGAAGCCGGTGTTGATGTGGATGCCGGCCAGCCCGGCCCACTCCGACTGGAAGCCGAGGCGGGTGGCGGAGTCGTGGTTGCCGCTGGTCATCACGACGCGGGCACCGGTGGCGTGCAGGCGCTGCAACGTGCCGCTGAGCAGGGCGTAGGCGTCGGCCGATGGCGTGGCGGAGTCGAAGATGTCGCCGGCGACGGCGACCACATCGACCTCCCGGTCGCGCACGATCTCGACGAGGGCGTCGAGCACCACACGCAGGTGACCGAGGGTCGAATGCGTGTGGAACGTCCGCCCGATGTGCCAGTCGCTCGTGTGGAGAATCCTCATGCGTTCACGGTACCTCCGGGCACTGACACGCCCGCACCGGCAGGCCGGGCGCGGTCGTCTTCGCGGCTGAGTTGCGCACATCCACTCGTCCCGGCCGCCGTGAGGGCGGGATCTCCGCACTTCACCGGCCGACATCCGCGCCGCGGGCGCGCAGGCGCCGGGCGACCCTGCCCACCAGGGCGGCCGGGTCGTGCAGGTCGTCATCGGTGAACTGCAGTACCTGCCAGCCGGCGTCTTCGAGTCGACCCAGCCGACGGATGTCCGAGCGCCACTGGACCCGATCGGTGCGGTGCTGATCACCCTGGTATTCGAGCAGCAGCTTGTAGTCGGGGTAGACCAGGTCTCCCCTGGCCAGGAAGATGCCGTCGGCGTCGAAGATGTTGGAGTTGCACTCGGGTTCTGGCAGACCGGCGAGCACGATGATGACGCGCAGCACCGACTCCTTCGGCGACTCCGAACGGGTGCGCAGCAGCGGCAGCGCCTGGCGGGCGTTGGTCAAACCGCGGCGGCTCGGGTAGCGCTCGAGGGCATTTTCTAGTTCTTTCGTGCTGCTCAGTGGAGACCTCCACTGCACGAGATAGTCGCCGACGGCCACCAATTCCCCTAGCGATAGAAGCGCGGCCAGGTCGAGCCAAGTGCGGGCCGGGCCGGTGAGTCGCAGCGGGCCGCGGTCAATGAGCTCGTCCGTCCCGATGGTCATCCGGTGGCCGACGACTTCTCGCGCATCCATGGCGCGCGCCGGGGCGATGGAGCCCACGTGCAGCGGACGCTGCCGGGCAAGTCGGAACGGCAGTGGGAGGCCGAGCAGTAGCGCGGCGCTGCTGTGGCTGAAAAACGCAGCCGGTGGCATCCGCAATAGCAGCGCTCGGCAGAGCCGCTCGAACTCGGTGGCAGTGTCGGGTGGGCCGCCACCCGCGTAGCCGGCCAATGCCGCGTCGGCATCGGTACGGGACGGGGTGCGGATGCCCCAGAACGGGCGGCCGAGGTCGCGACTTCGCAGTCGCGACTGCTCGATGCCCGCGTCCAAGGCAGCATTGACCCGAAACGGGCGGTGCGCCCACCCGTCGGGTAATGGTTTGCGTTCGGTCACCGGTAGAGGGTGCCCCAATCCGCCTCACACCCGTCGAATCTTTCCACAGCGACCCGGCATCCACTGAGTTGCGGACTTTGCAGGGTCAGCGACGGCCTGCACCCTGCGAAGTCCGCAACTCGATGCTCCGGGCGGGCGGGGATCTTTGTTTGTCTGTGTTTGGGTTGACAAGCAAAAAGAAACGGGCGTAAAGTCACGGGTATCAAATCCCGTCCGGCATAACCGCCGGGCACCACCACGCTCTCACCGTCGAGGAGGCCCGATGTTCGCCGAGGAACGTCAGTCGATGATCGCCGATATGGTGAGCGACCTGAGCCGGGTCACCGTCAACGAGCTGGCCCTGCGCTTCGACATCACCCCGGAGACCGTGCGCCGCGACCTCTCCGCCCTGGAGCTGAGCCGTCACCTGCGCCGCGTGCACGGCGGCGCCGTGGCCGTCGACCGGGTGAGCATGGCCGAGCCCAGTCTCGAAGAACGTCAGACCCAGCGGCACGATGAGAAGGCCCGCATCGCCGACGCCGCCCTCTTGATGATTCCGGCCAGCAGCACCGGCTCGATCATTCTGGATGCCGGCACCACCACCGAGCTGCTCGCCGACCGGCTCGTGGAATGGCGACCCAGTGCTCCGCGAGACCAGCTGCTCGTGATCACCAACGCACTGCCGATCGCCTACAAGCTGGCCGGCAACGAGGCGCTCTCGCTGCAGATCCTCGGCGGCCGGGTGCGCGGCCTCACCCGCGCGATCGTGGGCACCCGCACCACCCAGCAGCTCGACGCCATGCGCCCCGACATCGCCTTCGTCGGCGCCAACGGCGTGGCCGCCGAGTTCGGGCTGAGCACCCCGGACTCGGTCGAAGCGGCCGTGAAGACCGCCATCGTGCGGTCCGCCCGCCGGGTGGTGGCCCTGGCCGACTCCTCCAAACTCGATCAGGAAACCCTGGTGCGCTTCGCCGCCCTCGGCGACATCGACGCACTCATCACCGACGCTCCCCCTTCCCAGAACCTTGCCGCGGCCCTCGCCGCGGCGGATGTCGAGGTCGTAATCGCATGATCATCACACTCACCCCCAACCCCAGCCTCGATCGCACCATCGAGCTCGCCGGCGCCCTCGCCCGCGGCGACGTGCAGCGCGCCCTGGCCGCCCACCAGGAACCCGGCGGCAAGGGCGTCAACATCTGCCGGGCCCTCGAGGCGTCAGGGGTCGCCAGCCTCGCCATCCTGCCGGGTGACGCCGAAGACCCGGTGCTGCTCGCGCTGACGGCACAGGGCATCCCCCACCTCGGCCTCTCGATCGGCGCGACCCTGCGCAGCAACATCGCGATCACCGAGCCCGACGGCACCACCACCAAGGTGAACGAGCCCGGTCCCGCGCTCACTCTCGACCAGCAGGCCGCGCTGGTGGAACTCGTTCTCGCGCAGGCCGACGGGGCCAGCTGGCTCGTGCTGGCCGGCTCGCTCCCGCCGGGAGTGCCCGACACCTTCTACGCCGACCTCACCCGTGAGCTGCACACCCGCTTCGGCGAGAACGCCCCCAAGGTCGCCATCGACTCCTCCGGCGCCCCGCTGGCCGCTGCCGTCGCGGCGGCCCCCGACCTGCTCAAGCCCAACGCCGACGAGCTCGCCGAGCTCACCGGCATCGCCGACCCGGACAGCCTCGAAGCCGACCCGCACCTCGCCGCCCGGGCCGCGCAGACCCTGGTGACGGCCGGCGTCGGTGCCGTGCTCGCCACCCTCGGTTCGCAGGGTGCGCTGCTCGTCACCGCCGACGGTTACTGGCTCGCCACCCGCCCACCCATCGTCGCGGTCAGCACCGTCGGCGCCGGGGACTCGTCGCTGGCGGGCTTCCTGCTCAGCGACCTGGCCGGGGCATCCGCTCCGGACTGCCTGCGACAGGCCGCCGCCCACGGCGCCGCTGCCGCCTCTCTGCCCGGCTCGACAGTGCCGGCCCTCAACCAAACCGAACCCGAAGCCGTCACCGTGACGGCGTTCCTGACCGATTCAGCCCTGCAACTCGTTTCCGAATCAGCTACCCATCCAAAGGAGGATGACCAGTGAGTGCACTGATTACCCCAGAGCTCGTCGCCCTGGACCAGAACCTCGGGGACGCGCCCGCCACCGTGATCCGGCACCTCGCCGAGCTCGTGGTCGGCGCCGGCCGCGCCACCGAGATCGAGAGCCTCTACGCGGATGCCCTCGCCCGGGAGGCCAAGACCTCCACCGGCATCCCCGGCGGCCTGGCCATCCCGCACTGCCGCTCCGCCGCCGTGACCACGCCCACTCTGGCCGTGGCCCGGCTGTCCCGGCCGGTGGACTTCGGCTCTGCCGACGGCCCCGCCGACCTGGTCTTCATGATCGCCGCCCCCGAAGGCGCCGACCAGGACCACCTCAAGATCCTGTCGAAGCTGGCCCGCTCGCTGATGAAGGCCGACTTCACCGCGTCGCTGCGTGCCGCGAGCTCCGCCGACGAGATCGTCACCCTGGTCACCAACATCGTCGCCCCGGTTCCCGCCCCGGTCGTGGCCGGCTCCGCCGCCGCCGCTGCCGCCCCGAGCGCACCGGCACCCACCGGCGCCGGCACCGACGGCACCTCCACCGCCGGCAGCCGCCGCCTCGTGGCCGTGACCGCCTGCCCCACCGGCATCGCGCACACCTACATGGCAGCGGATGCCCTCGTCGCCGCAGCCAAGGAGATGGGCATCGACCTGCAGGTCGAGACCCAGGGCTCCGCCGGAGCCACCCCGTTGGCGTCGTCGGTGATCGGCGCGGCCGACGCCGTGATCTTCGCCGTGGACGTGGACGTGCGTGACAAGGGCCGGTTCGCCGGCAAGCCCGTCATCCAGGCGCCGGTCAAGCGCGGCATCGACGAGCCGAAGAAGATGATCGAGGAGGCTCTCGCCGCCGTCAACAACCCGAACGCGCGTCGGGTCAGCGGCGAAGCATCCACCGAGGCCGACACCAGCGGGGTGAAGGAGCACCTCGGCCAGAAGCTGAAGCGCGCCCTGCTCACCGGTGTCAGCTACATGATCCCGTTCGTGGCCGGTGGAGGTCTGCTGATCGCCCTGGGCTTTCTGCTCGGTGGCTACCGGATCACCGACATCGCCGACGCCGTGGTGCTCGACAACAGCCTGTGGAACCTGCCGGAGGGTGGCCTGGCCATCTACCTCGGTGCCGTCCTGTTCAAGATCGGCTCGCTGTCGATGGGCTTCCTGGTTCCGGCTCTGGCCGGGTACATCGCCTACGCCATCGCCGACCGCCCCGGCATCGCGCCCGGTTTTGTCGCCGGTGCGGTCGCGGGCTTCATGGGTGCCGGCTTCCTCGGCGGCATCGTCGGTGGCCTGCTCGCCGGTGTCGCGGCGGCCTGGATCGGCAGCTTCAAGGTGCCGAGCTGGCTGCGTAGCCTGATGCCCGTCGTGATCATCCCGCTGCTGGCCTCGATCTTCGCCTCCGGCCTGATGTTCCTGGTGCTCGGCGGACCGATCGCCTGGCTCACCGTCGCCCTGGGCGACTGGCTGAACGGCATGACCGGCGCGTCCGTGGTCATCCTCGGCCTGATCCTCGGCCTGATGATGGCGTTCGACCTCGGTGGACCGGTCAACAAGGTGGCATACTCCTTCGCCGTTGCCGGCCTCGGTGCCGCCACCCTGGCCAACCAGGCGCCGTGGCAGATCATGGCCGCGGTCATGGCCGCCGGTATGGTTCCGCCGCTGGCGATGGCCCTGGCCACCACGCTCAACCGCAAGCTGTTCAGCCCGGTCGAGCGCGAGAACGGCAAGGCCGCCTGGCTGCTGGGTGCGTCGTTCATCTCCGAAGGCGCCATCCCGTTCGCCGCAGCCGACCCGCTGCGCGTGATCCCGGCGAGCATGCTCGGCGCGGCCACCACCGGTGCGCTGACCATGGCCTGGGGTGTCGGATCGAAGGCTCCGCACGGCGGAATCTTCGTCTTCTTCGCCATCGACAACGTGCTGGGCTTCATCCTCGCGATCGTCATCGGAACCGTCATCTCGGCCCTCGCGGTCATCGCGCTCAAGCGCTACGCCCGCAAGGCGCCGGCCGTGGAGACCGCCGATGCCAACGCAACGCTGGTAAGCGCCTAACATTAGTTGGCCGCCCGGCCCGGTTTTCGGGCTGGGCGGCCGCTCATATCGCTGGAAGAATCGAGGAAGTTCCGTGCAGAGTTTCACAGGAGTAGGGGTCAGCCCCGGCAGGATCGTTGGATCCGTCCGGCAGATGCCCAAAGCCGTGAGCGAACCGCCGGCCGGCGACAAGCTGGCTTCGGCAACGACGGCCGAAGATGCCGCCGTCACCCTGCGCGCAGCGGCGAAGGCGGTGCAGGCCGAGCTCAAGGAGCGCTCGATCACGGCCACCGGCGCCGGCAAGTCGGTTCTGGAAGCGACGGCCCTGATGGCCGCCGACCCCATGCTCATCAAGGGCGCCGTGAAGTTGATCAACAACAACGGCACGTCGGCTGAGCGTGCCATCTGGGAGTCAGCGGCCTCGGTGGCCGAGATGCTGCACAACCTCGGCGGGTACATGGCCGAGCGGGCAGCCGACGTTCTCGACGTGCGTTCGCGCATCGTCGCGGAGCTCCGTGGGGTGCCCGCACCGGGCATCCCCTCCTCCGACACCCCGTTCATCCTCGTCGCCGACGATCTGGCTCCGGCCGACACGGCCACCCTGAACCCGGCCATCGTGCTGGCCCTGGTCACCTCCGGTGGCGGCCCGCAGTCGCACACCGCCATCATCGCCCGCGCGCTGGGTCTGCCCGCCGTGGTCGCCGCGGTCGGTGTCGATGAGGTCTCCGACGGTTCCACCGTCTACGTCGACGGCGCCGCCGGCAGCATCACGGTCGACCCGGACGCCGAGCAGCTCGCCGCCGCCGAAGCCTGGGCCACCACCGCCGCCACCCTCGCGGACTTCTCCGGTGAGGGTGTCACGGCCGACGGCCACCTCGTTCCGCTGCTCGCCAACGTGGGCGGTGCTGCTGATGCCGTCAAGGCCGCCGCCGCCGGCGCCCAGGGTGTCGGCCTGCTGCGCACCGAGTTCTGCTTCCTCGAGCGCGACACCGAGCCGACCCACGACGAGCAGGTCACCGCCTACCGCGGTGTCTTCGACGCGTTCCCCGGCAAGAAGGTCGTCGTGCGCACGCTCGACGCCGGCGCCGACAAGCCTCTGCCGTTCCTCACCGACGCGTCCGAGCCCAATCCGGCCCTGGGCGTGCGCGGGTACCGCACCGACTTCACCTCTCCGGGTGTGCTCAAGCGTCAGCTGGCCGCGATCGCGACTGCCGCAGAGGGCACCGAAGCGGATGTCTGGGTGATGGCCCCGATGATCTCCACGGCCGAAGAGGCCGGCGACTTCGCCGCCATGTGCGCCGAAGCCGGACTGACCACTCCCGGTGTCATGGTCGAGGTTCCCTCGGCCGCGCTCACCGCCGAGACCATTCTCGGCCAGGTCAGCTTTGCCAGCCTGGGCACCAACGACCTCACCCAGTACGCCATGGCCGCCGACCGGCAGCTGGGCCCGCTCGCGGCGCTGAACACGCCGTGGCAGCCCGCTGTGCTGCGTCTGATCCAGCTCACCGTGGCCGGCTCCGACGCGGAGGGCAACGGAAAGCCCGTCGGTGTCTGCGGTGAGGCCGCGGCCGACCCGGCGCTGGCCGTGGTGCTCGTCGGCCTGGGAGTGGCCACCCTGTCGATGACCGGTCGCGCCCTCGCGGCCGTCGCGGCCGTGCTCGCAACGGTGACCGTAGCCGAGGCTCAGCGCCTCGCCCAGATCGCTCTGGCGGCTCCGAGTGCGCTGGAGGCTCGCGCCCGGGTGCGTGCGGAACTGCCCGTGCTCGACGAACTGGGCCTCTAGCCCGTCCGTTCACGTTTTACCGTTGCCGCTCCCGGCGGCAACACATCAATGCGGCAATACAGTTGAGATCCGCAGTAATTTCAGGAGGAACCATGTCAGAACGTAACGCCACCATCGCCAGCCGTGTCGGCCTGCACGCCCGTCCGGCGGCAATCTTCGCCGAGGCCGTCGGAGCGCTTCCGCTCGACGTCACCATCGCACTCGAGGGCGACCCGGCCGACGACGCCATGGACGCGTCGAGCATCCTCTCGCTCATGAGCCTGGGTGCCGCGAACGGCCAGGTCGTGGTGCTGCGGGCCGAGGGTGACGGGGCCGATGAGGCTCTCGAGGGCCTGGTCAAGATCCTCGAGACGGACCTCGACGCGGAGTAACCCTCCCCCGCGATTCGTAATCGCCGATTAAACGAGTTCGGCTCGCTTGTGTAGGGCAAGCGAGCCGTTCTCTTTAGGCGGGGTCAGTCCAAACGTGTAGGGCGAATGAACTGATCTTGCGCAAGACTGTACTCCGTCTATCAAGATCCACAAGGCCCGGTCCGTGCCAATTGAGGGAACACTCAGTCAAGCGGTCGGACCAGTCGCCCCGGTGATGCTCGCCGGGGTTTTTTCGTGCTCGTGCACCGGCCGGCCAGACAGCCGGAGGGTGGCCAGGAAGCCCACCACCAGGAACCCGGCTGCGGCGAAGGCCGAGTACCGGGTGCCCTCGCTGAAGGCTTCGCGGGCCGCCTCAGCCACCTCGGGGCTCTGCGCCTCGAGTGCCGGGATGGCCGCTCCGGCACTGTTCACGACGGCATCGACGATCTGGCTGGAACTGGCCGCCGTCTGGCCGGGCAGGTCGGCGAGTTTGGCCTCGAGGGAGAACCCGACCGAGGTGAACAGGACAGTGCCGAGCACGGCGATGCCGAGGGCGGAGCCGATCTGCCTGGCGGTGCTGGAGGTCCCGGAACCCTGACCGCTCTTCTCAATCGGCACGTCGCCGAGGACCACACCGGTGAGCTGGGCCGTGGCCAGGCCGACGCCGATGCCGTAGACGAACAGGAATGGCACGATCGACAGCCAGGTCGCATCCGCTGTGATCATGACGCCGAGGCCGGCGACGCCGATGATCTCGGCGAGGATGCCGGCGCGCACGATGGTGATCGGGGCGACCCTGTTGCCGAACGCGCCGGCGATGCCGCTGGCCACGAACGAGCCCCCGGCCAGAGCCAGGAGCACGAAGCCGGTCTGCAGGGCGTCGTAGCCGAGCACGTTCTGCAGCCAGAGCGGAAGCGAGAGGATGATGCCGAACTCGCCGAGCGAGACGATCATGGCCGCGATGTTGCCGTTGCGGAACGACGGAATGCGGAACAACGAGAACTCGAGCAGGGTGGACCGGCCGAGGCGCTGCCGGCGCAGACCCCACCAGACGAACAGGTAGCCGGAGACCAGGGTGAGCAGGAACGCGAACGGGATGATCGACAGCTCGAACGGCCAGGTCCAGTCGCCGAGCGTCGGCGCGTTGTTGGTGAACCACCAGCCGTAGCTGCGGCCCTCGATCAGGCCGAACACGAGCGACGCGCTGGCCAGCACGGACAGGACGGCGCCGACCACATCGATCCGGCGGGGTTCGCCCTGGTCGCGTGATTCGGAGACGAACACCAGAACGCCCACCACGATGATGATGCCGAGTGGCACGTTGATGCCGAACGCCCAGCGCCAGGAGAAGTAGGTGGTGAGCCAGCCGCCGAGGAGCGGCCCGACGGCGACCATGCCGCCGATGGTGGAGCCCCAGATGGCGAACGCGATTCCCCGGTCGCGGCCACGGAAGGTCGCGTTGATCAGCGACAGCGTTGTCGGCAGCACCATGGCGCCGCCGACGCCCTGCAGCAGCCGGGACATGATGAGCAGGTCGCCGGTCTGGGCGGCGGCGGCCAGGACCGACGCGGCCGCGAAGACCACCACACCGGTGAGCAGGATGCGACGGCGACCGTATCGGTCGGCCAGGGTGCCGAAGACCAGCAGCAGCGCAGCGAAGACCAGGGTGTAGCTCTCCTGCACCCACTGCACCTGGGTGGAGGTGATGTCGAGGTCGTCGATGATCGACGGGATCGCCACGTTGACGATCGTCGAGTCGACGATGATCAGCGCGACGGCGATGCTGATGAAGACCAGGCCGAACCAGCGGCGCCGTGCTCCGGTCACGGCCGGACGGCTTCCAGACGACGCGGCGCACGCAGACGCAGCACCAGGGTGACCGCCACGACCACGACGACCGCGACGATGGCGGCGATCGCGGTGGGAGTGGAGAGCAGGTTGCCGGTGAGCCGCGCCACGGCCACCCAGGCCAGACCCCAGCAGAGCGCGATGGTGGGGGTGAGCCGACCGCGACCGACCACGGCGAGCAGCACGCCGACCAGTCCAGCGACGCCGATCACCACCACGCCCCAGGTGTCGGGGCTGATGCCGAAGCCGTCGAAGCCGGCATCCGTCAGGACGGCGGCGATGTTGGCGGCGGTGGCCACGCAGACCCAGCCGAGGTAGAGCCCCATGGTGCCGTCCAGCAGCACGGTTTCGACCAGGCCGCTCGGGCGGGTGCGCAGCAGGATCACGAAGATCCAGGCGAGCACGGCCAGCAACAGGATGATCACGGGAACGCTGAGCGGCAGCAGGTCGAACTGCACGCTCAGGATCCAGGCGGCGTTGAGCAGCATGGATGCGGCGATCGGGTAGCCGAGGCGACGCTGGCGGGCGTCGGACTTCTGCTTGGGCAGGAACTGCCAGATCGCGTAGAGCACCAGGCCGGCGTAGATGACGCTCCAGATGGAGAAGGCCGGGCCGTCGGGCGCGATCGGGGTGGCGTCGGCGGCGAGGGCTCCGCCGGAGGCGGTCTGGATGGCGTTTCCGCCGGCCGCGCCGGAGCCGATGAACGATCCGATCAGGGCGAGGATCGCGCTGAGCAGCACGACACTCTGCCGAAGCAGGTCACGGGAGGCGGTCATGGGTTACTCCTTCATGCTGAATGATCAGCTAGCTGACTAAACCACGCTAGCAGTACATTGGGGAGGTGACCACACCCGATTCCCTGCCGGCACCCGGCGCCGGCGACGCGATGGCGCAGTGGCCCAACGGTCGGCTGCTCTCCACCGCGGCCCGACTGGTGGAGCACGCCTGGGTGGAAGCACTGGCCTCGCTGGGCCTCACCCACGCCGGTCTGATCGTGCTGCACCTGCTCGGCGACGGTGGCCTCAGCCAGACCGAACTGGCCCGGCTGGCCCGGGTGCAGACGCAGACCATGTCTCGTACGCTCGACCGCTTACAGCGCGAGGGCCTGGTGGCCCGAATTCGCGACGACCGCGACGCGCGCCGGCACCTGGTGACTCGAACCGATGCCGGCACGGTGGCCTGGCAGCAGGCCCGCACCCTCGAAGCGGATGTCTTCCCCGAGTTGGCCAACGCCGACGCGCTGCGGACGGCTCTGTTGGAGATCATCGCGGCGTCCT
>Ga0247816_10001575_pt1 | contig 11164 bp, 10 predicted proteins | sample UWRJL209509C1_FD_179930 | JGI IMG/M metagenome (GOLD analysis project Ga0247816, IMG submission 179930) | Plant litter microbial communities from Arlington Agricultural Research Station in Wisconsin, United States - UWRJ-L209-509C-1 | ecosystem: Environmental > Terrestrial > Plant litter >...
GTGGCATCTACATAAACGGTTTATAGTCAAATAACTGCCTTTAACTGCGCCGTGTAGTTCTAGGCATTTTATAGAATAATCTGAGCATCTTGGCGTAAATCTGCAATGCCAGCCTATCCAAGGTCTCAGCCAAAATTGATATTGTTTAACTAAAAAAATTAAAATTTTAGATAGTAGCATCATTATTATTTTTGTTTTTGTTTAAAGACTGCTGTATTTTAGTTTTTAATCTACGAATTTTATTTAAGATACTAATGCCGTATACAATTAGTGATACTAGAACTATTAATACAACTAAGATTATACTTAAGCTTACATCAATTCTATTGTCTTTTGTAAAAATAACTATAGTAGTACTATTAAATTTTAAAAGAAATACAAATGCAATTGCTAAAATAAAAATAACAATAAGTTTGGTTAGCCATTTCATATCTTTTCCCCTTTAATTATATTTGCAGTATTATAACTAGCTTTTTCTAAACGATCTTTGATGGCAGCCCATTGTATATTATTAGGAATTTGTTCTAAATAGATACATTTTAAATTATTTTTATTATTAAAATTATCAGCTATCCTTAAATAATCATAAATTATTTTAGCCACTTGATTTGGATTATTTGGTAGTATTAAAATATTATTTTCCAATTTAATGTTTAAAATATCAGCTGTTGATTGAAATATAATAAAAAAATTTTCTAATAAATTAATTTGTTTGCTATCTATTTTTTGTAATAAATCATTATTATTTATCATAATTAATGGATTTATTGGTGAGTAGTGGGATAATAATGCACCAGATACTTTAGATTGTATAAGATTTTCTTTAATATCGGCAATTTCTTGTAATATATTTATATCAAACATACCTTTGCGTAAAATTGAAATAGTATTGTCACAATTAATCATTACAATACTAGATTCAATTCCAATTTCACATTCCCCGCCGTCTACTATACCGAAATTTTCATCTTCAAATTCATCATACACATGACTAGCTTTAGTGGGGCTGATATAACCAAATTTATTAGCAGAAGGTGCTGCAATACCGCTATTTACACCTTGTAAAATTTCTTGACTGATATTATGCTGCGGGCATCTCAGTGCCACAGTTTCTTGCTTGCCGGTTACTAAATAATTAACATATTTTGTTTTTGGTAAGACTAAAGTTAATGGAGCAGGCCAATATTTGCTAATTATTTTTTCTGCAATATTATTGATTTTGGCATATTTTTCTATATCAAAATTTATGGGAATATGTACTATTAAAGGATGATCTATAGGTCTATTTTTGGTTTTAAAAATATTATTGATAGCTTTTTCGCTATGAATATTACCTGCTAAACCATATACTGTTTCAGTAGGTATTGCTACAATTTCATTTTGTAATAATTTTTCAATTGCACTTTGTATATTAATATATTGCATTTTTATAATAAATTTTCAATATTATTTGCGATATTTTGGGCTTGTTTTATAGTATCAGCTAAGCAATTTATATGTCCCATTTTCCTACCTTTTTTAGCTATATTTTTGCCATATAAGTGTAGCTGTACACCATTATATTGCAAAAATTTGCTCCAATCAGGCTCAATTGCGTCTTCAGAATTTTTATACCAAGAGTCGCCTAATATATTAATTAAAACAACAGGCGTGTGCTGTTTAGTGCTGCCTAAAGGAAAACCGGCTAATATTCTAGCCTGCTGTTCAAATTGGCTTGTTATGCAGGCATTTTGAGTATAGTGACCTGAGTTATGAGGACGCGGAGCTATTTCATTAATATAAAGCTTTTCTCCTTCTACTACAAAAAACTCTATGCATAATACTCCAATATAATCTATACCAATAGCTATTTTTTTAGCACATTCATATGCTGTTTCAGATATATTAGTTGGAGTATTAGATGAGGGGACAGTTGAGGAAAAAAGTATGCCGTCTTTATGAATATTTTGTCCAATTGGATAATTAGCTATATTGCCAAATTTATCTCTGGCTAATATAACAGAAATTTCATTTAAAATATTAATTCTTTTTTCTAAAATACATTTAACTTGATTTAATGATTGCCATTTAGATTTCAAGTCTGAAAAACTATTTATATTTAATTGACCTTTGCCATCATAGCCTAAGGTTGATGTTTTTAAAATAGCAGGAAAAAAATTTTCATCTATATCTAAATTATTAATGTCTTCTAATGTATCAATGATATAAAAAGGAGCAACTGATAAATTTAAACTTTGAAAAAAAGATTTTTCCTTTACCCTATCTTGAGCAATTGATACAGCATAAGAATTAGGGGCTATAAAACAATTTTTATTGTTTAGATATTCTAAAGTAGATGCTGGGACATTTTCAAATTCTATAGATATAGCCATACATATATCAGCCATATAATCTAATGCTTGTATATCTTCATAATCAGCTTGTATATGGATATCTGCAATACTAGCAGCAGGACTGTCTTCTAGATTTGCAGGGTCTAAAACACATACTGCAAATCCCATGGCTTGAGCAGATTGGCAAAACATCCGTCCAAGTTGTCCACCGCCTAGAATTCCTAAAGTTTTATATTTATTTTTCATATTAGTTAAAAGAATTAATTTTTAATCGAAATAATGCACAGTCTTTAATTTTACTAGTACTATTATTAGTACTGCTGCTGCTTTTATTTTCATTAGTACATAAATTTTTATGTTCAATAATATCTTTACCAATTAAGGCTTCAATAGCATCTTTAAATTTATTATCTTTTGTGGAATATAAAGAAATAGCTTTCCCATTTTTACCTGCTCTGCCGGTTCTGCCTATTCTATGCACATAATCTTCTGCATTAAACGGCAGAGTATAATTTATAACTAAGGGTAAATCTGGAATATCTAATCCCCTAGCTGCTACATCAGTAGCTACTAATACTTTAGTTTGATTAGTTTTAAAAGAATTTAGATGTTCTATTCTTTGAGATTGCGTCATATCGCCATGAATAGCTAAAGAATTATGAGTATCTTGTAAATCAAGCTGCAATTTTTTACAGTCTATCTTGCTATTGGTAAACACCATGCATTGCCCTTCACTTTCTTTTAATATATTTTTTAGCGTAGATAATTTTTGGTATTCGCTAAGTAAATACATATACTGTGAAACATTGGTATTGCTGGAATTTGAAGAATGTGCTTCAATTAGAACAGGATCATTTTGATATTGTTGAGTTAATTTTTTTATATATTGCGAAAAAGTTGCAGAAAATAATAAAGTTTGGCGTTCTTTGGGAAGATATTCAAAAATCTTTTCCAAATCAGGTAAAAAGCCCATATCTAACATCTTATCAGCTTCATCTAATGTTAATATTTGGACTTTGCCTAATTTTATAGAACCCAAAGTTATATGATCATATAATCTTCCAGGCGTTGCAATTATTACATCTAAACCTTTTTGTAATAATTGCTTTTGCGATTCAATAGGTTCGCCCCCTACTAATACACCAATTTTTAAGCTAGTAAATTCAGATAATTCACAAAATACTTTATAAATTTGATGTGCTAATTCTCTAGTAGGCGCTAATATTAATGCTAAAACAGGATGCTTTGCGGGAGAGGGACTATCATTGGCTAAATGTAAAATTTTTTGTATTATTGGCATAGCAAATGCAGCGGTTTTCCCGCTTCCAGTTTGTGCACTGGCTAGAATATCTCTAGATTCTAGTATTATAGGAATTGCCTGATCTTGAATTAAAGTCGGTAATGTAAATCCTAGTTTTATAATAGCTTTAACTAAACTAGGATTAAAATTAAAATCATCAAAACTAGATATCGATATTTTGTGCATAAATTGCATTGCTCTCTATAAATTGTTTACGTGGCTCAACATCGTCGCCCATTAATGTAGAAAATATTTGGTCTGCTACTATTGCATCTTCAATTTGAATTTTTAGTAGTCTTCTTTTTGTAGAATCCATTGTTGTTTCCCAAAGCTGGTCTGGATTCATCTCTCCTAAACCTTTATAACGCTGTCTAGATGTAGTCTGTTCAGCTTGACTAATGAGCCATTCCATAGCTTGGGGAAAGTTATTTACATTAAATTGCTTAACTCTTTCGCCTAAACCTCTTTGAATTACTAGTTTATTTGAAATAGTTTCATACTCTTTTAATAATTTTGCTACACTAGTTAAAAATAAATAATCACTGCTTTTTATCCAATTAAAAGGAACTGTAGCAGTTTTTACATTGCCATGATAAATTCGTTTAATAATTAATTGGTAATTTTCTTCAACATTTTGTGCAACTTCTACAATTACATTGGGTATAAGTTTATTTAATATCTCCGCGCTCTGATTAGCTTGTTCTAGACCGTCTAAATTAATTTCTAAGCCTTGTAATATATAATGTAATACATGCTCATCAATATTTTTTGATAGCCTTTTAATAAGTTTTTTGGCACTTTGATATTTATTACATAGCTCATTAAATTTTTCTTGTTCTACAGGGGTATCATTTAACAAAAGTTTAGCGTCTTGCATAGCAATATTTGTTAAGTATTGTGATAATTCCTCATCATCTTTAATATATCTTTCTTCTTTTTGATGTTTAACTTTATATAAAGGAGGCTGAGCTATATATATATGACCTCTTTCAACTAGTTCAGGCATTTGTCTATAGAAAAATGTTAATAAAAGTGTGCGAATATGGCTGCCGTCAACATCTGCATCTGTCATGATTATAATTCTATGATAGCGTAATTTTTCTATATTATATTCTTCTTTACCAATTCCAGTTCCAAGAGCTGTGATTAAAGTTACTACTTCTTGATTAGACAACATCTTATCAAATCTTGCTCTTTCCACATTTAAAATTTTACCCTTTAACGGTAAAATAGCTTGAAATTTCCTGTCACGTCCTTGTTTAGCACTACCGCCCGCACTATCACCCTCTACTATAAATAATTCACAAAGGCTAGGATCTTTTTCTTGGCAGTCAGCAAGTTTACCTGGTAAACCAACACCATCAAGTAAACCTTTTCTACGGGTTGCTTCTTTTGCCTTTCTAGCTGCTATTCTTCCTATACCAGCTTCTATAATTTTACCGCAAATAGTTTTTGCATCATTTGGATTTTCTAGTAAATAAGTTTCAAGGGCTTTACCTACTAATTCTTCAATAGGGGCTCTTACTTCACTTGATACTAACTTATCTTTAGTTTGTGAGGAGAATTTAGGTTCAGGGATTTTAATGGATAATATACACACTAAACCCTCTCGCATATCTTCACTCACAATTTCAATTTTAGCTTTTTTAGCTAAATTATATTCGTCGATATATTTATTAATAATACGCGTCATAGCAGCACGCAATCCAGTTAAATGTGTTCCGCCGTCTCTTTGGGGAATATTATTAGTAAAGCATAAAACTTGTTCACTATAACCGTCATTCCATTGCATAGCTACTTCTACGCTAATGCCTTGTTTACTATTTTGAGCATAAAAAATATTTGTATGCACTGGTGATTTTGCTCTATTTATATATTGAACAAAGCCTTTTACACCGCCGCTAAACTGGAAACTTTCTTCTTTACCGCTTCTTTCATCGGTTAATTTTATATGTACACCATTATTTAAAAAAGATAATTCTCGAATTCTTTTAGATAAAATCTCATAATGAAATTCAATATTGCCAAAAATAGTTTCATCAGGCATAAAATGGACTTCAGTGCCTCTTTTTTCAGTTTGTCCTGTAACAGGGATTGGAGATACTTCAATTCCTTGTTGGGTTTCAATAACTCTATTAGCTACAAAGCCTCTTTCAAATCGCATGGTATGAGTTTTATTATCTCTTTTTACATTTAGTACTAACCATTTTGATAATGCATTAACGCATGAGACACCAACTCCATGTAAACCGCCGGATACTTTATAGCTATTTTGATCAAATTTTCCGCCTGCATGTAATTCTGTCATTACAATTTCAGCTGCACTGCGTTTTGGATCAAATTTATCATCCCACTTGATGCCGGTAGGTATTCCTCTACCATTATCTACCACAGAAATTGAATTATCATGATGGATTGTAAGATGTATTTCAGAACAATGCCCTGCTAAAGCCTCATCAATAGAATTGTCCAACACTTCAAATACTAAATGGTGTAAGCCAGTGCCGTCAGAAGTATCACCAATGTACATTCCAGGTCTTTTACGAACAGCTTCTAAACCCTCTAAGATTTGTATTGAGGATGCACTATAATCTGTATTAGAAGTTACTATATTTTCCATAGACTTAATATGACTTTATGAGAAATTAATCTCATTATTTTAGCATAAAATCCACAAAATTGAAAATCTAATCAAGCCTTAAATAGAATAGTTTTTTAGAAATTTTCTATATATGCGAATTTGTTATGAGAGGTATTAAGCAAATATTATGGTTTCTTAAAATATAGAATAAGAGCAATGCAAAAAGCTTGCATATTTTTAATATTATAATTATAATATCAGTCTAAGCGGCTGTAGCTCAGTTGGATAGAGTACTTGGCTACGAACCAAGGGGTCGTGGGTTCGAATCCTGCCAGCCGCACCATATTTTTTAATATGTGATATAATAGATTATTAGTTTAATTATATTAATATTATGTTAAAAAAAATATCTATAATGTGTTTTTTTGTATATATTCCTCTAGCATTCTCTCAAACTATTCCTTCAAGCCTAAAAAATAATAATTGTGTGACTTGTCATACTATAAATAAAAAATTGATGGGACCTTCTTGGAAAGATATAGCTAATAAATACAAATCTAATCAAAACGCTATGCAGACAATTAATCAGTCAATAAGTTCTGGTTCTTCTAATAAATGGGGAGGCATGCCAATGCCGGCAAGCCCTCAAATTAATCAAGAAGAAGTTACTGAAATTTCCAAGTGGATTTTACAGCAGTAAAATATTAAATTTTCATACTTCCGGTCGATGAGTTTTTAAAAGAAACGATTTCTGGACTTATATCTTTTAACTTAGTAGATTGAGTATTATTATCCATTTCCATTTTAACTTTATGCGGTAGATTCTCATGTATATTTTTAAGCTCTTTACTTTCATGACTTAAAACTACTGTAGAAAAAGCTGAATTATTATGTAAAATTTGTACATCTTTAGCATAGCGCTGAGTATTTTCTCCAGATAAAGCTAATTTAAATGGATCTAGTTCTTGAGAAGAGTTCAATGCTTCTTGTTTATCATAACCTTGATTAATATTTATTTGCTTAAATAATATCCTGCTGTTAGATGAATTTTCTTTATATTCATATTTCTGTCTAATTTTATTAATTAAAGATTTAGAATTAATATAAATTTTATTAGCTTGATTTGTAAACTTAACATATACAGTTAATATGATAATAAATATTAATATATATAATATTATAAACATAAGATTTTCCTTATCTTTTTTATCTATTTTATTATAAGTGAATTAATAATAAGAATATATCAATAGATAAACCCTTTTTCTTAAATTAAATATCTGCTAGAATAGAATCATAAGTATAGAAATTGAGGTAATATGCACTATCGATATTTGTACATTTTTTTATGCGGGCTGATAATATTAAACATTAGCGAGTCTAAAGCACAAGAATACAGTACAGCTACGTTTACAAACATAAATAAAATCCCAGCAAATAAAAAGTTTATCTCTATAAACCAAACAGAAAATAGTCTAAAGAAAAATAATTCTTTTGTTTTAATTCCTACAATTGCCAGCCAAAGATCAAATGTATATTCTAATAATACATATTCTCCAGATAATTTTGATAAGAAAATTGATAATTCTTTACAGGTAACTAATAATTCTTCAACAGAGGATATTATTCCTTTCATAGTGGATTCTGTTAAATATAGCTCTAATAATTCTCCATCTTATTCTACAAATAGTAATAATTGGATATCTGTAAATAATAGTCCAAATATAAAAAATGCTATTAATGCTGCTTATACTAATATAGGACAAGGATCTTATACTTTATTAACTAATGCAAAAAAGTTATTAGGAATTCCATATAGATATGGCGGTAATACTCCTAGTGATGGATTAGATTGTTCTGGATTTGTACGGTATGTATATTATTATACTTTAGGGATTGTATTACCTAGACGTTCGGCTGAAATTGGTCAAATTGGGAGTTCTGTTAATAATTACTCTTTAAAGGCAGGCGATTTAGTATTTTTTAATACAACAGGTCAAAGTTTATCGCATCTTGGAATTTATATGGGAGATGGAACTTTTATACATGCACCATCTACAGGCTCAAATATTAGAATAGATACTTTATCAAGTAAATACTGGGCAACAAGATACGAAGGTGCTAGAAGGATTGCCTCTTTAAATTAATTGTTATGTATAATAAATCCGCTAGCTGGATGTAAAAAATAACATTTAATTTTTAGAGCTTTCATTTTTTTAAATTATACTAAGCATTTTTTATTATGAATATGATATTCAAATTCATCCCAATAATGCTTTAACATACCGCGTACTGGCATAGCAGCTGCATCACCTAATGCACAAATTGTTCTGCCTTGGATATTACCGGCAATTTCATTTAATAAATCTAAATCTTCTACTCTTCCTTGTCCGTTTTCAATTCTATTAACTATTCTCCATAACCACCCAGTGCCTTCTCTGCAAGGTGTACATTGACCACAAGATTCTTCGTAATAAAAGTATGATAATCTAAGTAAAGATCTAACCATGCATCTAGTTTCATTCATTATTATCACTGCACCAGAGCCTAACATAGATCCAGCTTTAGCAATCGAATCATAGTCCATGGTAACATCTTGGATAATATTAGCAGGAATTACAGGTGCAGAAGAACCTCCTGGTATGACAGCTTTTAAAGCAACTCCATCTCTCATCCCGCCCGCTAATTTTAATAAGTCATTAAATGGAGTACCTAAAGGAACTTCATAATTCCCAGGATTATTAATATCCCCAGAAATTGAAAAGATTTTAGTACCGCCATTATTAGGTTTGCCTAATTCTAAATATTTTTCAGCTCCCATTTTTAGTAAAAATGGTACAGCAGCAAAAGTTTCAGTGTTATTAATAGTTGTGGGCTTTCCATATAATCCAAAACTAGCTGGAAACGGCGGTTTAAATCTAGGTTGCCCTTTTTTACCCTCTAAAGATTCTAAAAGCGCTGTTTCTTCCCCGCATATGTAAGCTCCATAACCATGATGAGCATGTAAATCAAAACAAAAATTAGAATTTAAAATATTTTTTCCAAGATAACCTTTGTTTCTAGCTTGAAGTAATGCTTCTTCGAATCTTTCATATTCTGCCCAAATTTCTCCATGGATATAATTATAGCCAGTATCAATGCCCATTGCATAAGCCGCTATAATCATACCTTCGATTAATGCATGGGGATTATATCTAAGAATATCTCTATCTTTAAAAGTTCCTGGTTCGCCTTCATCACTATTACATACTAAATATTTTTGCCCAGGTAGAGTTTTTGGCATAAAACTCCATTTTAAGCCAGTAGGAAATCCAGCACCTCCGCGGCCTCTAAGGCCTGACGCTTTAACTTGTGCTATAATATCATCTTGAGTAATATTATTTTCAATTATTCTGCGTAGTTGAGAATAACCTCCTCGATTTTCATATCCCTCTATGCCCCAATTACTCCCATCTAAATTAGCTAAAATAACTGGTTTTATATGATTTTGATGTAAAGATGTCATGCTTTTAATCTCTATTAGATTTATAAAATAATTTTATGATATTTTTAATTCTTCAATTAAAGTATCTATTTTGTCTTTATTCATAAAACTATACATTTTCTCATTATTAATAATCATAACAGGAGAATCGCCGCAAGCTCCCATACACTCACTTTCTTTTAATGTAAATGTATTACAAGCTGTTGTTTGGTTAAATTCAATATTTAGTTTTTGTTTTAAGTAATTTGCGGCTTCCTCACCTTTGGATAATGCACACGGCAGATTTGTACAAACTGCTATTTTATACTTTCCAGCAGGAGAATTATTATACATATTATAAAAAGTAGCAACTTCTTGTACTGCTATTGCAGGCATATTTAAATAATTAGAAATAAATTCTATAATTTGCGGAGATACCCAGCCAATTTCTTTTTGAGCAATTGCTAAAGCTGACATAACAGCAGATTGTTTTTGATCACTTGGATATTTTGCAATTTCAATATCAATTTTGTCTAAAGATTTTTGAGATAACATATGGAGTACTAATATTTATTAAAAGAAAATTGTCTAATCAATTATTAACAAAAACTATTCAAATATTTAAAATGAATAAAGATAAAATATTGTAACATATTTTTATACTAGGTAATATTAGTTTGAGTATTTAAGTACTTATCTTAAGTAATTAAATATAATTGCTGCAGTATAATTTTCTTCTAGAAAGTATTATTTAAATAAGCTAAGTATCCCTTCATAAGCTTAAACATTTTAATAAACTGTGTTTAAAATATCTAAATAGGTGTTTTTTATAGATTAACTGCAGGATTTTAGCAAGTTGACTGCACTTTAGTGCTAACTTACCTTAAATAAGCTATAATTTAAGTTAAATCTAAAAATTCTAATCAGCCTATAAACTATCAAAGTCAAAATTTACAACCGCAGCAATTACCTTTTAGCTATTATAATAACCCCAGTTTAAGCTATTTTTAAACACAAAAATGGATAGATAAACTGTAAAAGTTAATATTTAACATTATTTAACTAAAAGTATTGACACTCCATTAGTTTTATGGAATAATTATATTCATCAAGCAAATCCCTGATAGCTCAGTTGGTAGAGCGACGGACTGTTAATCCGCAGGTCGCAGGTTCGAGCCCTGCTCGGGGAGCCAGATAATTAGCCACTTAACGGTGGTTTTTTTATGTCTATTTGTTTCGCATTTTTCAAAGTGTTTCGCATTTTCATAAAATTTGACATTATTAAATTTAAAAAAACAGTTGTTAATGGAATAATATAGCTTTACTTTGTAGGTTCGGTTTTTTGCCCTTTTTCATTTCTCACATAATGTTTAGTCATACTTTCATTGGCATGTCCTAACTGCGATTGTGCAGCTTTAATACCTTTAATATTTGCAGTATCTGTTCCTGCTTTTGCACGTAAATCTCTAAATTGAAAATCATTTTTA
>Ga0247816_10001576_pt1 | contig 11164 bp, 8 predicted proteins | sample UWRJL209509C1_FD_179930 | JGI IMG/M metagenome (GOLD analysis project Ga0247816, IMG submission 179930) | Plant litter microbial communities from Arlington Agricultural Research Station in Wisconsin, United States - UWRJ-L209-509C-1 | ecosystem: Environmental > Terrestrial > Plant litter >...
TGAAGGAAGAAACCATTTACTAACATAGCTATGATCAAACCGATCAAAGCCCCTCTTAATTGTCCACCTAAAGAAGTTAAATCTTTTTTAGTTGTAAAACCTACTATGCTCATACCTGCAAATGATGCTGCTGTAGAAATGAAAGCTGCACCAATACTGCCTAAATCATACATTAAAAAGATAGAAGATAGCGTGATTCCATTAATAAGCGCAAACGCAATAAATCCAACAATTGATGCACCTGCTGATTTTAGTTTAGCTCCATTTGCAGACAATTTCATTACCAATGCAATCTCAGCAATAAAAAAACCTAAAAATCCGAAACGTGTTCCAAAAACTAAATTCAAAATAAACGCACTTTGAGACGCGTAAAAAGCTGTTATTCCCGTGATAGTTAATCCTACTGCCATATAACTATAGATTGATGCAAAAAACTTAGATAAGCCAGCAGTATTAATTGTTTGATTGGACACTTCTTTTCTTGGTGTGTTCATATTACCCATCCCCTTAACTTATTCTATAGTAACAGTATAACAAATTTTCTAAATTAATCACTCAGTCTTTAGACATATTTTCAGCTTACACTTGAAGTGCTCTTACAACTGAAAGTAAATCCGTTCCCAAACTTGATTTTAAAAGAATATAATCTCCATGATCAATTTGTTTTTTCACAAATTGAATCAACGGCTCTTTATCTCCAGTAAAATGGAAAAGATTTTCTTCATTGAATGTTCCCTTTAAAGCTTCATACAATACAGTCATTTGCTCGCCATAGAGAATAACTTTTTCAATTCGAGTTGGATCAAGCGAATCTTTAACGCTTAGATGCAGCTCTGATGACCGTTCTCCTAGCTCCAACATGTCTCCTAAAACAACTATTTTCTTACCTGTATTTGTAAATGTACTAAAATTATCCAAAACAGCTTTCATAGCAGTAGGGTTCGCATTATAAGCATCATTTAAAATACTGCTCTCATTTATTCCTTTTAGCCATTCTGTTCTATTTTTAGTTAGTTGAAATCGGGCTAGTTTTGGAGCAGATTTCTCAATTGAGATCCCTAAAGTCATTCCTGCCATTAAAGCAGCTAACGCATTGTTCACGTTATATGTTCCTAAAACAGGTAAACTTACCACTAAATCAGGCTTCTCATTGGTTACAAAACTCGTTTGGTTCATTTGAGCATCTATATTTAGTGGATACAAATCATTTTCAGGAGATGTTCCAAAGGTCTTCAATTGTGAACCTTTTAAAACTGTTACTCTTTCTTGTAGTAATGGTTCTTCCCCAGGATAAATCAGCACACCATTTTCTTTTAAACCTGAACAAATTTCCATTTTCGCATCTGCGATCCCAGCTCTTGAACCAAAAAATTCAATATGGGATTCCCCAATCATGGTTATAATAGCAACATCCGGCTTAGCTAAATCTGATAACACTTTAATTTCTCCAGCACGACTCATTCCCATTTCTAAAATAACGACTTCAGTTTCCATTGGCATTTCAAGAATCGTTATCGGAAGTCCAATGTGGTTGTTAAAGTTTCCTTGTGTTTTATGCACACGGTATTGACTAGATAAAACAGCGTCCGCCATATCTTTCGTAGTTGTTTTTCCATTACTTCCAGTAATACCAACAACTTTTGGATCTACTTTAGTTAAATAAAATTTAGCTAGATCCTGCAATGCTTTCAACGTATTGTTTACTTGAATAATAGGAAACTCATTCTCTAATTCAAGCGGTAAATCGTTTAAAGATTTGCTCCATAAAGAAACGGCTGCTCCATTTTCAACAGCTTTTAAAATAAAATTATGGCCATCATTATTTCCTAATAACGGTACAAACAATGACCCTTTAACTAATTTTCGAGTATCAAAATTAACGGATGTTATTTCTTGGTCAGACCATTGATTCGTATCATTTATTGCTCCAACTGCCATTGCAATTTCTTTCACGGTTAAAGAAATCATTATTATCCTCCTTCAAGTTCAATAAAAAGTCCATCATCCATGCTTCCTGAAAGAAACAGAGACTAGGCACATAGCCCAGCCTCTGTTCCTAGTAGCACGTTTTATTATTTATCGTTTTCATTCTGAAAAGACATACGTTCTTGATGTCTTCTTAATGCTAGCTGAATCAACTCTTCAACTAAATCACCGTAATTCAATCCAGTATTTTTCCATAAAGTAGGGTACATACTAAATTGTGTAAAACCAGGCATTGTATTGACTTCATTAATGAACAATTCATCGTTGCTTGTTAAAAAGAAATCACATCGACTTAAACCACTTCCATCAAGTGCTTGAAAAGCACGTACCGCATAATCTCTCAAGCGTACGTTAACGTCCTCTGGAACTAAAGCGGGAATTTGCAATACAACCTCATTTTTAAGGTATTTTGACTCATAGTCGTAAAAATCAACAGTTTTCACTAATTCTCCTGGAACTGAGATATGAATATCATCATTTCCTAAAATAGCGACTTCAATTTCCCTAGCTTCAATGCCTTGCTCAACAACAACTCTTCGATCATAACGCAAAGCTAATTCAATTGCTTCAACTAATTCATCTCTATTTTCTGCTTTACTAATTCCTACACTAGATCCGAGATTTGCCGGTTTTATATACATCGGGTAAAACAATGTTCCTTCACATTGTTTGAAAACACTCTCTTTATCATTTAACCATTCAGCTTTTCTTACAGGCACATAGGGAACTTGTGGCAATCCAGCTTGTTGAAAGAGTTGCTTACTAATGATTTTATCCATTCCACAAGCACTAGCTAGAACACCAGCCCCAACATAAGGCATTCCAATAACTTCAAACAGACCTTGAACTGTTCCATCTTCTCCATTAGGTCCATGCAACACTGGGAAAATCACAGCATTTTCTTCTTTTAAATCAGACGGTTGAATAAGAATACCTTCTGAGTTTTGATTTTCATCAGTTGCAAATTTGGCGCTGTCCGAAATGGTTAATTTTAACGCTTCCGAATCCTTAACTTCATTGGCTTGCTTAACGATGGCACCTTTAACCCATTGACCACTTTTTGTAATATAGATAGGTTCTACTTCATAATAATCATAATATACTTCTTTAATAATAGAAAAGGCAGTCAAAATTGAAATATCATGCTCTGCGCTTTTTCCACCATATACTAGAAAGATTTTCATTTAGTTATCCTCCGAATTTACTTAGGCATCTTTATCTTAGTCTTATAATTCAAAAATTATTGTACCATATTTTTTTATAGAAAAATAGCACACCTCTTTAGAAACAATTATTCAGAATTAATCTACATCTAACTCACTTTTCATCGCTCAAAAAAAGCCTTTCAAGCTACCTAAACGCCCGATAGGTTAGAAAGCACACAACCTACGAGCGGATCCAGTTAACTAGTAAGACTTTCCCTTACGATGGTTGTACAATTGCTTCTTCTTTAAAGAACCATTTTTGATCTATCTCGTTAAAACAGATACTTCCCAACAAATCTTTATTAGTGAAATTTCTACCGTCAAACTTCAAACGATCTTCGGCTAGGTAGATTGGAATTTCATACACTTCTTGAGTTATGCTTATCTGTTTGTATGAAAAAATGACTCCTTCTCTGAGTATAGGCAGCAAGCTTTTTATCTCAGAAACTGGTATACGAGTAATCTTTTTAGTTTTTTTAAAGATAAACAAGTTTCTTTTATCATTTACTTTTTTTTCTAAATTATTTGTGATGTTGACCGACAAAAGGCTATAAAATTGTTCTAAATGTCGATGGTAAACTTTTGTCATCCCTTTAGGTAATGTTAAATGGATAAAATTATTTTGCAACTTGTAATAAAAAGGCGAATGTAAATGTGTGTGAGCGTGGGCAATATACAGCAATTCAGCAATTTCAACCGGTGTTAATTGCCTCATTAATTCAACACTATCGAAATCTATCCATTTAGAAGGAATTTCACTTATATATTGGCTTTTATCAAAGTATTCTTGGATTTTAGCTATTCCCCGAATCATACGAAATCCAGTGTGGGAGTCATATTCACCTACGCCTTGAGGGGCATTCAGCAGCAAAATATTTTTTGGCGGTTTCTTAACGACATCTTTGTATTCGTCCATCGTGATACCCTTACTCAAAACAGCATTTGTAATAGTATCTAAATGAACATAAGTGAATTCTGAAGGCACAACACATTCTCCCCTTATTTTTTATCCTTACATTGTACTATCTACACAGCAACTTATCTGTATCAATTAGGTAATAATCTGATTACAAATAACTGCTGTATCCGCTTTATTAAGACAATGTTGTGACAATTAGCACATTATGAAAAATCAGTTTCAAAACAAGGGATCTTAAATAGGCTAGTTAGATTTTAAATTGTCATTGAACTTGCTTGTAGACATCTAAACATTTTCATTGGCCTTAAATATGTGCAACTTTCAATTAGAGTAAAAACAATTTTGACTGTCTCTCTTTTTATCATCGTACCAAAATAGCTGATGAAAAGCACGTAATCTGTTAGCAAAAATTAAAGGACCCTTAAATACGAGAAGGTACAATTATTCTATCAATTACCAATAGTGTGTTAACAACCTTTAATTACATAAAAAAAAGACCAGACAAATGTCTGGTCTTTTTTTAAAAAGTAGATAGCTATTACACTTCTTCTTTTTTGTTTGCGTCTGCAATACCGTATTTTTTGTTGAAACGGTCCACACGTCCGTCTGCTTGTGTAAATTTTTGACGTCCTGTGTAGAATGGGTGTGAGTCAGATGAAATTTCAACACGAATCATTGGGTAAGTAGAACCGTCTTCCCATTCAACTGTTTCGCTTGAATTTTTAGTAGATCCTGATAAGAATTTATAACCTGTAGTAGTATCCATAAACACAACTTGTCTGTAATCTGGATGAATTGCTTGTTTCATATATAAATCTCTCCTTATGCCCTGATACATCTGCTGAATCAGAGTTGATTTTTTGTCTTTAGACAACATTAGCATAATAGCATATTTCTCTTAGCAAAGCAATTCTTTTTTATTGGTACTTATCACCTGCAACTAATTAATTTTTAGCGATGAGAGTTTCTTGTTTTTTTCGTTTGAGTAAGTGTATTATCTGTAAAATTAGTGAAAAAGTGTTGATTATTTTCTGATTTTTGCAATTTTTTTATAAACTGATCTGTTAAATCTAAGGAATCTCCGATCATTGCGTGACGCAACTTCCAAATCACTTCTAACTTACTGCTTTCCAATAAAAGTTCTTCTTTTCGGGTACTTGATTTTTTGATATCGATTGCTGGGAAAATACGTCGTTCAGAAAGTTCTCTTGATAAATGCAACTCAGAGTTTCCGGTACCTTTAAATTCTTCGTAGATCATATCATCCATGCGGCTTCCCGTATCGATCAATGCAGTTGCCAAAATAGTTAAGCTTCCGCCTTCTTCAATGTTTCTCGCTGCTCCAAAGAATCGCTTAGGCCGATATAAAGCTGCTGGATCAAGTCCCCCGCTTAACGTCCTTCCGCTTGGAGGAAGCACTAAGTTATAAGCACGAGCTAATCGGGTAATACTGTCCATTAGGATAATGACGTCTCGTTTATCTTCTACTAATCGCATCGCTCTTTCTAGAACCAATTCCGTTACCCGCACATGGTTTTGTGGCTGTTGATCAAATGTTGAAGAAACAACTTCACCTTTAACGCTTCTCTCGATATCCGTGACTTCTTCTGGACGTTCATCGATCAACAAAATAATCAATTCAGCATCAGGATAATTTTCAGCAATGCCATTTGCAATTTCTTTTAACAGAATCGTCTTACCGGCTTTTGGAGGAGCTACGATCAACCCACGCTGCCCAAAACCTACAGGAGCTAAAATATCAATCATTCGATTTGAAATCTTTGTTTGCGTTGTTTCAAGAGATATTTGTCTCTCAGGATAAAGAGGCGTTAATGCTGGAAAATGAGGACGTTCTTTTGCATCTTCTGGATTTTTTCCATTTACAAAATTCACTTGCATCAAACCATAATAACGTTCTGACGGTTTTGGCGGCCTGGCTTTACCCGACACCTTATCTCCGTTTCTCAACCCAAAGCGCTTAATTTGAGAAGAAGAAATGTAGATATCTTCTTTACTTGGTGTGTAATTGATGGGACGTAAAAAACCAAAATCCTGTTGCGCCATAATGTCCAATACACCTTCAACAATAAAAAATCCTTGTTTTTCTTCTTGCGCACGTATAACGGCTAATGCTAATTCTTTCTTATTCATTTGACTATAATAAGGAATTTTAAGTTCTTTTGCATAATTGTAAATTTCTTTTAATGTTTTTCCTTCTAACTCGACTAACGTTACTAAATCACTCATATTAGTTAACTCCTATTTATTGTCATCTTTAATCATTTGAACATCTGCACCTAAAGCCGTTAATTTTCCTACGATTTGATCATATCCACGTAAAATATTTTCAACACCAGTAATTGTTGTAGTCCCTTGTGCCATTAATCCAGCTGTTATAAGACATGCTCCAGCTCTTAAATCGCTCGCTTCAACTTCTACACCTTGCAATTGATTGGGACCTTCAATTAAGATCATGTCACTTTCAACGCGAGCATTTGCACCCATACGAATCAACTCTGGTATATGCTTAACACGTTTAGGGTAGATTGTGTCCGTAATTAAAGAAGTGCCCGTTGCTTTTAATAAAAGAGGTGTTAATGGTTGTTGTAAATCCGTTGCAAATCCAGGATAAGGAAGTGTTTTGACATTTACAGCTTTTAAATTTTTGGCTTCTTTTATTCGAATGCTGTCTTCTCCAATTTCCATTGGGACTCCCATTTCTTCCATTTTAGCCAATAAACCTTCCAAGTGTTCAACGATAACGTTTTTAATTGTAATATCTGTACCCACAGCTCCTGCTAGCGCAAGATACGTACCAGCTTCTATTCGGTCCGGTATAATCGTATGACGACATCCATGTAACTCATCAACGCCATCTATACGAATAATATCGGTACCTGCACCTCTCACTTTAGCACCCATATTGTTTAATAGTGTTGCAACATCAATGATTTCAGGCTCACGCGCGGCATTTTCAATGATCGTTTTTCCTTTTGCTTTTACTGCAGCAAGCATAATATTGATGGTCGCACCGATCGATACAACATCTAGATACATTCTTGTACCCACCAATCCTTTTTCATCGGTTCTTAGATACATAGCACCCATCTCATTATCTACACTAGCTCCTAAAGCACGAAACCCTTTTAAATGCTGATCTATCGGACGAGGTCCTAAAAAGCATCCACCAGGTAATCCAACGACACCTTTACCAAATTTAGTGAGTAGCGCACCCATAAAATAATACGATGCTCGCAAACTTTTGATTTTTCCATTCGGCATAGGAATAGAAACGATATTTGTAGGATCAATCGTAAGTGTCGAACCATCAAAAGTCGTTTCTACCTTCATCACATTCAGAATATCAATTAATGAATGGACATCTTGAATATCTGGTACACCCTCTAAAATAACAGGTGAATCTGCCAGTATTGCTGCTGGTATCAAAGCAACCGTACTATTTTTTGCCCCATTGATGGTTACTTCACCGGATAATTTCTTTCCACCATTAATGACTAATTTCTTCATGTTATACCTCCATTATCTTCTGAAATCTAGTTGTAAATTAGGAACCTTAAAAATCACCCTACACTCTTATTTATTTAGTTTGAGTGGTTGCTTTTTGTTGTATTCAGATGATTTCATTTCAGCAAGAGATTTGATGTCTCCATCTCTTTTTTTATGTAAAATAAGCTGTTTTAATCTTACTATACCTTGAAACAACTTACAATTACTATATCTTTTAACAAACTAAAAAAACCTTGCCCTTTAGGCAAAGTTTTTTTAGTTTGTTTAATTAAGCTTGGTTAGAAGACCCAAATCTTTGCATTGTAGTTTTAACTGTTGCGATGATTGCATCTTTACCAGGTGCAATAACTTTACGTGGATCGTAAACTTTGTCGTCAGTGCTTAATTTTTCACGTACAGCTTTTGTCCAAACTTGTTGTAATTCAGTATTTACATTGATTTTAGAGTGTCCATTTTCAATAGCTTTTTTAATTTGGAACTCAGGAATTCCAGATCCTCCATGTAATACTAAAGGAGTTTTAGTTAAATCAGAGATGATTTTCATTTCGTCAAAACCTAGAACAGGTTCGCCTTCATAGTCACCATGTACTGATCCTAAAGCTGCAGCTAAAGCATCGATTTTAGCGTCAGTTACCATACGTAGACATTCTTCTGCGTCTGCATAGTTTACTCCACCAGTAACGCCATCTTCAGTACCACCAACAGTTCCAACTTCTGCTTCTACTGATGCACCTTTTGAATGAGCGTATTCTACAACTTTTTTAGTTTCTTCAATATTTTTATCAATTACAAATGCAGAGTTATCGATCATTACAGAAGAAAAACCAGCATCTATTGCAGATTTACAATTTTCAAAAGAAGAACCATGGTCTAAGTGTAATGCAACTGGGACTGTAATATTCATTGTTTCCATCAAAGCTTCAACCATTGCTGATACAACTTTAACGCCACCCATGTATTTACCTGCTCCTTCAGAAACACCTAAAATAACTGGTGATTTTTCTGCTTCTGCAGCTTCCAATACAGCTTGTGTCCATTCAAGGTTGTTGATGTTGAATTGACCTACAGCATATTTACCCTCTAATGCTTTATTTAACATATCTGTCATACTAACTAAACGACTCATATATCTTTTCCTCCTTAAGGAAATCTTTTTATTTACTAAGATGCTCTTAGTCAACGTTGTCATTATACCAAACACACGCTAAAATATCCATAAATATTATAATACTTATCTAGTTTTCATGACCTTTTCATAATTATTTATTCAACGTTGCAGTTATAAAACCTAAAAATAATTTTTGCGGGCGATTTGGACGAGATATAAATTCTGGGTGAAATTGGCACGCCACATAAAATGGGTGGTCCGATAATTCCACTATTTCAACTAGGCGATTGTCTGGCGAAACCCCTGAAAACACTAAACCTTTTTCTTCCAATTGAGTACGGTATTTATTGTTAAACTCATAACGATGGCGGTGACGTTCTTGAACAACTTCAGCATTGTCATACGCTTTTGCTGTTACAGAACCAGGTTTTAATTTGCAAGGATACAGTCCAAGACGCAACGTTCCACCCATGTTTACGACCTCTTTTTGATCCAACATTAAATCAATGATATTATGTGGTGTTTCCGGGTCTGTTTCTGCAGAATGTGCTCCTTCTAGCCCTACAACGTTACGTGCAAATTCTACACAAGCTAATTGCATGCCTAAGCAAATCCCTAAGAATGGAACCTTATTTTCACGTGCATATTGAATGGCTAAAATTTTACCTTCTAAGCCGCGATCTCCGAAACCTCCTGGAACAAGAATGCCATCCACGTTTTTTAATTTGCTTTCAACATTCTCAGCTGTCACTTCTTCTGCATTGATCCAATCAACTTCAATTTCAGAATCTAGCGCATATCCTGCATGATTTAATGATTCAATAACCGATAAATAAGCATCCGGTAATTCAACATATTTTCCAACTAATGCAATTTTTATTTTCTTAGATAGGTGCAATACTCTTTGTTCTAACGCAATCCACTCTGACATATCTGCAGGCGGTGCATCTATTTTCAGATGATCACAGACGATTTGATCCATATTTTGTTTTTGTAAATTTAACGGAATGGAATAAAGCGTATCTACATCACGCGATTCAATAACGGCTTCAGAATCAACATCACAAAATGAAGCCAATTTATCTTTTAAGCTTTGTGGAGCAGGTTTTTCTGTCCGAATAACTAAAAGATTGGGTTGAATTCCTAGCCCACGTAATTCCTTTACACTATGTTGTGTAGGTTTTGTTTTCATTTCACCAGCTGCACCAAGGTAAGGAATCAGGGTTGTATGGATGTACATCACATTGTCAGAGCCAACATCGCTTTTCATTTGACGCAATGCTTCTAAAAAGGGTAGTGACTCGATATCTCCTACCGTACCGCCAACTTCTGTTATAACGATATCAGAATCCGTTGTTTGTCCTGCACGCATGATTTTTTCTTTGATTTCATTGGTAATGTGCGGGATAACTTGTACCGTTGCTCCCAAATACTCTCCCTTACGCTCTTTGCGTATAACTTCTGAGTAAATTTTCCCTGTTGTTACATTAGAATATTGATTTAGATTGATGTCGATAAAGCGTTCATAATGACCTAAATCTAAGTCGGTTTCAGCTCCATCATCTGTTACGAAAACTTCGCCATGCTGGTAAGGACTCATTGTTCCCGGATCAACATTGATATATGGATCAAATTTTTGAATGGTTACTTTTAATCCTCTATTTTTCAACAATCTCCCAAGAGAAGCTGCTGCAATTCCTTTACCTATGGAAGAAACTACTCCGCCTGTCACAAAAATATACTTTGTCATTTTTACCGACTCCTTCTAATCTTAATTAGGGTAAAGAAACAATCATTCCTTTTATTCTTTCTCATTTGGGTAATAAAAAAAACAAAGCCCCCTATTCATAGTAGAATAGGGAGCTTTTTTGATTACTTTCCGTTCTTGTCCCTTAAAAATGAATTTAAGGGAGCCCAATATACATAATACACAGCTCTGCGAGAACCGTCAAGTAATTCCTAAAAGTAGAACTTCATCTGAAAAAAATCATCAGCCAATTACTTTGACAGAATTTTTATTAATATTCTTCCTCAGAGTCGTCTTCATCTTCGTCTTCAATAATTGTAAGATCTCCTTCGACACCGTCAGGCAATTCGTCTTCTTCATCATCGGTACCTAATTCAGATAAATCTGCCTTGTATTCGCCTAAGTCTTCTTTGTCCTCATCGTCGATCATTACACCGTGGTCATCAACCGCTACACGTCCACCGTAAGTAGTAGCATCGTCATCTTCTTCCTCTTCAGGAGAATCATCATCTTCAGGATCATCATCATTGTAATCAATATCATCTTCCCCTGTAACAAATGCACTAGCCTTTTTACGTTTTTTGCGGCGTGGAGCTTCGTCTTCATTTCCTTGAGTTACTTCTTCATCGATAAAATCAATTGGATACCATGAACGTAGTCCCCAACGATTT
>Ga0247816_10001577_pt1 | contig 11163 bp, 7 predicted proteins | sample UWRJL209509C1_FD_179930 | JGI IMG/M metagenome (GOLD analysis project Ga0247816, IMG submission 179930) | Plant litter microbial communities from Arlington Agricultural Research Station in Wisconsin, United States - UWRJ-L209-509C-1 | ecosystem: Environmental > Terrestrial > Plant litter >...
TTCCTATTACTTTTGACATTACTTATGTGTTTATTAAATAGCTATTTAGGTTTATCGAAAATACCTCTTTTTTCAGAGCGCAAAGATAAATTTTTAAAATATAAAATCAATATTTTTTTTATAAAAAATATGATGTTTTTGTTTGATTCATAAAAGCAGGACCTTAAATATTTAAAATGGTATTTTTTCTACAAATAAAAAAAGCCACTGCATTATTAGAAATGAGTAGCTTTCTTAAAAAAAAAATGGTCTTTTTATAATGATGCCGGATATTGAATAGGGTAGGAGCCTAAGTCTACATGACGTAAAGTCGAACCGTACTTTTCGTTAATCGCATCAATAAATATATTAGCAATCAGGCCATATCCTCTTGGACTTGGGTGTATACCGTCTAAAGAAAAAGCTCCTCCTACGGCATAGGAAGAAGTCATTGTAAAATTCCCGAAACGAATTCCTCCACTAGATAAGCGTGTCATTACTCCTCTTGTATCTACTATGGCCAATCCTTTAGTCTCTGCTGCTGCTGCAATTATTGTATTGTAAGCATCTGTAGCCACTCTGATTTCATCAATCTCAGTCGGAATCAGTACATGTTTATCTTGTAAAGGATATGATATTCCAAATGCATTTAATGGATATGGAGGAGCAATTCCTACACCAGAATCAAGATCTGTGGGTGCTGTACCAATAGCTGCTCTTGTTGTTAATAATAACAAATCAGTTGATTTAGCCTGTCTGGCCTGACCAAATACGGCACCGTAAAACGCCGCATTCTGCTGACCTAGTGTTGGAGTAAATATAGCTGTTAACTGAGCAGCCAGATTAGGCAATTTCTCATCTTTTATTAATACCGGACTTGTAGAAGTTTCAGATAACAGATTAATTCTATCTCCCACACCAAGGGCTGTTAAAGCCTGGCTAAGCGGACCATATAATTGCGCATTAAGTAGCTTTATAGTTGCCAAGCCAACAGCTTCATTGTCTTTTCCAATTGATTTTACTGTAAGCGGATTATAAGGGACTGTTGTAAAATGCGGCAACGTTGTAATGTAAGGTAAATTTGCTACTACGCCTTTTGCGCCATTAGCAGTTAAAGTGTTTACAAGTGTGTTGTATGCAAAATTAAAAGTTGCTGTCGGAGTTATATCATCTCCCAAAACAGGATCCTGAGAAGAAGGCACACCTCCGTTTGTAGCATAACCTAAAACATCATTTCCTCCAATAAACAAAGAAAAGAATGTAGGGGACTGTGCTACAGCATCAGCTAAAATGCTGGTAGTAGGCGAAGAAGAAAAACGTGCAAAATAAGGGTTTGCTGTAGCAGGGGTTGCAAAAACGCCAGCCAGATTTCCGTATCCGGGAGCTATTAAATGAAAACTTTTAGCGCCGGGAACTCCCATGTTGCTAAAAGAGCCCGTTAAACGCGCAGTTATCGAAGTGGCTGAAACACCAGGAACATTAAATGGACTGCTTGTAGCAGCATTAAAAATCAGCCTTGTCGGAAATTTAGGTAGCTGAACTCCTCCGGAAGAAAATCCACCAATATTATCCAGCATCAAAGGAGTTGTAAAAGCTCCTCCACCAGCGGCAACAAATTGTTGCGACAATATATTGGCGTAAGAATTATTTTGACCTTTTGCAAACAAAGCTCCATCACTATATCCTGCAGCAAAAGAATCTCCAAGTGCAACATATTTTGTAAAGATGGCCGAACCTGGAGTTACAGGAATTTCCTCCTGGCTATTATTATCATCGTCATTATTACAAGCTGCCATAAAGGTCAAAGAAACCAATAAAAGCCATTTTATATTTTTTTTCATTTTTTGTACTTTTAAAATTATTACCTCTTCATTTGTTATCAGACATTTTAATTAATCTGAATCTGTTTTCATCTAAATAATTGTTCCTTATGGATTAATTGTTATTGATGCGAACACTTGTTGTCCTATCATACCAGCTCCGATAACTTGTAGATAATCTGATCCAAACAGATTGGTTGCCCCAACTTTAAGAACTGATTTTAATTTTGGGAAAGCATAATTTATCTGGGCATCCAAAACCGTGTTTTCTGGAATCATCCCGTCTCCAAAAGAAGACTGCCATAAATATTCCGTATTCCATCGTACATTCACATTAAATCCTAAATTTTTAGTCACTTTAGAATTTCCTAAAGATGCTTTAACTCTGTGTTTAGGTGTGTTGAATCCTGCAATAAAACTTGGATCTTCAGATTGGTCAAAATCAAATTGGGCATAGTTATAGTTCACTCCCAATTCAAAATCTTTATATACTTTTTTACTTAATCCGGCACCAAATCCTAAAGAAGTAATTTGAGCCGTTGTGTTTGTGTATACCTGATAAACTCTTCTATCGCCAAACGCCAATGCTTTATAACTTAATTGCACATCTTGATTTGTTGCATCGGTACCTGCGGTTCCATAATATGGAGTAATAACTCTGGAAGTATTCATGAAATCATTATAGATGTTATAGTATGCATTTAAATCTATTGATAAATCATTTTGTATAACAGAGCGATAACCAACTTCAAAAGCCTGTACTTGTTCCGGTTTTACCAATCCGATATTGGCTACTTTAAGATCTGCAGTGTTTCCTGAAGCTCCAAAAGCAGTAACTGATGCTACGGTATAAGCATTAGTATAAGCAGAGCGACCGGATAAATTTACGGTTGCACCAATATTTTCCCCAGGGATTGCTTGTCCTGCTGCACTAACAGGTTGTGTTTCCTGAAAACGATCTAAATTTTCTGAAGCTGAACCAATTAAGGCAAAAGGTCCTAAGTCTAAACCAATGTATTGATCTTGTGTGGTTGGGTTTCGGAAACCAGTTTGATAAGATAATCTGAAATTATGTCTTTTTGATTCACCAGCAGAATATACGAATGAAACTCTTGGGGATATATTGCCATCAAAATTCTGACTTTTATCATAGCGAAGGGATCCTGTAAATTTTAATCTGTCGTCCATGAACTTTTTTGTCAACTGACCATAAGCTCCGTATTCCTGATAATCAATTGGTCCATCATAATCTGTGAAAATTGTTCCTTGTGAATCCATTACATATTTTCTCCAAGAGCCCCCAACCTGTATTTCAGCAAATTCGATCATGTCTTTGAAATTATAATTTACATCAGAATGATATAATTTTGACTGATCGATGAATTTGGCTCCCTGAGTTAAGTCTGGATTTGCAACAACTGTTTGAAGGGCCTGTTTGAATTGCGGAGATCCTGGTTCGAATCTCGGTTGTCCGGTTGGTGCTACAGCAAATTGAGGAAGTGGAGCCAATGCTGCGGGTAGTTGATTATAATCTGCATAATTTCTCGCAATGGCAGCTGATTCGTTTGCATTTGTTCCCATAACAGCTCCTGACAATTGGTAAGCGGTTGCATAATTGGTAAACCATTCTTTGTCTGCCTTGGCTGCTCTGTTCACATTCCAGGCAGCAAATCTCATATCGTAAGAATTTCCTGCATCTTCATCAGTAGCATAAAATCTTGCAAAAAAGTTTTTGCCTTTTACTTCAATTTTTCCCTGTTGCATCATGAAATCTTTTAATGCATATCTATTCGCTCCCTGATAAATTGTACTTCCTAGGCCAATTTTATATTGTAAAATAATTTCTGTTTCATCTGCAAAAGGTTTAAAATGGGCAGAGAAATCCGCCTTAACGTTTTTAACTTTATTGTCTGTTATATCCTGTTCACGATATCCGGTTCTGCTAACCTGTCCCACATTTGGAATAAAAGTAGTTACTTCATCTCCGTAAAGATTTAATCCATCATAGTTTTGATTTGCTGCATGACCAATACCTCCGGCTGTCATGCTTCTGGTATCAGCAGCAATCCATTCTGTTGCCTCCATGTAGGTGAAGTTTGCTTTAAAAGCAAAATGTTTGGTAAATGCTTTGGCAGCTCTTATCCCAAAGTCATTATAATCATTTGTTCCTGCCGCATTTTGAGTTGTTTGCCCGTATTTGTAATAGACACTAATGCCTTCATTTGTAAAAGGACTTTTGCTGTTCATGAATAGAATACCATTAAAGGCATTTGCACCGTATAATGCAGAAGAAGCACCTGGTAAAAGTTCAACGTTGGCAACATCTAAATCAGAAATTCCAATTAAATTTCCTAAAACAAAGTTTAAAGCAGGTGATGAATTATCCATACCATCCACCAATTGCATGAAGCGAGTATTGGCTACTGTTGCGAAACCACGGGTATTGATTGATTTAAAAGAAATACTGCTGGTATTGAAATTTACTTCTTTTAAATTTTCCAGGCCATCATAAAAAGTTGGGGCAGTTGTATTCTTTATTTCCTGAATTCCCATTCTTTCAATAGTTACGGGGGATTCAATCACTCTTTCAGGAGTTCTGGATGCTGAAACGACAATTTCGTCTAATTTGGTTTCTTCATCTTTTAAGGTTACATCAATTTTTTGAGTTAATGATGTTACATTGATTGTTTTAGTCTCAAAACCCACAGCTGATATCTTTATGCTAAAAGGCGGCTTTGATGAAGTATTCAGTTTAAATGTTCCATCAAAATCGGTAGAAGTCCCCGTCGAACTTCCAACTACATTAATATTGGCACCGGGAATTGATTCTTTGTTACTGTCAGTAACCGAACCACTAATTGTATTTTGCGAAAAGGATATTCCGCACGAAAACAACATAATTAGCAAATACACTCTCATTGGAATTGGTTTTTGTTAGTTTATATAGCCAAAGTACAAATATTTTTGATATTATTAAAAAAACGTTAAATAATTTTCATATTTCATATAAATAATGCGTATATTTTAATTATATCTTATAATGATTTGTTAGATTAAAATCAACAAAAGGATATAAAAGTTTAAAATACTATGCATACATATAAATTTTAAGAAATTTTTTAAGGATAATATAAAAATACCCCTAAAATTAAAAAAAATATAAAACAAAAAAAAGCGAGATGTAAATCCCGCTTTTTAACATAATATAATGAGCTATTTTTATTCTACAGTAACCGATTTGGCCAAATTACGAGGCTGATCAACATTACATCCTCGCATTACAGCAATATGATAAGACAAGAGCTGTAAAGGTATGGTAGTTATAAGTGGTGATAATGCATCAGAAGTTTCAGGTATTTCAATAACGTAATCTGCTAAATCACGTACCTGGGTATCACCTTTGGTAACTACTGCAATTATTTTTCCGCTTCTTGATTTGATTTCCTGAATGTTACTTACAATTTTGTCATAATGTCCTTGCTTAGGAGCAATAACAATAACAGGCATGTGCTCGTCAATTAAGGCAATTGGACCATGCTTCATTTCGGCAGCCGGATAGCCTTCGGCATGAATATAAGAAATTTCTTTTAGTTTAAGAGCACCTTCAAGAGCGACCGGAAAATTATATCCACGTCCTAAGTACAAGCAGTTGGGAGCGTCCTTAAAAGCAGCAGCAATTTCTTTTGCTTTATCATTCGTTTCCAGAGCTTCAGCTACCTTTTCAGGAATGATTTCCAATTCTTGCAGGTAGGTATGAAAGTCAGTAGTGGATAAAGTTCCTTTTGCTTTACCTAAACGCAGGGCTATCATTGCCAATACTGTAATTTGTGTTGTAAAGGCTTTGGTAGATGCTACTCCAATTTCAGGACCTGCATGTGTATAAGCTCCTGCATGGCTTTCTCTTGATATTGAAGATCCGACTACATTACAAACTCCAAAAACGAACGCTCCATTTTCCTTTGCAAGCTTAATGGCAGCCATAGTATCAGCAGTTTCACCGGACTGGGAAATTGCAATTACTATATCATTTTTGTTTATAATTGGATTTCTGTATCTGAATTCAGAAGCATATTCAACTTCTACAGGGATACGTGTAAATTCTTCAAAGATGTATTCAGCAACTAAACCGGCATGCCAGGAAGTTCCGCAGGCAACAATAAGAATTCTGTTGGCATTCAGGAATTTTTCCAGATTATCTTCTATTCCCGCCATTTGAACTATACCTTCATTTGCATGAAGCCTGCCTCTGTAAGTGTCCTTAATAACACTTGGCTGCTCATAGATTTCTTTAAGCATGAAATGATCGTAACCTCCTTTTTCAATTTGCTCCAAATTCATTTGAAGTTCCTGAATGTAAGGATCAACGGAAGAGTCGTCTTTTATTTTTCTGATTTTGATAGGCTTGTGTAATCGAATATTTGCCATTTCGCCATCTTCAAGATATACTGCATTCGATGTATACTCAATAAATGGAGATGCGTCAGAAGCAATAAAAAATTCACCTTCACCAACACCAATAGCCAATGGGCTTCCTAATCTTGCGGCTACTATTTCATTAGGGTTTTTTTTGTCGAAAACTGCAATTGCATACGCTCCAACAACCTGATTAAGAGCTATCTGAACAGCTTTTCCTAATTTTATTTGTTCTTTCTTTTGAACTTCTTCAATTAAATTTACCAGCACTTCTGTGTCGGTATCAGAATGAAAAATATAGCCTCTTTTTTTTAATTCTTCTTTCAGTGGCGCATAGTTTTCAATAATTCCATTATGGATGATAGCCAAATCGCCTGAATTTGAAAGATGCGGATGTGAATTCACATCATTTGGTACGCCATGGGTAGCCCATCTTGTATGCCCAATTCCGATATTTCCGTTTGAAGTAAATCCTGATTTTGCTTTTTCTTCAAGGTCTGAAACCTTTCCTTTTGTTTTGCAAAGTTTAATGCCCGATTCATTATCGTATAACATTACGCCCGCACTGTCATATCCTCTGTATTCAAGCCTTTTTAATCCTTTTATTACAATAGGATAAGCTTCTCTATGTCCAATATATCCAACAATTCCACACATATATATATTATTAATCTAGTTTCGTGTAATAAATTTGAAGTTTAACCCTTTTATCTGCTGATGCGGCAGTTCCTCCAAATAAAACTGTTCCTAACGGACTCATTACAGATGCTGTAGGTATTTCTCTAAAGTTTTCGCTTTTTACGCTTTTAGGATCTAATTTATTAGATGTGCCAATGGCAATGCTTTCAGTTACGACCAATCCAAGTTTTACATTAACAGCAGTATTGCTTTTAATGATATTACGAATGTGATCTGTTATTCTGATTTTGTATACTTTATGTGAAACATTGTTTTCTGTTATAGTTCGAATAATTCCATCGAAAATGTACTTGTTTCTTTTAGGAAAGCCATTCAGGACACTGGAATCAGTAAAATAATCCAGCAAAGCAGTATTATTTGTTGCATCATACAAATAAATTCTCTCAGGTGTAGCAACTCCTGCTTTAGTCATCTCGGTTTCATCTACATAGAAAACTAAATTTGCTTCGTTAACGATCCATTTTTTATCAGTAACATTTTTTCGTATCTCGGCTAACTGGCTTTCAAATTGAGAAAGTTCAATTATTGCCATTGAACCCTGCCCTCCTTTTATATATAATTTTTCGTCTTCAATTTCATCATTTGCATTTTCATTAGCAGTGGCGTATTGTGGAATCGGGTTGCTTTCCTGAAGAAGGCTTGTCGTATTTCCGGTAAGATTTATTACAAAATTTTTTGATTCTCTTGCTGTTTCTGCATCTGTAGTAACTGCAGTTTTTGCGCGGTAAAAAATATTTATTTTTCCTTTTGTAAAATCCAGCATAGCCATTCTTCCTGGCTCACTTTCAGAATTTTCCGCTTTAAAATACAGACCTCTGAAATAATTTTTAAAGGCTTCTGGATTAGCCAATTTTGCTGCCGTAGCGTTGAATATTTTATTTCTAAAATATATGGTGTCTAAATGCAATCGCATTTCGGGCTCGATTCTTTTAATACTTTCCGGTGTCGTTTCTGTTTTTGGCGTTGTTTCAAATATTTCTTTTGAACTAAAGACGAATTCGTCATTTTCAGATTTATTAGCAGAATTATTTAATCTTGTCCCGATAGACTTTGATTGAAATTCACTGTTTTTGTCAGTGTAATAAAAATTACTTGTAATAGGGTCATTAGTCTTATAATCATTCAGGAAAATTCCGGATTCGTAAACGCTTAACTTAATTTTGCCAGTTTCCGGACCATAAATGGAATCCAGTACATATTTTGTATTTCCTGGAGTTGCACTGAATTCAGTTTTGCTTCGATCTAAAAAGTAAGGTACGTGTAAAGTTACACTATCAATAATAATACCTTGCCCCAATTCAGAGCCGTAAGCGGCAAGTGCAACCTGAGTATTAAAATTTGCGGTAGTAACACCAAATGCAGGATTGTCATATATCCCTAGTGCATTTATAGGCAAGTTGTTAGCAATTACCGGTGTAACCTTTTGATTATATGCTTTTACTTTGTAACTAACCGTATCCAAATCAAAATGATTATCGCCAATTATGTCGTCGCCAATGGCATTAAAATCTTTGTCGCAGGAATATAGAAAAATAAATGTTACTGCTAATAGCGTTTTCTTAATGAAAGAAGTATTATACATGTTTAATAATAAAGTTAATTTTAAAGTCCCATACTTTTGTAGAAATTAGTATACGCCTCGGCGAATCCATCTTTCGTTGCGAAAGGTAAAAAAGGTTTTCCTGAAGATTCTATAAATTTTGTTAAACTTGGCGATACGTTTTCTGAAGCAATTATCACAGCGTCAGAATGTAAGATGCTGGCTTTTAGGATATTTTCGTAATTAGGCGTTTCTAAATCTGTAATTGATTCATGGGGTACACCATCAAATTTAACCTTATTTATCATTTCAAGATCCAAATTCTCATCAAAAGACTGACCATAAACGGAAGTCACAATTTTGGTTTCAGAAAACAAAGCTTCGTTTTTATAATAATGTTTCATGTAAATAGGCAACATTGCCGCCAGCCATCCGTGAACATGAATAATATCAGGTACCCAATTTAATTTTTTTACAGTTTCAACGACTCCTTTTGCAAAAAAGATCGCTCTTTCGTCATTGTCAGGATATAAAACACCTTCTTCATCAGCAAATGTTGCTTTTCTTTTGAAGTATTCGTCATTATCAATAAAATATACCTGAATTCTTTCTTTTGGAATTGATGCTACCTTGATAATCAATGGCATATCTAAGTCATTTACTACCAAATTCATTCCTGAAAGTCTGATTACCTCGTGTAATTGATGTCTTCTTTCGTTAATATTTCCATATCTTGGCATGAAAATTCTTATCTGGCCTCCTTGATCGTTGATCATTTTCGGAACGTCATAAGACATTAAAGAAACCTCATTTTCAGCCAAATAAGGCACGACTTCAGATGATACATATAATATCCTCTTATCTTTCATAATAGTAATTTACTTAAATTTTGGTAATAAAAACGTTGCAAAATTACAAAAATTTATGCAGTTTATAACTAATATATTATGTTTGCACTAAATTTTAATAATACCACCATGCATATTTTTTACGGTAAAGCAGCCTTGATAGGATATTTGAAAACTATCAAAACGGCAAATTCTACTCTGGGGTTTGTGCCAACTATGGGCGCTTTACATAAAGGTCATTTGGCTTTAATGCAACGTTCGATTAAAGAAAATGATGATACTGTTGTGAGTATTTTTGTGAATCCAACCCAGTTTAACAATCCGGAAGATTTAGATAAATATCCGAGAACTTTGGAAGAAGATGTCAAAAAAATGCGAGGTTTAAGCGATAAAATCATTTTATACGCACCAAGCGTTGATGATATTTATGAAGGCAATACTGTTTCACAGCCTTTCGATTTCGACGGACTCGAAAATCAGATGGAAGGCAAGTTCAGGCCAGGACATTTTAACGGTGTGGGTACTATTGTAAAACGTTTGTTTGAAATCGTAACCCCAACAAATGCCTACTTTGGAGAAAAAGATTTTCAGCAATTACAGATTGTAAAAAAAATGGTTGAGAAAAATCATTTACCTGTAAATGTGGTGGGATGTCCTATTTTTAGAGAAGATAATCAGCTTGCGATGAGTTCCAGAAACGAGCGTCTCACTACGGAAGAACGAAAAGAGGCAGCGATCATTTATCAAACATTAACAGAAGCAAAAGAAATTTTCCACACACAAAGCCCGGAAGAAACAATCGAATTTGTAGAAAATTCTTTTAAGGAAAACGAAAAATTTGATCTTGAATATTTTGTAATAGCTGATGAATCTACATTATTACCTATCGATAATAAGAGTAAAGACAAAAAGTACCGTGCTTTTATAGCGGTATTTGTTAATTCTATAAGGCTGATTGATACCATTTCATTAAATTAATTTACCTTTGCATCATGCAAATCCAAGTTATAAAATCAAAAATACACCGTGTTAAAGTAACCGGAGCCGATTTAAATTATATTGGCAGTATTACTATTGACGAAACCTTACTTGAGGCTTCGAATATCATTGAGGGAGAAAAAGTATCTATTGTGAATATCAATAATGGAGAACGTTTTGAAACTTATGCCATTAAAGGCGAGAAAAATTCTGGGGAAATTACACTGAATGGACCTGCTGCCAGAAAAGTTCAAAAAGACGATATTATTATCATTATATCCTATGCAACCCTTGATTTTGAGGAAGCAAAATCTTTTAAGCCATGGATTGTTTTCCCAAATGAGAACGATAATTCATTGACATAAAATTCAAAATTGCAACTTGGGTATCATTAAAAACCTGGTCAATTTTTTTGGGCAATCAGATTTCTTTTGATTAAAATTAAATTCGGTTTAGGAACCAAATTTGTGTTGCTTTTTTAAAAGTCACTTCCTAACAAAAAAGCAAATAAAGTATTATATTGCTACACTATTTTACTACTTTTTAATTTAATGAAATGCCCAAAATCATGAAAAAAGTTTACCTTTTAATTGTTCTTATTTCCCTTTCTGCTTTTTCACAAAAAACTTTTGACAATATCAAGTCAGAAAAATTGGGTGAGGAAAGAAGAATAACCATTGGACTTCCTGATTCTTATGAAGCCAATCCTAACAAAAAATATCCTGTTTTGTATTTGATGGATGGCGATTATCTTTTTGATCCTTTCTCTGGCGCAGCAAAATATGGTAATTATTGGGATGATTTGCCTGAAATGATAATTATAGGTATTCATCAAAACAAGGATGGAGAACGTTACGAGGATACCACAATTGATCAGAATGCAGGA
>Ga0247816_10001579_pt1 | contig 11155 bp, 8 predicted proteins | sample UWRJL209509C1_FD_179930 | JGI IMG/M metagenome (GOLD analysis project Ga0247816, IMG submission 179930) | Plant litter microbial communities from Arlington Agricultural Research Station in Wisconsin, United States - UWRJ-L209-509C-1 | ecosystem: Environmental > Terrestrial > Plant litter >...
CACCTGGCCGAGCACCGTGCGCAGCGTGGTGGACTCGGTCTCGGTGGCGATGTTGCCCAGCACCAGCTTGACGAAGTCGCGCGGCGACGTTTCGGCGTCGCGGGTGGCGTCCCAGACCGAACCCCAGACCAGCGAGCGAGCCAGCGGGCTCTCGATGGCGGCAAGGTGCTCGAGCGCCACGGCGTGTGAGGCCGGGTCGAGGCGTACCTTGGCGTAGGCGAGGTCGTCGTCGTTGAGCAGGATCAGGTCGGCGCGGGTGCGGCCCACCAGCTCGGGGACATCCGTCTGGGCGCCGTCGACGTCGAGCTCGACGCGGTGGGTGCGCACCAAGGCGCCGTGCACCAGGTCGTAGAAGCCGATCGCCAGACGGTGCGGGCGAATAGTGGGGTACTCGGCGGTCGCGGTCTGCAGCACGGCGAACTCGGTGATGACACCCGCCTCGTCGACCTCGATCTGCGGGCGCAGCGTGTTCACGCCGGCGGTCTCGAGCCAGAGCGCGGCCCACCCGGAGAGGTCGCGGCCGCTGGCGGCCTCAAGCTCCACCAGCAGGTCGGTCAGCTCGGTGTTGCCCCAGGCGTGCTTCTTGAAGTACGACGCGACGCCGGTGAAGAACGCGTCGATACCGACCCAGGCGACGAGCTGCTTGAGCACCGAACCGCCCTTGGCGTAGGTGATGCCGTCAAAGTTGACCTGCACGTCTTCGAGGTCGGTGATGGTCGCGACGACCGGGTGGGTGGAGGGCAGCTGGTCCTGGCGGTAGGCCCAGCTCTTCTCCATGGCCGCGAACGTGGTCCACGCTTCGGTCCACTCGGTGGCCTCGGCGGTGGCGATGGTGGATGCCCACTCGGCGAACGATTCGTTCAGCCACAGGTCGTTCCACCACTTCATGGTGACCAGGTCGCCGAACCACATGTGCGCCAGTTCGTGCAGGATCGTGACGACGCGGCGTTCCTTGATCGCGTCGGTGACCTTGGAACGGAAGACGTAGGTCTCGGTGAAGGTGACCGCGCCCGCGTTCTCCATCGCGCCGGCGTTGAACTCCGGCACGAACATCTGGTCGTACTTGTCGAACGGGTACGGGAAGTCGAACTTGTCCTCGTAGTACGCGAAGCCCTGACGGGTCTTCTCGAAGATGTAGTCGGCATCCAGGTACTCGAACAGGCTCTTGCGGCTGAACAGGCCCAGCGGGATGACCCGACCGTCGCTGGAGGTGAGTTCGCTGCGCACCACGGCGTACGGGCCGGCGACCAGCGCGGTGATGTAGCTGGAGATGGTGTGCGTGGGCTCGAACGCCCAGGTCTTGTTGCCGTTGCCGGCGTCGGTGGGCTCTGGCGTGGCGGAGTTGGAGATGACCTCCCACGCGCCGGGCGCGGTGACCGTGAAACGGAAGGTGGCCTTGAGGTCGGGCTGCTCGAACACGGCAAAGACCCGGCGGGAGTCGGGCACCTCGAACTGGCTGTACAGGTAGACCTCGTTGTCGACGGGGTCGACGAAGCGGTGCAGGCCCTCACCGGTGTTGGTGTACGCGGCGTCGGCGACGACCGTGAGCACGTTCTCGGCGGCCAGGCCGTCGAGCTGAATGCGGATGCCGTCGCTGACGACGGCCGGGTCGAGCTCGGCGCCGTTGAGGGTGACGCTGTGCACGCTCTCGGTGATCGCGTCGATAAAGGTCGAACTGCCGGCCACGGCGCTGAAGGCGACGGTGGTGGTGCTGGCGAAGGTCGTAGGACCGGTCGTCAGGTCAAGAGTGACGTCATAGCTGGTCACCGTGACGAGCGCCGCGCGCTCCTGGGCTTCGATCCTGGTGAGGTTTTCTCCGGGCAACGGTAATCTCCATCTGGTTTTCGTGGGCGCTTCTGGCGCCGACTCACGGAGAACCAGCCTAGCCAAGATTCGGCTGATGAAGACGGAAAGCCGACCGGGGACGGTTAGAACGGAGGCGGTGTCAGCACGGGAGCGGCTGCGGCCCGATTGGAACCCGCCCGGATCGGCCAGGCGCCGTCGATGACGATGAGGTCGTCACCCTTGGACTTGCGCAGGTAGGACTGGAAGCTCTCGGCCTGCTCGAGCGCCCAGCCCACCTGACGGTCATGCAGCATGTGCAGGTGAGTCTCGTCGGTCTTGGCCAGCAGCGCCCAGGCCACTCGGCCGGTGGCCACCGCATCCGCTTCGGCGTCGTGGGCGCCCTCGAGCACCACACCGTAGTATTCGGCGGTGGCCACCAGGGTGCGCTTGCCCTTGCGGTACTTGTCGATGGCTTTGTCGATGACGTACGGGTCGACGATCGGCCCGAAGTCCTCGATCGGCTCGAGGCCGTAGCGGCGGGCCTCGGCGTTGAGCATGGACAGGTCGAAGCTGGCGTTGTAGGCCACGATCGGACGATTGCCGGCGATGCTGCGGCGCAACACGGTGAGCATCTCGGCGATGGCGGTGGCCGGGTCGACGCCGTCGCGCTGGGCGACCTCGTCGGTGATGCCGTGGATCGCGGAGGCGCCCTCGGGGATGGGGATGCCCGGGTTGAGCAGCCAACTGTACGACCCGTTCACCGTTCCGTCGCGCATGACCCGGCCGATGAAGCAGGTGACGATGCGGTCCTCGTCGGTGTTGACCCCGGTGGTCTCCAGGTCGAAGACGCAGAGCGAGGGGATGTCGGCGATGGCGATCTGCACGGTTGATGTCTGCACAGTCAAACCCTAACCATCCCCTCAGACACTCCCCGGCAGGAACCCGGGAGTGCCGCAAACTGGCCCGCGAACCGTGAGCTTCAGACCGAAAAGCCGCTCCCGGAGGTGCTTAGGTCACGGTTCGCGTTACCAGGTGCCGGGCTTGTAGTCCTTGAGGAAGACCCCGTGGAGGTCCACGCCCAGCTCACCTTGCACGATCGGGTCGTACACGCGGGCGGCGCCGTCAACCAGGTCGAGTGGGGCGTGGAAGCCCTCCTCGGCGAGACGGATCTTGGTGGGGTGCGGGCGCTCGTCGGTGATCCAGCCGGTGTCGACGCTGGTCATCAGGATGCCGTCGGAGAGCATCTCCTTGGCGCTGGTGCGGGTGAGCATGTTCAGTGCGGCCTTGGCCATGTTGGTGTGCGGGTGGCCGGGGCCCTTGTAGCCACGACCGAAGACCCCCTCCATGGCCGACACGTTCACGATGTAGGTGCGTCGGGCATCCGCTGACGCCATGGATGCGCGCAGCCGGCTGACCAGCAGGAACGGCGCGGTGGTGTTGCACAGCTGCACCTCGAGCATCTCCAGCGGGTCGACGTCTTCCACGTTCGCGGTCCAGCTGTTGGCCTCGTGCAGGTCGGGCACCAGACCGCCGGCGTCGATGGCGGTGCCGGCGGCCAGACGCGCCAGTGACGAGGACCCGGGCGCCAGGGCCAGCGCGGTGAGGTCGTCGGCGGTGAGCGCGGCGCCCGTGGCCGCGGCGGCGAGGATCGGGTGGCTGGCCACGGAGGCGGCCAGCGCGGTCGGGTGCGCGTCGTTGGTGTGGCCGAACGAGACGATCTCGGGCAGGTCGCCGTCTGGCAACGGGGAAGACTCGGCCTCGACCAGCGGCGAGTACGAACCGGGGGAGCGGCGCACGGTCTGAGCGGCGTTGTTGATCAGGATGTCGAGCGGCCCCTGCGCGGCGACGGCGTCGGCCAGGGCGATCACCTGGGCCGGGTCGCGCAGGTCGATGCCGACCACGCTGAGGCGGTGCAGCCAGTCCTTGGAGTCGGGCATGGCGCTGAACCGGCGCACGGCGTCGCGCGGGAATCGGGTGGTGATGGTGGTGTGGGCGCCGTCGCGCAGCAGGCGTAGGGCGATGTACATGCCGATCTTGGCCCGGCCCCCGGTGAGTAGGGCACGCTTGCCGGTCAGGTCGGTGCGGGCGTCCCGCTTGGTGTGGCTCATCGCCGCGCAGCTCGGGCAGAGCTGGTGATAGAACGCGTCGACCAGGGTGTACTTCTGCTTGCAGATGTAGCAGGCCCGCGGGACGAGCAGCTCGCCGGCGGTGGGACGGTCGGTGCCGAGCCGTAGCTGCGCGCCGATGGTCTCATCGTCGATGCGGGTGGGCGCTCCCGTGGCGGTGGCGGCGATGACCTCGCGGTCGGCGTCGGCGATCAGCTGGCGCTTCTCGTGCCGGCGCACGATCTTCACCGACTTGAACATCTTGGCCGTGGCCTGGCGCACGGTGACGAAGTCGGGGTCCTCCGGGTCGATGGCCGCCATCGACGCGAGCACGCGCAGGGTCACCTCGAGGTCCTTCGGGTCGATCGCGGGGGGTGCGGGGGAGTGCTCGGTGCTCATCAGAGAATTCTACGACGGCGCATCCACTCTCGCCGCGAAAAGGGCGGTCTGAGTGGAATGGCCTGAGGCAGAGGTAAAGCCTGCCGAAACCCCGCAACCGCCTTTCGGCGTGCGAGGTCTCGACAGGCTCGACCCACGGTGGGGCTGTCGTACCGGGTGGGCTAGACCTTGGTCGGTTCTGCGCCCGACCCGGGGTTCAGCGCCGTGAGGTCCATCGACGATGTCGGCGGCTCATAGCTGGCGTCGAACGGCATCTCGTCGGTGTCCAGCAGCGGGTTGTCGTCCTGTCCGGCGACCAGCTCGCGGGCTTCCTCATCCGATTCCACGCTCGGCATGGAGCCGGGCAGCGGGCGGTTGGCGGATTCCTTCAGCCAGAAGATGCTGATTCCGCCGATGAAGGAGGTGAGCATCAGGTAGTAGGCCGGCATCATGTCGTTGCCGGTGCCGGCGATGAGCGCCGCGATGATGAACGGCGTCGTGCCACCGAAGATGGCGACGGCGAAGTTGTACGCGATGCCCATGGCGCCGTAGCGGCTGGCCGTGGGGAACAGGGCCGGCAGTGCCGAGGCGAGGTTGGCGACGTAGAACGTGACCGGAAGGGCGATCAGGGCCAGACCCGCAAGGGTGGTCCAGACCGAACCGGCACCGATGAGCAGGAAGGCCGGGATCGCGAACACCACGGTGCTGATCGAACCCATCCAGAGCACCGGACGGCGACCGATCTTGTCGCTGAGACGACCGGTGAGCGGGATGCAGCAGGCCATGATCACGAGAATCGGGATGGTCAGCAGGGTGCCGTGCAGCTCGTCGTACCCCATGGTGCTGGTGAGGTAGGTGGGCATGTACGAGGTGAGCGCGTAACCGACGGTGTTCGCTGCGGCGACGAGAATCATCGCGAGCAGGATGCCGCGCCAGTAGTTCTTGAAGATGGCGAGCGGCCCCTTGGGGATGCTGTCGTCAGCGATGAAGGACGGGTCCTTCAGCGCGGTCTCCTGGGCGTCCAGGCTGGCCTGGAAGGCGGGGGACTCTTCGATCTTCATGCGGAAGTAGATGGCGATGATGCCCAGGGGTCCGGCGAGCAGGAACGGCAGACGCCAGCCCCAGTCCTCCATGGTCTCCTGACCGAGGGTCAGCTGCAGCACCGACACCAGCGCTGCACCCAGCGCGAAGCCGAGGTAGCTGCCCATGTCGAGGAAGCTGGCCAGGAAGCCACGGTTCTTGTCCGGCGCATGCTCGCTCACGAAGGTGGTGGCGCCGGCGTACTCGCCACCGGTGGAGAAGCCCTGCACCAGCTTGGTGATGACCAGGAGTGCCGCAGCCCAGATCCCGATCTGCGCGTAACCGGGCAGGATGCCGATCACGAAGGTAGACGCTGCCATCAGCATGAGGGTCATGGCTAGAACGCGTTGGCGGCCGAGCTTGTCGCCGAGCCAGCCGAAGAACACGCCTCCGAGGGGGCGGGCGATGAAGGTCGCAGCGAAGGTGCCGAGCAGGAACAGGGTCTGCACGGTCGGGTCGGCCTCGGGAAGGAACACCGGACCCATGGTGGTGATGAGGTAGCCGAAGACACCCACGTCGTACCACTCCATGGTGTTTCCGACGATGGTTCCGCCGAGAGCCTTCTTGAGGACCGGACGGTCGACCACGTTCACGTCCGACACCTTGAGGCGCCGGCGTAGGAGGGGAATCTTGGTCTTTTTCACGGTGCGTTCTGCACCGTTCGTTGCGTTGGACATGGGTCACTTTCTGACACTAGAAACGCCTCTGGAAAGAGGTCATGACATGACTGTTCGCGGCGGCAGGTCGGACCTGGCTAGAGGTCTCGAGCGGCCGGAGAAGAGAGTCATGTGCCCCGGATGCGGGGCGGCCCGTCAGCGGGCATAAGCGTTAATTTTAGCGCGAAAAGCGCCAAAACCAGGCATTCTTTCTTCGATATGGCCCTTGGACAGGCCTTTTACCGGATGTGACGCGGCGAGGCGGAGCGCGATCTTCGGGTCGCCACTGCGTTTAGGCTGGACCGATGAGCGACTCTGTGACCTTCTGGTTCGACCCCTCCTGCCCCTGGGCCTGGATGACTTCTCGATGGGCGGACGAGGTCTCTCGTCTACGCGGTTTCGAGGTGAATTGGCAGGTGATGAGCCTTGCCGTTCTCAACGAGGACAATGACGTGAGCGAGGAGTACCGGGCGTTCTTCCCCCGTGCCCTCCGGTACACCCGTCTGGTGCAGGCTGCCCAGCAGCTGCACGGACAGGAAACCGTCAAGGCGCTCTACGACGCTCTCGGCACCCGCATCCACCACGACGAGAACTCCGACGCCGACGCCGTGATCCCCGCGGCGCTCGCCGAGGTGGGCCTGCCGGCCGATTTCGCCCGCTACGCCGACAGCGACGAGTTCGACGCCGAGATGCGTGCCAGCCACTTCGAGGGCATCAACCGGGTCGGCCAGGACGTGGGCACCCCGGTCATCGCCGTCAACGACGTGGCCTTCTTCGGCCCGGTCATCTCGCCGGCCCCCACCGGTGACGCGGCCCTGGCGCTGTGGGACGGTGTCGTGGCCGTCGCCGCCTACGACGGTTTCTTCGAGATCAAGCGCAGCCGTACCCGCGGCCCGATCTTCGCTAAATAGACTGCTGGTTATGCGCATCCACATCGCCACAGACCACGCCGGGCTGGACTTCAGCCAGCACCTGATCAGCCACCTCGGCAGCGCCGGACACGAGGTCATCGACCACGGACCGACCAGCTACGAACCGCTGGACGACTACCCGGCGTTCTGCATCAGCGCGGCGGAGGCCGTCGTCGCCGACCAGCGGCAGGGCGTCGAGGCGCTCGGTGTGGTCTTCGGCGGGTCGGGCAACGGCGAGCAGATTGCCGCGAACAAGGTGCACGGCGTGCGCGCGGCGCTGGTGTGGAACCGAAGCACCGCCGAACTCGCCCGCGAGCACAACAACGCCAACGTCATCTCGATCGGCGCCCGGCAGCACACCATCGAGGAGGCGACCGCGTTCATCGACGCGTTCATCTCCACCCCGTTCCCGGGTGAGGAGCGGCACCAACGTCGCATCAACCAGCTCGAAGAATTCGAGACCACCGGCACCATCGCCGGCACCGTCCTGAGCCACTGAGAGCGCGCCGCCGCCATGCCTGAGGGTCACTCCGTCCACCGCATCACCCGGCAGTTCGCCCGCAACTTCGTGGGCCGCACGGTCGCGCTGTCCAGCCCGCAGGGCCGGTTCGCGGCCGGCGCGGCCCAGCTCGACGGCCACGTGATGACGGATGCCAGGGCGATGGGCAAGCAGATGTTCCTCGAGTTCGACAACGGACTGTGGCTGCGGGTGCACCTGGGCATGTACGGCGCCTGGGACTTCGCCGGCGACATCGTGATGGATGCGACCATCGCCGCCAGCAACGGTCGGATGGGCCAGACCAACCAGCGCGGCACCGACCTCGATGCCGACGGCGCCCAGGACCCGGTGCTCGACAGCGCCGGCGAGAATTCGATGCACAGCATCGGGGCCCCCCGGCGCACCCGGGTGCGCATGGCCGAGCAGGAGCGGGAGATCGACCAGCTCGACACCTTCCCGCCGGAGCCGGTCGGCCAGGTGCGGGTACGGCTGCTCACCGACGTGGTGTCGGCCGACCTGCGCGGACCCACAGCCTGTGAGGTGCTCGACCCGGCCCAGGTGGATGCCGTGATGGCCCGCCTCGGCCCCGACCCGCAGCTCGACGACAGCCCCGCCGCCGAGCAGCGGTTCGTCGACAGTGTGCGTAAGAAACCCACCCGGATCGGGCTGCTGCTGATGGACCAGTCCGTGGTCAGCGGGATCGGCAACGTCTACCGCGCCGAACTCCTCTTCCGGGCCCGGATCAACCCGCACGCGCCCGGCAAGACCCTCACCGAACAGAGCGTGCGCGACCTGTGGCGGGACTGGGCGCACCTGCTGCAGATCGGTGTCAACACCGGGCAGATGATGACCATGGACGACCTGGTCGGCGACGACTACAAGTTGGCGATGAAGAACCGGGCGGACCGGCACTGGGTCTACAAACGTGAAGGTCTGCCCTGCCGGGTCTGCGGCACCCACATCACGCTCGAAGAAATGGGCGCCCGCAAGCTCTACTACTGCCCGTTCTGCCAGGCCTGACGAGGACGCATCATGAGAGAGAACCCCAGCTTCGCGCTGCCGGAGGTCGCCGCGGTGCGTCGACTCATTCGCGAGAACCCGTGGGTGAGCCTGATCAGCTCCACCGACGCGGGCGAGCTGGTGGCCTCGCACTACCCGGTCATCCTCGACCCCGCCGCGGGCGCCGACGAGATCGTGCTCCTCAGTCATGTGGGCCGCCCCGACGAGCGGCTACACGAACTCGGCCGGCACGAGCTGCTCGTGATCGTGCAAGGCCCGCACGGCTACATCTCGCCCGGGTGGTACGACGAGACACCGGCGGTCCCGACCTGGAACTTCGTCGCCGCCCACCTGCACGGCACCCCCGAACTACTCGACGACGCCGAGAACCTTGAGGTGCTGGCCGCCCTGGTCGACCACTTCGAGGACCGCCTGCCCGAACCGCGTCGGATGAACGGCACCCTGGCCAACGCCGCCTACGCCGGCCGGATCGTGGCGGGCACCGTCGGCTTCCGGCTGCGAGTGAGCCGGTTCACCGCCAAGAACAAGATGAGCCAGAACAAGCCGGCCGAGACCGTGTCCCGCATCATCGACCAGTTGCAGGGCGACGGCCCGTACGCCAGCCCCAGCCTGGCCGCCGAAATGCGCCGCAGCCGCGACGAAGCCGCCCGATGAGCCTCGTTCTGCGCAACGCCCGCCTGCCCGGCAGCGACGACCTTGTGGATGTGCGGGTCGTCGACGGACGGATCGAGAGCATCGGCTACCGCCCCGCCGCACCCCAAGCCGCGGAGCAGACCGTCGACCTGGACGAGCGCTGGGTCATCCCCGGGCTCTGGGACAACCACGTGCACTTCAGCCAGTGGTCGCAGACCACCCGCCGGCTGGACGTCTCGAGCGCCACCAGCGCCGCAGCCACGGCCGCCCTGGTGGGGGAGCGACTGCGCCAGATCCCTCCGGCCGACGGCGAGCGTCTGGTCGGCTTCGGCTTCCGCGACGGGCTCTGGCCGGATGCGCCCAGCCGCGCCCTCCTCGACGCCCAATCCGGCGGTGTGCCCGTCGTGCTGGTCAGCGGGGACCTGCACAGTTGCTGGCTGAACTCCGCGGCGCTGACCGTGTACGGCTTCCCGGCCCACGGCAGCGGGTTGCTGCGGGAAGACGACGCCTTCGCGGTGGAACGAGCCATCGACAATGTGCCAGACGACGACCTCGACGCGTGGGCGGCCGAGGCCGCGACCGCCGCAGCAGCCCGTGGAGTGGTCGGCATCGTCGACCTGGAGATGACCTGGAACCTCGACGTCTGGCAGCGCCGCATCGCGGCCGGTCAGGACAAGTTGCGGGTGGATTTCGGTCTCTACCCGACCCATCTCGGCCGGGCCGTCGACCTCGGGTTGCGAAGCGGTCAGGTGATCGAGCAGACCGGGGGTCTGCTCAGCGTCGGACCATTCAAGGTCATCACCGACGGCTCACTGAACACGCGCACCGCGTTCTGCTTCGACGATTATCCCGGCCTGGCCGGGGACGACGCCCGTGGCATGCTCACCGTCACACCCGGGGACCTGGTGGCGCTGATGCGCACCGCCGCCGGTGCCGGCATCCGCCCGGCCGTGCACGCCATCGGTGACAACGCCAACAGCCTCGCCCTCGACGCGTTCGCCGAGGTTGGTTGCACCGGCAGCATCGAACACGCTCAGCTGCTCACCGAGCGGGACGTGGCGCGGTTCAGCGAGCTGGGCATCGTCGCCAGCGTGCAACCCGAGCACGCCCTCGACGACCGTGACGTGGCCGACCGGTACTGGGCCGGCCGCACCGACCGGGCATTCCGGCTGCGTGATCTGTTGAACGCCGGGGTGCGCTTGGCGCTCGGCTCCGACGCTCCCGTCGCCCCGCTCGACCCCTGGATCGCGATCGCCGCCGCCGTCGGCCGCGGCCGGGACGACCGGGCGCCCTGGCACCCGGAACAGTCCATCTCCCGGCAGGCGGCCCTCGCAGCATCCGCTCGCGGTGCGCACGCCGTCGCGGTCGGCCAGGTCGCCGATCTCGCGATCTGTGAGATCGACCCGTTCACGGCATCGGTGCCAGACCTGCGACGGATGCCCGTGGCCGCGACCCTGCTCGGCGGCCGGTTCACCCACAACACGCTCTGACCCGGTGACGGGGAATCTGGCCAGGGGGATAACCCCCGGTCCGATTCGGCGGCTGAGGGGATGGGCCGGGACGGTGTCACGCGGGAGCCTGGAACCATGACGAACGACAGCGTGACCACCACCGAACCCCCGAACTCTGCCACTCTGGGCTTCGTGCCCTCCGACAGCAGCCCAACCTCGTTCTACCGCGGCCTGTGGGGGCGTGTGCCCCGCGAGCTGGGCTTCCTGCTGCCCACCCTGCCGGTGGTCGTGATCGCGTTCAGCGTGCTGATCACGTTGTTCTCGACCGGGCTGGCCCTCGTCGCCCTGTTCGTGGGTTTGTTCGTCGTGGTCGCGGCGCTCTACACCGCCCGCGGCTTCGGCATGGTCGAACTCGTCCGGCTGTCCTGGGCCGGCCAGCCCGCCATCGCCGCGCCGCGGTGGCTGCCCAACGGCGAGCGGTCGACGCCGTTGCGCACGATTCTCGGCCCGCTGGTGACGCTGCGGTACTGGCTGTACCTCGCCCACGGACTGATCGTGAACTTCATCGTGGGGGTGGCGACCTGGTCGGTCACCATCGTGTGGATTTCCGGGGCTCTGGGTGGGGTCACCTATTGGC
>Ga0247816_10001583_pt1 | contig 11148 bp, 6 predicted proteins | sample UWRJL209509C1_FD_179930 | JGI IMG/M metagenome (GOLD analysis project Ga0247816, IMG submission 179930) | Plant litter microbial communities from Arlington Agricultural Research Station in Wisconsin, United States - UWRJ-L209-509C-1 | ecosystem: Environmental > Terrestrial > Plant litter >...
TGGCTGAATTGGAAAGGTTTGCCAGCGATGGGAAAGGAATTTTGGTTATGGATCTTTGGGGAACCGGGGAAAGCCAGTCTGCCGCCACAGTGGCGTACGAAAAAAGCCTGCCGCCTTTTCATACACTTGCCAGAGCTTCATTATGGCTTGGTGAAACGGTGATGGGCAAATGGGTGAACGAAATCAACATCGCAGTAGGGTTTGTCAAATCCCAGTCGCCAGCAGCTGAAATAGCACTGTATGCAGAAAAAGAAGCCGGCACCGCAATTTTATTTTACGCAGCACTTTACAAGGGAAAAGAGCAGATCGTTGTCAGGCAAAGTCCGGTAAGTTATCAGTTTGACAAGCGCGAGTCTGTTGATTTTTTCAATATGGCCCTGCACCTGCCGGGAATCTTACAGTGTGGGGATATTTCATTGGTTTGCGCTTTGGCTGAAAGACCGGTCGTTTTTGAAAAACCAGTTACCATATCGGGAGAAACAATAGCTGCGGAGAAGCTTGAAGAGATAAAATCTGAATTTGAAAAAGTAAGAAAGAACTACGGTCAATCGGGTTCTGTCACTTTTAAATAAAATAAAAATGAATAAAAGAGATTTTTTAAAACGTGTCGGACTGGGAAGTATCGGGATTGCCGGCGCAGGAATGAACCAAAGTTGTGCTTTGGCTAAAAAGGATTCAAAGTTGCCGGCCATAAAAAAACAGGCAGGAGCTTCGCGTAGACAGCTTTTCAACATGAGCGGGTATGCCGCGCCGAAAATTGATACCGTCAGAATGGCATACATTGGGCTGGGCAATAGAGGAGGCGGCGCAATAAAACGTATCGTTTTTCTTGAAAATGTTCAGGTGAAAGCACTTTGCGATATCAGAACAGAAAAGGCTCAGCAGGCTGCAAAGGTTTTTGAGGGAAGCACGCATACGCCCGAGATCTACTCAGGAGGCGAGGATGCCTGGAAGAAAGTTTGTGAAAGAGATGACATCGACCTGGTCTATATCTGTACGCCGTGGAACCTGCACGCACCGATGGCGAAGTATGCGATGGAACATGGAAAGCACGTAGCCTGTGAAATTCCGATTGCAACCACAGTGGAAGAGTGTTGGGACCTGGTCGAAACCTCGGAAAGGACAAAAAAGCATTGCATGATGCTTGAAAACTGCTGCTATGATTTCTTTGAATTACTGACACTGAACATGACCAGACAAGGGTTTTTCGGAGAGATCCTTCACGCAGAGGGTGCTTATATCCATGATATTTATGATTCATTGTTTGATAAAAACAAACGGTACGATCTGTGGCGGCTGAAACAAAATGAACGTAACGGAAATCTTTATCCTACACACGGGATTGGTCCGGTATGTCAGGCTTTGGATATCAATCGCGGTGACCGGATGGATTATCTGGTTTCCATGGCCAGCAATGATTTTATGCTTGCACCGCGTGCCAACAAACTGGCCGGGCAGGATGCTGATTTCAAACAGTTTGCCGGTCATTCGTTCCGGGGAAATATGAATACCACCACGATCCGCACCGCGAAAGGCAAAACCATTATGCTACAGCACGATGTTACCTCGCCACGCCCTTATTCGAGGATACACCTGCTCAGCGGTACCAAGGGAACTGCACTAAAATACCCGCTACCCGGCCGGATTGCGCAGGGACATGAATGGTTTTCGGAAGAAGAATACCAGGCGCTGGAGAAAAAATATCAGCCTAAAATTATCAAGAAAATCGGGGAGCTTGCCAGGCAGGTAGGGGGCCATGGCGGAATGGATTTTCTGATGGACTGGCGTTTGATCGACTGTCTGCGCAACGGACTGGCGCTGGACCAGGATGTGTATGACGCGGCCTCATGGAGCGTAATTTCACCGCTCACAGAGTGGTCCGTGGCAAACAGATCTGCCTCGATTGATATTCCTGACTTTACAAACGGCGCCTGGAGAACAAATAAACCGGTTGATATTTCGCTCAGGGAGGGTGGGAATACCAAAGTAAAAGCCTGATTTTAATTTTTTTTCACATTATATATAATTCAATAAAACAATTGTCGAAAATGAAAGTTGTCGTCTCTGATACGAATCTTGACCTGGGCCGGGCAGCCGGAAAAGCAGCCGCTGATCTGATCCGCGCGAGCATAACTGAAAAGGGAAGTGCGAATATTATTCTGGCTACCGGAACAAGCCAGTTTGAAACCATAAACCAACTTATCAAAGAAGATATTGATTGGTCGAAGGTAACCATGTTTCATCTTGATGAATACATTGGCATGCCGGTATCGCATCCTGCCAGTTTCAGAAAATATTTGAAAGAACGTTTTTTGGATAAAGTGTCACCACTGAAAGCAAGTTATCTGATTAATGCAGAAGAAGATGCACAGGCCGAAGCCCAAGCATTGGGGAAACTGATCAGCCAGCATCCCATTGATGTGGCACTGGTTGGGGTAGGAGAGAACGGTCACCTGGCATTTAATGATCCTCCGGCCAATTTCGATACCGAAAAACCCTATCTGGTTGTGAACCTTGACGAACCATGCAGACGTCAGCAAATGGGTGAGGGCTGGTTTGGTTCGTTGGATGAAGTTCCAAAACAGGCGATCAGCATGTCGGTGCGTCAAATCATGAAATCAAAGTATATCATTTGTTCAGTGCCGGATGAACGGAAGGCGCAGGCTGTGAAAGACAGTCTGGAGCAAGAGGTAAGCAATCTGTTTCCTGCCAGTATATTACAGCAGCATGGGCACTGCGAATTTTATCTTGACAAACCATCTGCCAGTCTGCTAACCAAGGCAGGGGCTTTTTGAAATCAGACTTAACATTTTTACATGAAAAACCTGGAAGTTGTGTCGGTCAATAGCCTGACCCGCCGTGAAACCATTGTGTCTGTACTTTTGGTCGGACTGATGTTTTTCATTTTCGGCTTTGTGTCCTGGGTCAATTCTATTTTAATCCCATATTTTAAAATAGCTTGTGAACTGACCAGCTTTCAGGCCTATCTTGTCGCGTTTGCATTTTATATCGCGTACTTTTTCATGTCCGTACCATCGTCCTATCTGCTCAGGGCTGTGGGTTTTAAAAAGGGAATGATGTTTGGATTCTGGGCCATGGCGCTGGGTGCATTTATTTTTGTGCCAGCTGCTATGACAAGAACCTATGAAATTTTCCTTGCCGGACTTTTTACCATCGGTATAGGGCTTGCCATTCTGCAGACTGCCGCTAACCCTTACATTACCATTCTCGGATCGAAAGAGCGGGCCGCGCAGCGAATCAGTATCATGGGGATTTGCAACAAGGCTGCCGGGATTTTATCCCCTATTGTTTTTGCTGCAGTAATTTTAAAACCAACGGATACTGCACTTTTTGCCGGACTGAGCACGATGACAGACATTGAGCGCAGCACGGCTCTGGATGAATTGATCCGAAGGGTAATCAATCCCTATATAGGACTGGGGATTTTTCTTATTATTCTGGGAATTCTCGTTTACAAATCACCGCTTCCTGAAATTGATACCGAGCACGAAGACCAAAATCTGGCAGATATCAATTCCGGTAAAACCAGCATATTTCAGTTTCCGCATCTGATATTAGGCGCACTCGCTATTTTCCTTCATGTCGGAACGCAGGTAATCGCCATTGATACAATCATTGGTTATGCAGGCTCAATGGGCCTTAATCTGCTGGAAGCAAAGGTTTTTCCATCTTACACACTTTTCTGCACGATCTGCGGATATCTTTTGGGTATCGTTTTTATTCCCAAACTGATTACGCAGGTCAATGCCCTGCGGGTCTGTACGGTTTTAGGAACCGTTTTCACTGTACTGATTATATACGCTAAGGGAGAGATTAGCATGCTTGGTCACAGTACCGATATTTCGATCTGGTTTGTGGTGCTTTTAGGACTTGCCAACTCGCTGGTCTGGGCCGGAATATGGCCAGTTGCACTGGATGGTTTGGGCAGGTTTACCAAGCTTGGAGCATCGGTAATGATAATGGGTTTGAGCGGAAATGCCATCATGCCATTATTTTATGGTCACTTTGCCGATCTGTACGATGTGCGACAGGCCTACTGGGTTCTGGTTCCGTGTTATCTGTATCTGGTTTACTATGCATTTTCCGGACACAAAATAAGAAGTTGGCTCTGAGTTTCTTTGCTTTTTAAAGGCGGATGTTAAAATTTTATTATATAAAAATAATGATGATTAAAATTTTCAACGGCAACATTCTGACGCCTTACCGAATGATCAAAAACGGCACAGTCGTTATTACCGGCAGGCAGATTGCCCAGGTGAGTGAACGAGATATTGAGACACCGGATGCTGTTGAAATTGATGCAAAAGGAAATTACATTTCACCCGGTTTTATCGATATGCACATCCATGGGGGCGGTGGCTATGATTTCATGGATGGCACTGAGGAAGCTTTTTTAAAAATCGCTGAAACGCATGTGAGGTATGGCACCACATCCATGGTGCCGACAACGCTTACAAGTGAAAAGGAAGACCTTTTGAGAACACTTGATCTTTATGAGCGGGCACACGAAAAAAACCGGAACGGATCACAGTTTTTAGGGATGCATTTGGAAGGTCCATACTTCTCGCCGCGTCAATGCGGTGCACAGGATCCGCGCTACATCCGGAACCCTGATCCAGAAGAATACGAACAGATTTTGGCTTATTCGTCTTCCATCGCAAGGTGGAGCGCTGCACCAGAGCTTCCGGGCGCCATAGCCTTCGGAAAACGTCTTGTTCAAGCGGGGGTTTTGGCCGCAGTGGCCCATACAGATGCCATTTATGAAGAAGTCTTGAAAGCTTATGAGAGTGGCTATACACTGGCAACGCATCTGTATTCAGCCATGTCGGGCGTTACCAGAAAAAACGCGTTCCGTTATGCTGGAACCATAGAAAGTGCGTTTCTATTGGATATGGATGTGGAAATAATAGCAGATGGCATTCATCTGCCGGCACCGCTATTAAAACTTATCTATAAAATAAAAGGGGCAGATAAAATTGCCCTGATCACTGATGCCATGCGGGCTGCTGCTATGCCGGAGGGTGAAAGTATTCTTGGTCCAGCGTCAACAGGTTTAAAAGTTATTGTGGAAGAGGGCGTAGCTAAATTGCCTGACCGCACATCCTTTGCCGGAAGCGTTGCTACTGCCGATCGATTGGTGAGAACTATGATTGAAATGGCGGATATTACTTTACTAGAGGCCGTTCGAATGATAAGCCTTACGCCAGCCAGAATTATGAAGGTGGAAAGCCATAAAGGTTCACTTGTTGAAGGAAAAGATGCAGATATAATTATTTTTGATCGAAATATACAGGTGCAGACAACGATCGTTCAAGGAAGAATTGTGTACCAAAAATAAAATATCCATTTTGAGTTTGTTTTTTGAAGGCCAATATTTTTACTGCGTATATGAATATGGGTTAATTTATTTAACATGTTGTCCGAGTTCTTGCATCTAAATTTTTGATGAACAAAGGATACTGATATCCTGCGTTATTATCCGGACATCTTTTAAACGTTTACTGTCATTTTTTCCAATGATTGTGGTGTGGACCATGTAATTCTGTTTGATTGTAACGGATGCATTTCCTGTATAATATTCGTCTGAGATTATTTAAATGGCGCAGGCTAGGAAGATAAATTACCGTTTTCAATCATTCGTTCACGGTAAAAAAATATCCTTTTTTCGATAACGTTCTCGCTGATTTTTATTCTATACAGCTTGTATCTGCTGTCAATAAATTAGTCATTTGCCTTGGAAGTAAAATATAATTCTGAGTTAATTTTAATCTGCCATATAATATGAATCCAAATTTAATGAAGATGTATAGGTTATATCTGATATTGCTTATGTATGTAATGATCGTTCCGGAACCATCAAATGCTCAGGATATAGAAGTGATTACCGGTGTGGTAAATGATGGTTCAAACCAAACGACTATCCCTGGCGTGAACGTACTGATAAAAGGGACGAACAGCGGTACTTCCACCCGTGCGGACGGAGCTTACAGCATCAATGCCAAACGCGGAGATGTGATCATATTTTCGTATATCGGCTATCTGACCCAGGAAATTACGGTTGGAAATGAAAACAGGATCAACGTAAGGCTGGCTGCATCGGCAGCACAGCTTAATGAAGTTGTTGTTACCGCCCTGGGCATTAAGCGGGAGAGTAAATCACTTACCTATGCTGCCCAGCAATTATCTACTTCAGATCTTACGACTATTAAAGACCCGTCGGGCAACATCATGAACAGCCTGAATGGAAAGATTGCAGGTGCGGTTATTACCCCCGCTGCCAGCGGACCGGGCGGTGCAGTAAGGGTGGTATTAAGGGGGAATCGTTCGATCAGTGGAAACAACAATGCGCTGATCGTTGTAGATGGCGTACCTATTGACAATACCATGTCAACCGAACAGGGAGGCGGAGGGTCGGCTAATACGCCAGCTACACAGCAGAAAAGTACCAGCAGCGGTTATTCGGGAAGCGACGGCGCTGCAAGTATAAATCCTGAAGATGTAGAATCGGTTACCGTTTTGAAAGGACCTGCCGCAGCGGCACTATACGGAAGCAGGGCTGCCAATGGCGCACTGATGATTACTACCAAGCGAGGTAAAAGCGGTAAGGTAGCAGTGAATTACAACGGGGGTGTTTCCATTGATAATCCGCTTATGCTGATGGATTTTCAAAATACCTATGGTCGTGGTAACGGCGGTGTTGCAGGCCCGACTGCCGCAGGAAGCTGGGGAGCGCCTGCTGAAACCTATAAGAATAATGTACGGAATTTTTATAATACTGGAACAACTATCAATAACTCGCTTAATATATCCGGCGGAACCGAGAAAATGCAGGGGTACGCATCCTATACCAACAATGCAATCAGCGGAATTATACCCAACAATAAACTGTCTCGCAATACCCTTAATCTGAGGTTAAACAATGAGATTGTAAAGGGCTTAACGACCGACGTGAAGATTACTTATGTCAATCAGAACATAAAAAACAAACCGCGGCTGGGAGACAACGGCGTAACCAATGAGGCTCTAATCATGCCAAGAGACATGAGTTCAGAAGAATTGAAAAACTACGAGATTGTCAATCCTGCCACGCAGCAGCCTCAGCCAACTTACTGGACAACCAGTTCTTTCTTTCAGAATCCATACTGGGATGTCAACCGGACTGCGCTCAACGAAGAACGGAACCGGGTTATGATCGTCGGATCGGCCAAATACCAGTTAACCGATTGGCTGTTTGTTCAGGGCAGATACAGTATGGATCGGTACGATGACAAGATAACCGGTTCGTATTATGCAGGCACGCTTCCCGTTCCTACACTGGCCGGAGGCCGCTATCAGGAAAACCATGTAAACCGCTGGGAAAGGAACATTGATTTTTTACTGTCCGGGACAAATAAAATCGGAGAAAATCTTTTTGGTGTAACCTACAACGTTGGCGCGGCTATCCTGAACAACAGTGGTTACAATACGCAGTCACTGGCAAATGGTCTTCGCATTCCAAACGTTTTCGATCTGAACTTTGCCACAACACCGGCATTTGCCAATATCGTTTCCAAAAAAGAAATCCAATCTGTGTATGGAAGTGCTTCGGTTGATTTTAAAGAACTACTTTTTTTAGATGTAAGTGCACGTAACGACTGGTCTTCAACGCTGCCATCACCACACAGTTATTTTTATCCTTCGGTAGGACTTTCAGGTTTACTCACTGGGATACTGAACCTTCCGGAGTGGATCAGCTATTCCAAAGTTCGTGCAGCCTATACCCAGGTGGGAAACGATGCGGATCCATACCTGCTCAATCAGACATATACATTCAGCCAGGGAGCAGGATCCGGTTTCGTGTCGCGTGACCAGACCCGGTACATCAATGATCTTAAACCTGAGCGTACAAAAGCCATCGAACTGGGAACGGAATGGCGTTTCTTCAAGGGAAGACTCGGACTTGATCTGACCCTTTACAAAACCAATACGGTCAATCAATTGATTTTCATTGGTTTGCCGCAGCCATCGGGTTACAATAATCAGTACGTTAATGTGGGTGATATCGAAAACAAAGGTATAGAGCTTATGCTGACGGGTAGTCCTTTAAAAGGGACTGATTTTATGTGGAATACCTCGCTTAATTTCGCTGCCAACAGAAACAAGGTTATTTCTCTTTTGCCAGGCATTGCCCAGGCCAGTCTGACAACGGCCACCAATTTTGCCAGCTCACTCATCAGGCCGGGCGGATCCTACGGTGATATGTACGGTTTTATATGGGAGAAAAATCAGGAAGGCCGTCACAAGGTTAGCAATGCTGGTTTACCCGTTGTGCAGCAATTACAGAAAATAGGAAATTTTAATCCGGATTACACCTTGGGATGGAATAACCAGTTTCAATACAAAAAGTTTAGTCTTTCCTTTTTGGTCGATGGTCGTGTAGGCGGAACCATCATTTCAGGTACGGATGCGCTGCTGGGCTATTTTGGTCTGGCAGATTATACCACACCATTCAGAGACGGAGGTTTGGTGCTGAACGGGGTAACGCCTGATGGCAATGAAAATACGGCATCGATTAAGGCCGAGCAATTGTGGACACAGGTATCACAAGGCGGCACCAACGCTTACGGAGAGTTTTTTGCTTACAGCGCTACCAATTTCCGGCTAAGAGAACTTTCGTTAGGCTATGATTTTGCTTTGAAGGGGACGAGAATAAAAACGGCAAGGATTTCCGCTACGGGAAGAAATCTATTTTTCTTATACAGAGGGAAATCTTTATTAAACATCCCGGGAATTGGCAAGCGTACCTTACCGATCGATCCTGAGGCTGCTATCGGTTCAAGTAATTATCAGGGAATTGAAAGTGGTATTGTGCCCACCACACGTAGTCTGGGTATCAATGTTAATTTATCCTTTTAAATAAATTCAACGATGAAAAATTATATTCTGGTTTTCGCTCTGTTTGCTTCAACTTTAGGCATTATAAGCTGTACAAAAGACTTTGTAGATATCAATAAAAATCCTGCCAAACTTACTGAGGTGGGTTCCCGGGAGCTGGGATTTATGTTTTCAAGAGCGCAATCGGCAGCACTCTATCACCGGCCTTATTATCAGACTATTTCCATTTTGATGCCTGATTTGTATGCGCAGTATTATGCCCTGACAACTACCAGTTTCACCACAGACCGCTATGCCTTTAACGACACCTGGCTTTCTCGGCCCGGTATCATCACGTATGTATTTGCTATGCCGCAGTTACAGGCTATTTTCGACGCAACTGAAAGAACATCGGCAGAGTATGCGCTGGCCAATATCATGAAAGCATATGTGTTTCATCGTTATACGGATCAGTACGGCCCTGTTCCTTATTTTGGAGCGGGTAGCGCGGCTACAAGTATCGCTTATGATTCACAGGAAGTAATTTATGATGATCTTTTCAAACGGCTTGACTCAGCGAGTGTCAATCTGAAAGCAGCCAGTGTAACGAATGTATTCGGAGCTCAGGATCTGATTTACGGCGGTGATGTGTCAAAATGGATCAGTTTTGCAAACACACTTCGTTTGCGCATGGCTTTACGGATTTCCAAAGTAGATCCTGCCAGAGCAAAACGGGAAGCAGAAGCTGCAGTGCTGGCCGGCGTTATGACGACCAACGCACAGACGGCAACGGTTGAAAGATCCTTAAACGGGGACGATGGTAACGGTCTGGCTTTTAATGCGGCTGGAAATGAATTCAGTATGAGTTCAACCATGGCATCCTACCTGAAAGGTTATCAGGATCCTAGGCTGTCAATCTATTTTCAGCCGGCGGTTGCAACCGGTCAGTTCAAAGGTTTGCGGAACGGATCTTCGGCAACGGCAATAAACCTGCCCGGTAATCGCCCTGCTCAAACATCGAACCTGGGCACAAGATGGGTTCAGCGCAACGGAAATGCCTGGGCCGCAAATCTGGCTTTAAGACAGGAGGTGATGGCTGCTGCCGAAGCATACTTTCTTCGTGCGGAAGGTGCACTAAATGGCTGGAACATGGGTGGAGGAACCGCAAAGGAATACTACGAAAAAGGAATTGAACTGAGCCTTCAGCAATGGGGCTTTACAGATAATACGGCAATACAGGCCTATATCAATTCCACAGCACTTCCAGCTGCGCCAGGCGATGAAGCAAATTCATCGGCAGTAGCAGCCACACCGATCAGATGGGCAGGACCCGAAACGGTTCAAAGAGCACAGATCGGTACCCAGAAATGGATTGCTTTGTTTCCGGATGGTGTAGAGGCATGGTCTGAGTTTCGCAGAAGCGGTTATCCTATTATGTATCCGCTTCTTCAATCAGACAATGCATCACTTCCTGTTGGAACGTTTATAAAGCGTTTGCCGTATTCGTCTGTGGAAGCAACGACCAATGCCGAAGCTCTGCAGAAGGCGCGCGAAATGCTTGGGGGACCTGACGATGCAGCGACGCCTTTATGGTGGGATTTAAATTGATAATGTGACCTGTTTTCCAGGTTAATATTTGATAGAATCTGAAATCATGTATGGTAGGTAGTAAACTGTTTAAAGCCAATTCGGTTAAATTTTAACGTCAATGCAGCCGTGCTTTTTAGGCTGCCGGTCTATGATAACCCGCATATTTTGAGCATTTCTGAATACTAGTTCCAGGAGTTGCTTTTGAGTAGCATCCGAGGTTGTAAAAAGCGAGTCTCCGGCAACCTCGGATGTTTTTGTGCTAGTTTAGAACCAGCTGCCCTTCTGGGCTATTTCCTGGCGGTCTCCATTGACGTCCAAAGGTTTTGAAGTGCATTATTTGTCACTCTGATTACAGCTGTATTAACCGGATAGAGTACCGATCTGTCTGCTTTCCTAGGCTGCCACTGGTCAGATTTATATTTAAAATAATGTGGAGCAGTCTTGCGGTTTGTGGTCGCAACAGCCCTACCGCCAGCGAATTTTAAGGCCAATAGGGGCAGTTAATTCAAATTAAATACATTTTTCATATAGTATTTGTGCTTCGTTGAAGCTTTAAGTTTAAAATAAGATAAATGGTCACTAACGAGGTTTTCGGTAGCGGTAGATATTTCCTGGTAGAAAGGAAACTCCTTGGCCATTTCTTTCCGTCTTGTGCTTCTAACTCACGTACTGTCACGGAATCTG
>Ga0247816_10001586_pt1 | contig 11140 bp, 9 predicted proteins | sample UWRJL209509C1_FD_179930 | JGI IMG/M metagenome (GOLD analysis project Ga0247816, IMG submission 179930) | Plant litter microbial communities from Arlington Agricultural Research Station in Wisconsin, United States - UWRJ-L209-509C-1 | ecosystem: Environmental > Terrestrial > Plant litter >...
GATCCATTGCTTATTTACAAATTAGAAGCATTTAATTTGTTTAGAGGAATGTTAGACAACGTAAACAAAGAAGTTATTTCATTCTTATTCAAAGGTGATTTACCGGCTCAAAACGTTCCTGAAATTCACGAAGCAAAAGAAGTTCGTCAAAAAGAAAACTTCAAATTAAGCAAAGACGAAATTGTAAACAGCGAAGACATCAACCGCGAAGCTGGAGAAACACAACAACGTCAGGTTACGGAAACTATCGTAAGAGACATGCCGAAAATCAACCGTAATGATACTGTTACTGTTCAGGAAGTTGCAACAGGCAGAACAGAAGAAATGAAATTTAAAAAAGCAGAAACTTTAATCGCTTCTGGCGCTTGGGTACTTGTTAAATAATATTTTTTTCTAAAATAATAAATTGAATAGCCTCCAGCTTTAGCTGGAGGTTTTTTTTTGATCCATACCAGGCTTTAGCCAAATTTTGGACATTTTAAATTTGGCTAAAGCCATTTATATATTCTATATCTAAACTCCAGCTAAAGCCGGAGGCTATTCAAAAAAATGTCTCTCACCATGCTACGGTTTTGTTTTCTGTTTTGTTTTTTTTCACAAAGTCACAAAAATGCTCGTATTTAATAATAATAAAAATGTATTTTTGCTCCCGAAACAACGAAATCAAATCTTGAAGAAGTTTATTATCATAGTACTTTCTTGTATGCTTCTGGTGCCATCCTTTGGCAGTTTCTTTGTTTATACCTCTTTCAAATTAAATCAGGATGAAATTTCGAAAACCATTTGTGTACAACGCAAAATGCTTTTTAATTCCTGTAACGGTCGATGTGAACTTCAAAAAAGTTTAAAAAAATACGCCGACAACGAAAAGAAAATGCAAAACAATCTAAAAGAAAAAGTAGAGATTGTTTACATTCAAAATACAATTACAAACGAATTCAAATTAGTGAGTCCAATAGAATCTAAAGCAAAACTTTTTGCTGTTTTAGATCAAAAACCTATTGCTGTTGCGACAACTACTTTTCGCCCTCCATCCTATTTTATATAATTTTTAAAAATCAGATTTCAATTGTATTGAGATGGTTTTTCGTTGTTCATCAAACAACGAAAACGTGTTTACGCACATTTTAAATTTAAATTATATAAAATTCATAAAATGAAAAATACTTTATACAAAGCATTTGCTATTGTTGCAATTGCTGTATCACTAGTTTCATGTTCAAACGACGATAATAACGAAACAACTTCAGGAAACGGAAATATTACTTTAAAATTCGACAATGCTTTTGGCGCCAACGATCTAATTTTAAACACACAAGGCAACACTACTTCAAACAACGAAGTACTAAAAATTAGTCTTGTAAAATATATTGTTAGCAACGTTGTACTTACAAAAGCTGACGGAACTACTTTTACCTACCCTAAAAGCAAAAGCTATTTTATCGCAGACGAATCTACTGCTGCCGGACAACAGTTTAAACTAACAGATATTCCTGCAGGAGATTACGTAAAAGTAAAATTTGGCATTGGAGTCGACGAAGAACAATGGAAATTAGGCGCGGCCGGACAAGGCGATTTTTTGGCTCAGGCAGATGATGCAGGAATGCTGTGGTCATGGGCTGCAGGATATAAATTCTTTGCTCTCGAAGGAACTTTTACCTCTGCAACTGTTACCACACCAACTCCTTTTATGATTCACACCGGAAAAACCGGAACAGACTATAACTATACCGAAGTAACTGTAGACCTGCCAACAAAAGCTTTGGTTCGCGATAACATTACTCCTGCCGTTCATATTATTACAGATCTTTCTAAAATTATCGACGGCAAAAACAAAATCAAACTTTCTGACAACAACGCAGGCGGAATGGGTGCCATGATTATGGGCGGAGCCAACTTACCGTTGATTACGCAAAACATCAGCGCTATGTTTAAAGTAGATCACGTACACAACGACTAAATTTATTTTAAGGAGCACAAAAATTTCGGTTCACCAGAAATAACGTCCCGCTATCCACTATATCTTTTTTGTCCGCCGCGGCGGACAAAAAAGGATATCGCTCCTATCGGGGCTAAACGAGAAATTTTGTGCTTCTAATAAAACATAAAAAATCATGCTGAAAATAAAACATATTCTATGGCTGATGATTCCGTTGTTATGGAGTTGCTCTAGTGAGGAAGATGAATATGTAAATATTCCGTTGGAATTTACTGTTCCGTCAAACTTTCCTGCTTTAGCCTACAATATTGCACTGAATCCACCAACAGAAAAAGGATTTGAACTGGGTAAAAAGCTATTCTACGATGGGCGTTTAGCGTCTGATGGAGTAGTTTCCTGCGGGTTTTGCCACATACAAGCCAACGCTTTTACGCATCACGGACACACAGTAAGTCATGGCGTAGATAATGCCCAAGGAACAAGAAACACGCCATCGATTCAGAATCTGGCGTATCAAACTACATTTATGTACGACGGAGCTGCAGATCATTTGGACTTGCAGCCTATAATTCCGTTGACGAGCATTATCGAAATGAACGGAAATTTGAACGCTATTTTGAAAATGATGAAAGCCGACAAAGAATATCAAAAACTATTTGGGCTAGCTTTTGACGATGGCGCCATTACAACCGAAAATATGCTAAAAGCACTTTCGCAATTTATGGTGATGGTCGTTTCGTCCAATTCAAAATTTGATAAATACCGACGTAATGAAACAGGCGGAACTTTAACCTCAGATGAATTGGCGGGTTACGATTTGTTTAAATCAAAATGCGCTTCTTGCCACGCAACCGATTTACAAACCGACAATTCGTTTAGAAATAATGGTTTGGCTGTAAACCCAATGGTAAATGATGTTGGTCGTTATAAAGTTACAGAACTGGCGAGTGATTATTACAAATTCAAAGTACCAAGTTTGCGTAATGTAGAGGTTTCAGGACCGTATATGCACGATGGAAGATTTGGAACTCTCGAAGGTGTTTTGGATAATTATGCAAGCGGTATAGAAAACTCGGCAACGCTGGATCCTATTTTAAAACAGAACGGAAAATTTGGAATTTCGCTTTCTGATACGGATAAAAAACAAATCATAGCTTTCCTGAAAACGTTGACGGATAATGAATATTTAAAAGATAAACGTTTCTCTGAATATTAACACGTTTGTGTAAATTATTTCTAACACATAGAAACATAGATTAAAATTTAAAAGAAGGCGTTTCACTTATTTAAAATACACATAGCTTACTATGTAGAAAAAACAGATTTCAATAAAATGGGTGAGCATTTTGATGAAGTATATCACCAAAGTTGTCATTTCGACGGAGGAGAAATCTTCGCGAGAAGCTCGACAAAGATTGAATTCTCGTCGCAGAGTTACTTACGGAGATTTCTCCTCCGTCGAAATGACAAGATTGTGTTATCAAGAATGTCAAAAAAACAAAATACATAATGAAAACTGGAGTCCTAGCCCCGATTGCAGTGGAAAGCCTTTTTGAAAAAAGACCTAATTTTTCTTGGGTTTATAAAGCGACCAGCGGAAGCTTTATAAAAACATAGAAAAATGGGATTTTGAGAAAAGCTTGAAACGAAAAGCGGGATCAGCTCCTAAAAATAATAAGAATGAAAATGAGAAAAATAATAGTAATGTTGGCGCTTTTGGCTGGATTTTCGGGCTTTAGTTTTACCGTAAAAGATAGTATTTCGGGCTTTACGTTTCAGCGTTTGGCGATGATGGAAGATTTTGATTGTGATGCCTGCGGATGTTCTGCAAGTGGCGGAAGCATGGGTTTTGGTTCTATGCTGAACAATAATTTTGTGGGTTTAAGATATATGAAACAAAGTTACACGAGCCGCGACGGAATCTTCGCCAATTCGCCGTGGATAGATGAAAATTTTAATACGATTCAGGCTTGGGCAAGAATTCCGGTAACAGAGAAAATTCAGATTTCGGCATTGGTTCCGTATCATTTTAACGAAAGAGCTTTGACGGCCGGAACTGAAAATATTGAAGGTTTGGGAGATATTACCCTGATGGCTTTGTACACGGTTTTTGAAACGAAAAAAGACAGTACGTTTTTTACGCACAAGGTAAATTTGGGTGGTGGTGTAAAACTTCCGACAGGAAAATTTACAGAAGCCAATAATTTAGGAAGCGTCAATCAGAGTTTTCAGTTAGGAACCGGAAGCTGGGATTTTCCTATAGTTTCTGAATATGTGGTGAAACATAAAAACTTAGGCTTAAACACAACGATGAATTACATTTTTAAAACTGAAAATAATAAAAATTACCAATACGGCGATCAGTTTAATTATGCAGGAACGTTCTTTTATTTGTTCGATTTAAAATCGGTTCAGTTGGTTCCGCAAGCTGGTTTGGCTGGTGAAGTTTACCAGACTAACAAACAGCATAATTTGGATTTACCCAATACGGCGGGTGATATTTTGTTTAGCAAATTTGGCATTGAAGCCGGAAAAGATAAATTTTCGGTTGGGTTAAACGTTATGCTGCCTATTAACCAAAACTTATCAAGCGGTAATATGGAGGCAAATTACAGATGGAGTGTAAATTTGAATTATACCCTTTAATTTTTTAAACCAGAATAAAAACAACGAAAACAAGCTTTGAGAAAAATCATTATCATATTTCTTTCCTTTATGCTTTTGATGCCATCATTTGGCAGTTTCTGCGTTTATACCACATTCAAATTAAACCAAGAAGAGATTTCGAAAACCATTTGTGTGCAGCGCAAAATGATTTTTAATTCTTGTAATGGTCGTTGTGAGCTTCAAAAAAGCCTTAAGAAATACGCTGACAACGAAAAGAAAATGCATGATAATCTGAAAGAAAAAGCAGAAGTAATTTATATTCAGAATATTTCGTTGAGTAATTTCAAATTAGTCGCACCAATAACATCTCGAAAATCCATTTTTGCTTATTTCGATAAAAAACCAATTTCGGTTTCGAATGCTACTTTTCATCCTCCCTCTTATTTGATATAGATTTAAGTTCTGCTTTTCAATTCTTTTGAAGGGCTTTTACTCGTATTCTACCAAGAGAATATTAGTTACTTTTTAAAATTTATATCATTTAAAATGAAGAAAATATACCTCATCCTATTACTTATAGGACAATGTGTCGCAGCTCAAAATCAAACAGAAAAAGACACCACAAAATCTCAGGAACTGGAAAATGTTTTTATAACAGCCAATCGTACAGCCACTTTACGAAAGGAAACTCCAGTTGCTATAAGCAAAATAACAGCTAAAACCATAAATGAAACCAAAGCTACGGCGGTTTACGAAATCATCAATAAAACACCCGGAGTATTGATGGTAAATTTAGGAAACGAGCAGCACATGATGTCCATTCGCCAGCCTATGACTACCAATGCTTATTATTTATATCTGGAAGATGGTTTGCCAATTCGCCCAATGGGAATTTTTAATCACAATGCTTTACTTGAAATTAATCAGTTTAATTTGCAAAGTATCGAAGTTGTCAAAGGTCCTGTTTCTTCATTATACGGACCTGAAGCTGTTGGTGGAACTATCAATTTGATTTCGCTAAAACCGCCGGTTGATCCGGAATTTAAATTTGGTGTTCAGGCCGATAATTATGGTTACAGAAGATTTCAGGCTGCAGGAGGAGCAACGATCGGGAAAGTTGGTTTTCATATTGCCGGAATTTCGAGTTTGCAGGAAAATGGCTGGATGACCTATTCTGATTATAATAAAGACAATCTGAATGCGAGAATCGATTATAACATCTCTCCTTCTACCCGATTGATTAGTAATACGATGTACGGAAAATATTATTCTGACATGAGCGGAACGGTTAATGAAGATTCTTTCAACAATAGAACATACAAAAGTACTTCTAATTTTACCTATAGAAAATCTGACGCTTTACGAACAAGATTAACACTGGAACATGATTGGAACAGTAATTCGAGCAGTTATATTACAGGATATTTAAGAGACAATAAATTAGGTCAAAATCCTTCGTACGGAATCAGATGGAGTCCAACTTTGAATCCTACAACGGCAAAAGGAGAAGTAAATTCGAATAACTTTAAAAGTTATGGTGCCATTGGACAACATACGCAAAAGTTCGATTTTTTGAATACAAAATTGGTTGCCGGAGCTTTATACGATTATTCTCAAGTAACGTATTGGTCGTATGTTATTGATCTAAAAGCCAATCTAAATCCCGGAGAAGTTGGTAAACAAACCGTAAATTCTTATGAAATCATTGCACAACATCCGGACTCAAAACTGGCAGATTATAATGCAGACATTTATAATGCTGCAGGTTATGCACAAGTAAGTTTTAATCCCATCGAAAAACTGATTATTACGGTTGGCGGGCGTTATGACAATATGAAAGTGAATTACAATAATGCTCTTGACAATTCTACCGGAAGTAAGCTTTATGATAAAGTAACTTTTAAAGCTGGTGCCAATTACAATCCAGTTGAGTTTGCCGGATTTTACGGCAATTATTCTCAAGGTTTTGCGCCTCCGGGAATCACCTCTATTTTTAGAACCAAACCCGGAACCGGCGGAACAACTGGCGTTCCTGCTGATTTTTATTATAATCTGGAACCTGCTACTTTCGATAATTACGAAATTGGCGGATGGCTTTCTTTCTTTCAAAATAAATTAAATTTTGACTACGCTTTGTATTATATGGAAGGTAAAAATGAGTTGCTAAACATTAAACTCGCTGATAATTCAACAGATTATCGTTCGGCTGGAGAAACGCGTCATAAAGGAATTGAGTTTGGTGCTTCTTGCCGACCTTCAAAACAATTCAACATTCGTCTTGGCGGAACTTATGCACAACATACTTATATCGATTTTAAACTTTCGGACAAACCAAGCGATCCTGTTCAGGATTTAAACGGAAAAGAAATGCCGGCAGCACCCAAATGGTCCGGAAATTCTGAGGTAAGTTATTACCCCAACTGGCTCCCGAATCTGAGAACTTCTATAGAGTGGCAACTTGTTGGGAGTTATTATCAGGATCAGATAAATACGGTAAAATATAGCGGTTATAATATATTCAACGCCAGAGTTGGTTATCAATGGAAAAAAATTGAAGTGTACGGAAACGTGCTTAATCTAACAGATAAATTGTACGCTTACAATGTTTCCCGAGCCAATACCGCAAACGCTCAACCCACTTATACCGCAGCCGCACCAAGAACTTTTGTGTTTGGTATACAGTACAATTTTTCATTAAAAAAATAAGTTTTTTGCCATAGCTTAAAGATTAAAAAAGTTTTTTTTACCATTAAGAGATTAAGAAAGTTAAGCTTAATGAATCTTAATATCTTAATGGTTCAAATTTTAAAATTCCTTAATTTTTTTAATCCTTTTAAACTGTGGCAAATCATAAAAACTCAAAATATGAGCAAAGAAATAAATAAGGATAAAAAGTCTAGAAAAAAAGACTCTAAGTTGGTCAAGAAAATCAAACAGCACATGTACAAATGGCATCGTGCAATTGGGTTAGTTACCATTATTCCGGTGATATTCTGGACACTTTCAGGATTGATGCATCCGTTTATGGCGCATTTTTTTAAACCTGAAATCGCACATGACAAACTCGAAGCACAAGTAATTGATAAAAGTCAGTTGCACTTTTCGATTCAGGAAGTTTTACAGAAAAATGAACTAACGCAATTCAAGAATTTCAGAATTGTTACCTTCAACAATAAAACCTATTATCAGCTGAAAACTATAATTGGTGAATTGTGGTATTTTGATGCTTCGACCGCTGAAAAACTGGAAAACGGAGATCAAAAATATGCCGAATGGCTTTCGCGTTATTTTCTCAATGACCAAAAAAGTGCCGTGAAAAATAGTGAAGTTGTAACCGAATTTACTTCGCAATACAAATATGTCAATCGCTATTTACCGGTGTACATGTTGAGTTTCGATCGTCCCGATGCTATGCAGGTTTATGTAGAAACATCTTCCTCTAAACTGGCAACTTATAACCCAACTTCAAGACAAGCTTTTATTTGGTTCTTCGACACTTTTCATAATTGGTCGTTTATAGATGCGATTACAAACAACAGTATCCGAATCATTACGATGATTTTCTTATTGTCAATCATTGGCTTTTCTCCCTTGAGCGGAATTTTAATTTATGGCTTACTATGGAAACAATTTAAAAAAACAGATAGTTTAGCACCTAAAAAAGGTCTTAGAAAATACCATCGTCAAATAGGAATTTGGATTTCTCTTTTTACTTTAACATTTACTTTTAGCGGAGCCTATCACGCCACAACAAAATGGAATCCGTATACTTTATCGCAAATGGTTTACGAACCAACATTCGAAACCAAAGAAATTCCGGTGGCCAATAATAAGCTGGATTTAGACTGGAGCCGTTTTCAGAATGCGAGTGTTATTACTTTAAATGATACAACATATTTCCGTTGTGAATTGCTGGAGAAACAAAAATTCAAAACATCTAAATCAGATTCTAATTCAAAATGGAATAAAAAAGACGATCCAAAATCTGAGGTAATTTACATTAATGCTGCGACCAATAAAGTTGTACCAAATCTGGACTTTCAATATGCTGAATTTCTGGCTTATTATTTTACAGATGGCGCTCCTAAACTTGCTTGTTGCGAAATGGATCAAAGTTCAGATGAACCTCATGTTTCTTTAGAAAACGTAAAATTATTAGATTCTAAACTCTTAACCGATTTTAGCAGTCGCGAATATGGTTTTGTCAACAAAAGATTGCCAGTTATAAAACTGGCTTATGACACGCCCGAAAAAACAACTTATTTTATCGAAACTTCGACTTCAAGATTAGCCGCCGTAGTTAAAAATAGCGATATGGTCGAAGGCTACTCGTTTGCTATTCTCCACAAATTTTTATTTATGGATTGGGCAGGAAAAAACATTCGGGATCTAACAATGGTTGTAGCCGCACTGACTATTTTGATTGTAAGTATTTTGGGATTTATTTTGTTTTTGAAGAAGTAGAAAAGAATTCAACTCAATTCATCCCTTTGCAATTTTATGCCGAGGGATTTTTCTTATATTTGCTTCCAATTTATTTTAATTAAAATTGAAAAGAAATCTAAGCCTTTTATTACCTATTCTATGGATTCTGTGTTTCAGCTATTTTTTCATATTAATGATTAAGATCACCTGGCAATATATTCCAATTGATAATAATGTTGCTTTTCTTCAAATCAAACAAACCGAGATTACTCAAATTCCGTTTTATTACCCTATATTTTATGTGCATGTATATTCGTCGATCTTTGTTTTGCTTGCTGGATTTTTTCAATTTAGCAGTACACTCTTAAAAAAATTTCCCGTAACACATAGAAATATTGGAAAGTTTTATGTTTTTACAGTGCTTTTTTTAAGTGCACCTTCGGGTTTATTTATCGGTCTTTTTGCAAACGGGGGAATTTACTCTAAAGTTTCTTTTATTAGCTTGTCGATTTTGTGGTTTTACTTTACCATTAAAGGTTTTACCGCTATAAAAAACAGAAAAGTCACCAACCATAAGGCATTTATGTTACGAAGTTTTGCCTTGACCTTTTCGGCCATTACATTGCGTTTTTGGAAGATTATTCTTGTATATTTGTTTCACCCGCCACCAATGGACGTTTATCAGATAATAGCGTGGCTTGGCTGGATTCCGAATTTATTAATCGTTGAATACTATATTTATAACCAATTAAAAAAATGAAAAAACTTTTTTGTTTATCACTTCTTGTAGTGCTTTTTTCCTGTAAAGAAAATAAAACCACCAAAAATAAAGCTAAAGCGCCCGAAGAAAAAGAAATCTTAACAGAATTATACGGTTCTTGGGTGGGCGAGTTTATTGTAAAAGAACGCGATAAAAGCAAAGAAGAGAAGGAAATGTACAGCAATAAAATCAATATTGTAATAAAAAAGATAACGGAAAATAAAGTTATTGGACAAAGTATTGTAGCGGGTAATAACAGGCCTCTCGAAGGAAAAATGACTAAAACCGGAAATAAAGTTCATTTTATACTAAAGGAACCCGGAGATGATAAAAACGATGGTGTTTTTGATTTTGAAATAGAAGACAACACGCTAATGAAAGGAATATGGGTAGCCAATAATCCTAAAAAAGAAGTTTCTGAAAGGAGTTTTGAACTTACTAAAAAAGATTTTAAGTACGATCCTGATGTAATGCTTTCGGAAGGAGAAATGTACGTTGATTATTTAAATCCTAAAACACAAAAAAACGAAGAAGAAGGTGAAGAATACAGTGAAGATACTTACAGGATAGCATCTCCTGCTGTACATACCATAAATTCATCAACACAAAAACTAGACGAATCAGACGTTAAAAACCTAAAAAAACTGGACTTAGAAATCCTTAGAAATACTATTTATGCAAGACATGGACTTACTTTTAAAGCAAAAAAAGTACGTCAGTTTTTTGATCGTGTCGATTGGTACATTCCAATTTCAAGTGATGTAAGTAGCGAACTTACATCAACAGAACAACAAAACATAGTTTTACTAAAACGTTTTGAAAAATATGCCGAAGACAACTATGACACCTTTGGGAGATAAATCTTTTTAGCCAAGAACTGCAAAAGTTTTTTACTAATTATTTATCGTGTTTTTTGAAGAAGCAACAATATTGTCAAATCAGGCGGAGTCGAGATTCTTTTGAATTTATAAGAGTTTCAACTCCGCTCAACTGACAATAATATTAAGGTTCTAAGTTTTTTTTCTTAGCAACTTATTTAGGATTCTCTTCAAAATAACGCGCCTCAATTCGTTTAATATCTTTGATCGAATTTTTGGCCCAAGCCAAGCGTTTCTCCAAAATTTCTTCTTCGGATAAATGCCAGTTGATATCTGATTTTTGTAATCTGTTGGTTAAGTTCTGAATGATGATCGCGGCAGAAACAGAAATATTCAGGCTTTCTGTAAAACCCACCATTGGAATTTTAAGAAAACCATCTGCTTTTTCCAGAATTTCTTCTGATAATCCGTCTCTTTCTGTTCCAAAAAATAAAGCACTTGGTTTTGTAATATCGAAATCCTCCAGCAAACAATCATTTTCATGAGGCGTTGTGGCAATAATTTGATATCCCTGATCTTTTAAAGTCGAAA
>Ga0247816_10001587_pt1 | contig 11139 bp, 9 predicted proteins | sample UWRJL209509C1_FD_179930 | JGI IMG/M metagenome (GOLD analysis project Ga0247816, IMG submission 179930) | Plant litter microbial communities from Arlington Agricultural Research Station in Wisconsin, United States - UWRJ-L209-509C-1 | ecosystem: Environmental > Terrestrial > Plant litter >...
GATGCGGTACGTGAAATCCTTGCTGGTGACGGTGTCGAAATTAAAGCTCGGGTGGCCCTGGTTGATCAATTCCTGCGGCGTTGTCACGGCAGGGTCGATCGTGTTGAAGCGCCTGGCCGCGGTCTCCAGCCAGCCTTTGAGTTCCGCGCCGCTCACTTTGACCACATACAGTGAGTTCGGATACAGGTACAGGTCGGCCGCATTGTTCAGCGCCAGGCTGCCCGGCGCCACGTCGGTGTAGTCGCCCGGGCCGGCGTAACCGCTCTTGAAGGCAGCCGTCATCGACAGCACCGGCAGGTTGGCGAGCTTGGGCAGGTTGGCCTTGACGTACTTCGTCGCGTACGCCGTCTGCGCCTGGTTCACCACTTCCAATGCCGAGCTGTCGCCGACATCGGAAAAATACGACGACAGGCGAAAGCCGGTCTGGCCGACCGGCGTCTTCACATACGCAATCGTCGCTGCGTGTTCAGTCGCAATGGTCGCCAGCACGGCGGGGTCGGCCGCCACGAATGATTTATCCGCCTGCTGCGCGCCACGCGCTTCCACGGTCGTCTTGTCCTTGTCGACGACCCACCGCGAGCCGTCGTTTTTCAGGTGCAGGCCGATGACACCCAGGTGCTTGCCCCACAAATTGGCCATCACGGTCGGCACGCCATGCACCAGGCCTTTGACCTTGTCGACGCCGGGCAGGTTGAACTGGGCCACCGTGCTGCCCGCATCCGGAAACTTCTGGTGCGAGTGCCCCAGCAGCATGGCGTCGATCCCTGGCACCTGCGCCAGGTACCAGTTCCCGTTTTCCATCGTCGGCGAATACGGGCTGTCATCGAGGCCGCCGTGCGAAATGGCGACGACCAGGTCGGCCCCTTTTGCGCGCATCTCGGGGATGTATTTCTGTGCCGTTTCGCGCAGGCCCTCCGTATAAACTTTCCCGTCCAGGTTGCGCTTGTCCCAGGACAGGATGGTCGGCGGCGTGAAACCGATGATGCCGACCTTGATGGTGCCGGTTGCCGGCTTGCCGTCGGCGCCGATGACGCTGACCTGCTTGTCGATGATGCGGTACGGCGCAAACAGCGGCTGCTTCGTTTTGAGGCTGTAGACGTTGGCCAGCACCTGCGGGAAGGCGGGACCTGCGCACGCGGTCTTGCTCTTCTCGACACCGGCGACAATGAACCGCGAGCCGGTCACCTGGCCCAGGTAGGGCAGGCCGTAATTGAATTCGTGGTTGCCGATGCCCCCACCGTCGTATTTCAACTGGTTCATCACCTTGTAGATGCCCAGCACCTGGTCGCAGCGCACCGGTTTGGACAACGCCTGGTAGTCGGCCAGCGCCGTGCCCTGGATGGTGTCGCCGTTATCGAACAGCAGGTTGTTGGCAAATTCGGCGCGCGCCTGCGCGATCAGCGTCGCGGTGCGGTCCAGGCCGAGCGACTGGTCGGGCGCCAGCTTGTAGTAGTCGTAGCCGACCACGTTCGAATGCAGGTCGGTGGTCTCCAACAGCGCGACGGTGGCGGTGGCACCGCGTTCTGCAGCAGCCACAGGAAGGGAAAGAAGAAGCAGAACAGCGGCAGAGACAGGTGTGCGCATTGGGGATTCCAGGTCAGGGTTCGCCGCCATGATACGGCACCCTTACCTACGGCTCAACAGCGGATGTCTACGGTATAATCCACGGTTCGACGCAGCAAGCAACGCAATAAGCAACTTAACCAACACCGAGAGCCCCACATCATGGAAGCCGAACGCATCAACGCCCTGTCCGCCCTGCTGAACGACCTGACCGATCGTGAAGCCGAACTTCGGAGGTATCTTTGACTTCGATATCAAGTCGGAGAAACTAGAGCAGGTCAACGAAGAAATGGAAGATCCCGCCATCTGGAACGACCCGAAGAAGGCGCAGGATCTGGGCAAGGAAAAGAAGGCGCTGGAAGGCGTCGTGCACACGCTCATCAAGGCCGACGCCGACCTGAAGGACGCGCAGGACATCTTCGAGATGGCGCGTGAAGAAGGCGACGACGACACCCTGGAGTCCGTCATTGTCGACGCCGACGGTATCCGCGACGTCATCGAAGCGATGGAATTTCGCCGCATGTTCAGCGGCCAGCTGGACGCGAACAACTGCTTCATCGATATTCAGGCCGGCGCCGGCGGCACCGAAGCCCAGGACTGGGCCTCGATGCTGCTGCGCCAGTACCTGCGCTATTGCGAGCGCAAGGGCTGGAAGGTGGAAATCCTGGAACAGTCCGACGGCGAAGTCGCGGGCATCAAGACCGCCACTTTGAAGGTCGAGGGCGAGTACGCCTACGGCCACCTGCGTACCGAAACCGGCGTGCACCGCCTCGTGCGCAAGTCGCCGTTCGACTCGGCCAACGGCCGCCACACGTCGTTCACGTCGCTGTTCGTGTACCCGGAAGTGGATGACTCGATCGAGATCGACGTCAATCCTGCCGATATCCGCGTCGACACCTACCGCGCGTCGGGCGCCGGTGGACAGCACATCAATAAAACCGACTCCGCCGTGCGCATGACGCACGCGCCGACCGGCATCGTGGTGCAGTGCCAGAACGACCGTTCGCAGCACCGCAACCGCGCCGAAGCGATGGAAATGCTCAAGGCCAAACTGTACGAGCATGAACTCAGGAAGCGCATGAGCGAGCAGCAGAAACTGGAAGACTCGAAGACCGACGTGGGCTGGGGCCACCAGATCCGCTCGTACGTGCTGGACCAGTCGCGCATCAAGGATTTGCGCACCAACTTCGAAACGGGGAATACCAAGGGCGTGCTCGACGGCGACCTCGACGATTTCATCTCGGCTTCACTCAAGCAAGGCGTCCAATGACCTCATCCATACCACGCGCGTTCCTGTTCGACATGGACGGGACGATCGTCGACAACATGGGCTACCACACCAAATCGTGGGTGGAGTTTTTTGCGCGCCGCGGCCGCACCATCGATGAAGATGCGTTTTTTCTGGCCACGGCTGGCCGCCACGGCCGCGAAATCATCCGCGACGAGATGGGCCAGCACCTGACGGAAGACGAAGTCGTCGCCCTGAACAGCGAGAAGGAAGTCGTCTATCGCGAGCTGTACGGTCCGCACCGCAAGACGGTCGACGGCTTCGACGCCCTGATCGTTGGCGCCAAGGCGGAAGGCATCAAGCTGGCGGTCGCCACGGCGGCGCAGACGTCGAACGTCACCTTCACGCTCGACGGCCTCGATTTGCGCCGCCATTTCGACGCCGTCGTCACGGCCGCCGACGTCCCGCGCGGGAAACCGCATCCGGACGTGTTCCTGGAAGCGGCCCGCCGCGTGGGCGCCGCGCCGGAAGACTGCATCGTGTTCGAGGACGCGCCGCTGGGCGTGGAAGCGGCGCGGCGCGCCGGCATGCGCTGCGTGGTGATTACAACCACCCTGCCCGCCGCCAGCTTCGCCGCATTCGACAATGTCATCCTCATTGTCGACAACTTCAACGACCTGTCGATTGCCGACGTGTTTGCAGCCACACCTGCAGCAGCACCTATTACCAAATAAATCAGATGACTACCGAAAACCAGGACCAGGCGCCGCTTCAGGCCGCCGATGAAAACAAGCTCATGGCCGAGCGCCGCGCCAAGCTGGCACTGATCCGCCAGCAAGGCATCGCTTTCCCGAACGATTTCCGTCCCGAGCACAAAGCCGCCGACCTGACTGCGCAATACGCCGCCAGGACGCGGGAAGAACTCGAAGCCGAGCCAGTGCCCGTGGTGCTGGCGGGCCGCATGATGCTCAAGCGCGAAGCCGGCAAGAAGGCGGCGTTCGCCACGCTGCAGGACAGCTCGGGGCCGCGCGCCGACGGCCGCATCCAGATCTACGCCACGCTCGATATCACCGGCGAAGCGGCGATGGACGCCCTGCGCAGCTACGACCTGGGTGACATCCTCGGCGTCGAAGGCACGCTGTTCAAGACCAAGACGGATGAACTGACGATCAAGGTCACGAAACTGCGCCTGATCACCAAGGCGATCCGTCCGCTGCCGGACAAATACCACGGCCTGGCCGACCAGGAAACCAAGTACCGCCAGCGTTACGTCGACCTGATCATGAGCGAAGAGACGCGCCGCACGTTCAAGGCGCGCACCGCCGCGATGTCGTCGATCCGCCGCTTCATGGAAAAGAACGACTTCATGGAAGTGGAAACGCCGATGCTGCACACCATCCCTGGTGGCGCCGCCGCCAAACCGTTCATCACGCACCACAACGCGCTCGACATGGAAATGTACCTGCGCATCGCGCCGGAGCTGTACCTGAAGCGCCTGGTCGTGGGCGGGTTCGACCGCGTGTTCGAGATCAACCGCAACTTCAGGAATGAAGGCGTGTCGGTTCGCCACAATCCGGAATTCACGATGATGGAATTCTATGCGGCGTACACCGACTACCAGTGGATCATGAATTTCACGGAAGCCGTGATCCGCCAGGCCGCCGTCGATGCGCACGGCACGGCCGAGCTGACGTACGGTGGCCGCGCGCTGGACTTGTCCAAGCCGTTTCACCGCATGACCATCGTCGAAGCCATCAACAAGTACGCGCCGGGTTACACAGCGGAGCAGCTGGGCGACGCCGAGTTCATCAAGACCGAGCTGCTGAAATTCGGCGTCAAGCCATTCGCCACCGCCGGCCTGGGCGGCCTGCAACTGGCGCTGTTCGAAGAGACGGCCGAAGCGCAGCTGTGGGAGCCGACGTTCATCATCGACTACCCGGCCGAAGTCTCGCCGCTGGCGCGTGCGTCAGACACGGTCGCCGGCATCACCGAGCGCTTTGAGCTCTTCATGGTGGGCCGCGAGATTGCCAACGGCTTTTCGGAGTTGAACGACGCGGAAGACCAGTCGGCGCGCTTCCTGGCCCAGGTGGCCGCGAAAGAAGCGGGCGACGAAGAGGCGATGTACTACGACGCCGATTACATCCGCGCACTGGAATACGGCATGCCGCCGGCCGGTGGCTGCGGGATCGGCATCGACCGGTTGATGATGCTGATTACGGATTCGCCGAATATTCGGGACGTGCTGCTGTTCCCGCATTTGCGCAAGGAAGAGTGAGTGCGTTGAAGTGATGTGAAAACGGCGTGCCCGGAGAGATCCGGGCACGCCGTTTTTTTATGGGCACTCACCGTCAATTACCATCTACCACTACCTTAAAAACCGTCACCCCGGCGAACGCCGGGGCCCATGCTGACGTTCCGAATTCGGTAACGTGTTATGGGTCCCGGCCTGCGCCGGGAGTCAGGTTCGCCAGTGGCGAGCATGACGGTTTGAAGGGTAGCGGTTAAGACGAATGCGCGTCCGATCAGCCTTATTGAATCACCCTGTAACAAGGCACATACGCCTTCCCCGGCAACTTCATCCGGCTCTGCTCCACGAACGACGTCAACAGCGCATCCATCGGCCCCGTGATACTTGCGTCGCCGTGAATCTCGAAGTGCCCATGCTGCTCGATCTCGCGAATCCCGTCTTCCTTCACATTGCCCGCCACGATCCCTGAAAACGCGCGGCGCAGGTGGGCGGCGAGCAAATGGCTTTCCTGGTTCTTGTGCAGCGACAGGCTGCGCATATTCGCGTGCGTCGGCTTGAACGGCTGCTGGAAGGCCGCGTCGATCTTCAACGCCCAGTTGAAATAATAGGCATCGCTGCGCGACTTGCGGTATTCGCGCACCTTGCGAATCCCGGTCTGCATCTCCTGCGCCACCAGTTCCGGATTGTCCACGATGATCTGGTAGCGCTTCTGCGCTTCGGGTCCCAGGGTCGCGGCGATGAAACCGTCGATCTGTTCGAAGTACGCCTTGCTGGACGCGGGACCCGTGAAGATCAAAGGATACGGCATGTCGGCGTTCTCGGGATGGAGCAGGATGCCCAGGATGTACAGGATTTCCTCGGCAGTGCCCGCGCCGCCAGGGAACACGATGATGCCGTGGCCGGTGCGCACGAACGCTTCCAGGCGCTTTTCGATGTCCGGCATGATCACGAGGTCGTTGACGATCGGATTCGGCGACTCGGCAGCGATGATGCCCGGTTCGGAAATGCCCAGGTAGCGGCCATGCTGCAGGCGCTGCTTGGCGTGGCCGATGGTGGCGCCCTTCATCGGGCCCTTCATCGCGCCCGGGCCGCAGCCGGTGCAGATATCCAGGTCGCGCAGGCCGATCTGGTAACCGACCTCTTTCGAATAATTGTATTCGATGCGGTTGATCGAGTGCCCGCCCCAGCAGACGACCAGGTTCGGGTTCTTTTGCGGCTTTAACACATTCGCGTTGCGCAGGATGTGGAAGACCGCATCGGTAATGCCGTCCGGGCGCGTCAGGTCGAATTTCGGGTTGCCGACGATTTCGCTGTTCACATAGACGATATCGCGCAGGACCGCGAACAGGTGTTCGTGGATCCCCTTGATCATTTTGCCATCGACGAATGCCGCGGCGGGGGCGCCCTTGATATCGAGCTTGATGCCGCGCTCGCGCTGGATGATCTTGATGTCGAACGACCGGTAACGTTCCAGCAGTTCCTTGCCATCGTCGATCGAGCTGCCGCAATTGAGCACGGCCAGCGCGCAACTGCGAAACACCTGGTACAAGCCGCCCTGGCTCGTATCGAGCAGTTTGGCCACTTCCGATTTGGACAGCACTTCGAGCTGGCCTTCGGGTGAAATGAGGGTGTCGATGACGTCGTATTCCATGGTGCGCTTTCCTCTGTGGTTCATCCCAACAAATAGTTATGCCTCCCAATATACGTGATCGCGCGCGATCCTGCCGTGGCGCAGGCGCTCGATGCGGCGCGCATGAAAGCGGCCGGATACCACATCCCGGAAAACTTTGCTGGCGATGCAGGATTTACATTAAAATGCAGCGCACCTTGGCACGTCCGGGCCTGCCCGCACCACCAGACCATCGGCATTCGATCCATACCTTCGAGAGGACCCGCATGAGCGGAACAGCTAACACCACGACACCGGAAGTCGTGATTCCGGAATTTAAGCAGATCATGGGGCACCCGGCGCCACTGTGGATGCTTTTCATGACAGAGTTTTGGGAACGGTTCGCCTTTTATGGCATACGCTGGGCCCTGGTCCTGTATATCGTGGCGCAGTTCTACAACGGCGCGGGTGCGGGCGAAGGCCCGGCCGGTCTGGTGTACGGCGCTTACCTCGCGCTGGTGTATGCCGGTGCAGTCTTCGGCGGCCTGGTGGCCGACCGGGTGATCGGCTACCAGCGCTCGATCCTGATCGGCGCCGCCTTCATGGCCGCGGGCCTCTTCATGATTACCGTGCCAAATGAGGACTTCTTCAAACTGGGCCTGGCCACTATCATCGTCGGCAATGGCCTGTTCAAGCCGAACATCTCGACCATGGTCGGCAAGCTGTACGCCCTGGCCGATACCCGGCGCGATTCCGGCTTCACGATTTTCTACATGGGGATCAACACCGGCGCGCTGATCGCGCCGGTGCTGACCGGCTGGCTGGCGCAGCAATATGCCGGTCCCGGCGCCGGCCCTGCCTATAAAGTCGTGTTCTTTGCGGCCGGTATCGGCATGTTGCTCAGCCTGGTCTGGTTTTCCATCGGCCGCAAGCAACTGAAAGGCATCGGCGCCCCGGCGCCCGAGGCGCAAAGCTTGACGCGCATGGTCTGGGTGGTCCTGGGCGCACTGTGCGTGATTCCGGTCATGTACGGCCTGCTGCGCGTACAGGCGTCGACGCTGCAAATCGTCCTGTCCGTGCTGTTCGTGGTGCTGGCCGTGATGCTGGTCGTCGAAGGCGTGCGCGAAGGGAAAGTCGCGCGCGATAAAACCATCGCCATGATGATCATCTTCTTCTTCAACATCATGTTCTGGTGCTTCTTCGAGCAGGCCGGTTCGTCGTTCACCTTCCTGGCCGATAAAATCGTCAACCGCGATTTCGGCGGCTGGACGTTCCCGACCGCCTGGTTCCAGAGTGTCAATTCGATCGCCGTGATTGCCTGCGCCCCGATCATCGCCGCCATCTGGGTCATGCTGGGCCGCCGCAACGCCAATCCATCGATTCCGCGCAAATTCGGCCTGGGCCTGATTTTCAACGGCGTGGCATTCCTGCTGCTGATGTATGCCCTCGGTTCGCTGGTCAACCCTGAAGGCAAGATCCCGTTCTGGACCCTGTTCGCCGTGTACGTGATCCAGTCGGTCGGTGAACTGTGCCTGTCGCCGATCGGCCTGTCGATGGTGACCAAGCTGGCCCCGACCCGCCTGGTGGGCCTGGGCATGGGCGGCTGGTTCCTGGCCACCGGTATCGGCAACAACCTGTCGGGCATGTTTGCGAGCCACGCATCGGGTTCGCAAGGGATGTCGGCAGCATCGGCACTGCAAGCCTACACCCAGGGTTTCTATATCCTGATGGCGGGCGGCATCCTGCTGTTCCTCCTGGCCCCGTTGATCCAGAAGCTGATGCACGGCGTGAAATAAACAGCGCCGCAGAAAAGAAAAATGGCGACCCGCGGGTCGCCATTTTTTATGCGCACAACGACGCCAGCTTACAACTCCAGCGCTTTCTCGATATCGGCAATCTTGCGGCGGGCCAAGGCCAGGTTGGCGCGCGACTTGTCCAGCACCGTGTAGATGAACAGGCCTTCTTCCTTCGCCATCGGGCGGATGATGTGATAGGCATTGCTCAAGGTGATCAGCATGTCTTCGATCGCGTCCTGCACGCCCAGCGCTTTCATGGTCTTCAGTTTGGCGCGCACCACTTCGGTGTTGCCGGCTGCTGCGATTTCCATGTCGACGCCCGTGCCGATATTACCCAGCATCATGCCGCTCGAGGAATCGACGATGGCCGCACACTGGGCGCCGTCGATTTTCATGAGTTCGTCCAGGGACTGATTGATATTCATAGTGCTATTCTCCGCTCATGCGCAATGAAATGAATGCCAGGGCCGCGCATCGAAAGACCCTGGATTCGAAATGACGAATTGTCTACGTTTCTGTACCGGCCAGGATCCGGGCCATCACGCCGGCCCGGTGCATCGACTGCGCCAGGATGGCGTCGCCGTCGGCGATCACGTGGATGACCAGTTCGATGTCGGAGCGCGGCACAGCCTGCACGATGGCGAAGCCGGCATCGGTGTTGATGGTGACGCTCTTGAAGCTGCCCAGGCCCGCTTCCAGCGCGACCACGCTGCTGATGGCGGAAATCGAGCTGGCCATCGCCGCGATGCGCGTGGCATCCTGGTTGCCACGGAAGGCCGCAGCCAGGTCGAAGCCGTCGACGGTGGCGATCACCACGGCAGTCACGCCCACGACTTCGGCCAGGCAGGCGGTCGCTGCCCGTTGCGCAGCCTCCCGCAGGGTGGCGGGGATATTGTCAATGTCAATCATCAGAGGTCCAGGTCCATGCCGGCTTCGATCTGGCCGAGCAAGGTATCGATTAAGGAAACCACGTCGGCGCGCTGGCGCACATCGACGGGCAGGATCGGGAACACCAGGCCGCGCGCTTCGAGCGCATCGGCGTAGTGGTCCAGGGTGGTGGTCGTATGGGTTTCGGTGCGGCCGACGCCGATCACGCACGGCAGCGTCTCCAGGTGGCTGGCAAAGCCGTCCAGGAACATGGCCAGGTCGGCCAGCGGGTCCGGGCGCGAATTGTCGATCAGGATCACCAGGCCCAGCGCCTTGCGCGCCAGGATCTGCCACAGGAAGTCGAACCGGGCCTGGCCGGGCGTGCCGAACAGGCGGATGCGGTCGCCGTTGTCGAGGACCAGCATGCCGTAATCGAGCCCGACGGTGGTGCGGGCCTTGTCGACCGAACTGTCGTGGTTGACCACGTCCGTGACGATCGGTGCGATGTCGCTGATGGCGCGGATGGCGGTGGTCTTGCCCGCGCCCATGGTGCCGGTGATCAGCAGTTTGTACTCTTTCATGGCGGCTCCTATAAACCGAGGTGGCGGCGCAGGCTCGCCATCAGGCCTTGCCGGGCGGGCGGCATGACCGGCGCGTTGACGACGATCGGCCGTGCCGGCAGCGCCTGGCGCTCCGGCTGGTCGGCCACGGCCACGATCTCGACCAGCAAACCAGCGCCCTGCAGCGTGGCGACGAACCGGCCGCACGCCTCTTCCGGCTGGCCGGTCAGCGCCGCCAGCTGGGCGATGCTGAGCGCATTGCGCGACATGAACGTGGCCATGCGCATCGCGCCGGGATCGCCGCGCAGCAGGTCGGGACCGGGCCAACGGCGCAGTTTGTAGCGGCGGCCCAGCTGGGACGTATAGGCCAGCGCGGCAACCGCGCCGGCTGAACCAGCCGCCTCCCCCGGCGCCGTGTCGTTGCCGGCGGCAACCACCGGCACTGGTACATCGGCAGCGAAGGCCCCGTCGAGCAGGCTGTCCTGGCGCATTTTGAGCCAGTCGCGAAACTCGTTGGCACGGATCGGGAACGCAACCGTGTCGGCCGCCGACGCGCCGGGCGTGTGGCCAAGGCTGAGAACGACACCGTCGAACCCGGCAAAGAAGCCGGGCTCGGCTGCGCGTGCGCCGGCGTCGGCGACGACGGCGTGGTACGGCGCCGCGTCGGCGTAGATCCAGTTAAGCTTTTCCGTATGGGCGAACAGGCGCACCAGCGCACGCACGTAGGCGACGTCTTTCGGGTCGAGGTTGACGGCGCCCAGTCTCAGTTCGGACATACGTGGCCCGGGGCAGGATGGGACAGCAGCCGACGCAGGCAGCACGTCGCCGGTGTTATGCATTTGAACATGGGAATCGAGAAGAATATTTGGTTAGCGATATTGCTACAGGTAATGAAATATTGCCAAGCGGCATATTATCACCAAATATAACTTCACGTTGCCCACACCCCCGCAATAATCACGCCCTGGACGAGCTTGCGTAGATTTTGAACAGCGCGGGCGCGTCAGTTGCGGGTCAGCGCCAGAGAAAAAATAAGCCGCCATTCGGGGCGGCTGGAGGTACGCGTCAGCAGCTTAGCGCTGCGGTTTTTCGCGCGCGACCCAGTACAGCAGCAGCACGATCGCCGCATACGGGATCAGCGACAGCACGTCGGACGAGGCGCCGGCAAAGAATGGGTTGGCCGCCTGCGCCCACTGCGTCATGGTCGTGTCGAAATCGGTCAGTAGCCCGGCCGTGATGGCAATGATAATGCCGGCCAGCGCGCCGCC
>Ga0247816_10001588_pt1 | contig 11138 bp, 8 predicted proteins | sample UWRJL209509C1_FD_179930 | JGI IMG/M metagenome (GOLD analysis project Ga0247816, IMG submission 179930) | Plant litter microbial communities from Arlington Agricultural Research Station in Wisconsin, United States - UWRJ-L209-509C-1 | ecosystem: Environmental > Terrestrial > Plant litter >...
AACACGGTTGAGCAAAGCGTCGAGAGCCTGCATTGGCCACCTCCAGAGAAAAATGTGCGGCCATTCTAGCGGGAATGAATCGGTTACCACCAAACGATAATTGCTCTTATTCAAACTGCCCTGCCCTGTTAGACTTTGCGGCCTTATTTTCAGCCTACGTTCAGGAAGCCTGATGTCCCGTTCGCCCATTCGCCTGTTTGCACTGTTGATGGCCCTGAGCCTGAGTGCCTGCGATGACGCGCCTCGCTTTACAAAAGCAGAGCCTGGCGAGGCGCGGTCCGGTGGCGCGACAACGGTGAGAAAGACCGACCAGAACGCCTTCTCCCTGCCCTCGGCGAACCTGGCACCTACACGGCGCCTGGACTTCAGCGTCGGCAACAGTTTCTTCCGCAGCCCGTGGGTGATCGCGCCGTCCACCACCACGGCCCGCGATGGCCTGGGGCCGTTGTTCAATACCAATGCCTGCCAGAACTGTCATATCAAGGATGGGCGCGGCCATCCGCCGCTCCCCGACGCGCCGAACGCGGTGTCTATGCTGGTGCGCCTATCGATCCCTGATGCGCCGCCCCATGCCAGGCTCATCGAGCAAATAGGCGTGGTTCCCGAGCCTGTCTACGGCGGCCAGCTGCAGGACATGGCCGTGCCCGGCGTGGCACCGGAAGGTAAGGTGCGGGTTGACTACACGCCGGTAAACGTCAGCTTCAAGGACGGAACAGTCGTCGAGTTGCGTAAGCCGACGCTGCAAATCACCCAGCTCGGCTACGGCCCGATGCATCCGGACACGCGCTTCTCCGCCCGTGTGGCGCCACCCATGATTGGCCTGGGTTTACTGGAGGCCATCCCGGACGCCGACATCCTGCGCAATGCGGATCCGAAAAACGCTGGCAAAAACACCATCGTTGGTCGGCCGAACTGGGTCTGGGACGACGCGCAACAAAAAACCGTCCTCGGCCGATTTGGCTGGAAAGCCGGGCAACCAAACCTCAATCAACAAAATGTTCACGCGTTCTCTGGTGATATGGGCCTGACCACCACCCTGAGACCGTTCGATGACTGCACCGACGCACAAGTGGCCTGTAAACAGGCGCCCAACGGCAACGGCCCCGACGGTGAGCCGGAAGTCAGCGACAACATCCTGCGCCTGGTGCTGTTCTATACACGCAATCTGGCTGTACCGGCCCGCCGCGACGTCGACGCGCCGCAGGTGCTGGCCGGGAAAAACCTGTTCTACCAGGCCGGTTGCCAGTCCTGCCATACACCCAAGTTCACCACCGCGGCCAATGCCGCCGAACCTGAGCTGGCCAATCAAGTGATTCGCCCCTACAGCGACCTGCTGTTGCACGACATGGGCGAAGGCCTGGCTGACAACCGCACCGAGTTCAAGGCCAGTGGCCGCGATTGGCGCACACCGCCGTTGTGGGGCATTGGCCTGACGCAAGCCGTCAGTGGCCACACCCAGTTCCTGCATGACGGCCGTGCCCGCAACCTGATGGAAGCCGTGCTCTGGCACGGCGGTGAAGCCCAGGCGGCGCAGCAGCATGTGTTGTCTTTCAATGCCGAGCAGCGCGCTGCGTTGCTGGCGTTCCTGAATTCTTTATAAGCTTTGTCATAATTACAGAAGGGAGCTCTACATGTTCCGTCCCAAGTTGTTGTTCACCAGCCTGGCCGCCCTCGCCCTCGGCGCCTGCTCGCCACAGGATCCGCAAGCGGTGACCTCGGCAGCGATCGCCAAGCAAGTGATCCTGCCGACCTACAGCCGCTGGGTTGAAGCTGACCGCCAACTGGCCGTCAGTGCGCTGGCCTACTGCCAGGGTAAGGAAAGCCTGGAGACCGCCCGCGCCGACTTCCTGCACGCGCAGAAAGCCTGGGCCGAGTTGCAGCCACTGCTGATCGGCCCGCTGGCTGAAGGCAACCGCTCGTGGCAGGTACAGTTCTGGCCGGACAAGAAAAACCTGGTGGGCCGTCAGGTCGAGCAACTGGTCACCGCCCAGCCTGAGATCGACGCCGCCGCGTTGGCCAAGTCCAGTGTTGTGGTGCAAGGCCTGTCGGCCTACGAATACATCCTCTACGACGCCAAGACCGACCTGGCCGACGAGGCGCAAAAGGCCCGTTACTGCCCGCTGCTGGTGGCCATTGGCGAACGCCAGAAACTGCTCGCCGAAGAAATCCTGGCGAGCTGGAACAGCACCGACGGCATGCTGGCGCAGATGACCAAGTTTCCTAACCAGCGCTACGCCGATTCCCACGAAGCCATCGCTGACCTGCTGCGTGTGCAAGTCACTGCGCTGGACACCCTGAAGAAAAAACTCGGCACGCCGATGGGCCGCCAGAGCAAGGGCATTCCACAGCCGTTCCAGGCCGACGCATGGCGCAGCCAGTCGTCCCTGCAAAGCCTCGAAGCCAGCCTCGCTGCCGCCCAGACCGTATGGGCCGGTGTCGACAACAAAGGCCTGCGTGGCCTGTTGCCGTCGGACCAGAAGCCTTTGGCTGACAAGATCGACGCCGCCTATGCCGCGTCGCTGAAACTGTTCGCCAGCAACCAGCGTTCGCTCAACGAACTGCTGGGCGACGATGCCGGGCGCCAGCAGCTCAACGAAATCTACGACAGCCTCAACGTCGTCCACCGCCTGCACGAAGGCGAACTGGCCAAGGCGCTGGGCATCCAACTGGGCTTTAACGCCAACGACGGTGACTGATGATGCTCAGGCGACAGGCTTTGGCCATCGGCAGCGTGCTGCTCAGTGCTATCACGCTGGGCGGTTGGACGCTGTTCAAGCAGAAGGGCAAAAGCCCGTTGCTGCTCTCGGCGCGTGATGATGCGGACGGCAAGCACTACGCCGTCGGCTTCCAGCTGGACGGCAAGCAGGTGTTTGCCACCCAGGTTGGCCAGCGCTGCCACGACATCATCAACCACCCGACGCTGCCTATCGCACTGTTTGTGGCCCGTCGGCCGGGCACCGAGAGCTACCTGATCGACCTGCGTAACGGCGCGCTGCTGCAAACCATCACCTCCAACGCCAACCGTCACTTCTACGGGCATGCGGTTATTCACAAAGGTGGTGAGTGGTTGTATGCCACGGAAAACGACACCTGCGATCCCGGTCGCGGCCTGCTGGGCGTGTACAAGTTCGAAGGTGAGCGGCTGGTGCATACCGGCGAGATTTCCACCCATGGGATCGGCCCGCATCAGGTGTCGTGGATGCCCGATGGCGAGACCCTGGTGGTGGCCAATGGCGGCATTCGCACCGAGGCTGAAAGCCGGGTCGAGATGAACCTCAATGCCATGGAGCCGAGCCTGGTGTTGATGCAGCGTGACGGTACGCTACTGAGCAAGGAAACCCTGGCGCAGCAGATGAACAGCGTGCGACACATGGGGATTGCCAGCGACGGCACCATCCTCGCCGGGCAGCAGTTCATGGGGGCGTCCCACGAGCGTTCAGAGTTGCTGGCGATCAAGCGTCCGGGACAGCCCTTCGTGCCGTTTCCGGTGGCTGACGAGCAGTTGCAGGCCATGGGGCATTACACCGCCAGTGTCGCGGTGCACAGCGAGTTGCGCCTGGTGGCGTTGACCGCGCCGCGAGGCAACCGGTTTTTTATCTGGAATATGGACAGTGCCGAGTTGCTGCTGGATGGGCCATTGCCGGATTGCGCCGGGGTCGGGGCAGTGGCGGACGGTTTTGTGGTGACCTCGGGCCAGGGGCGTTGCCGGTTCTATGATTGTCGCCAGTTGCCACTGGTGGCTAAGCCTTTGGAGTTGCCGGCGGGGCTTTGGGATAACCATCTGCATTTGATCTGATGGGGGCATATCCGTAATGATCGTTCCCACGCGCAGCAAAGGAATGCCGCCTGGGACGCTCCGCGTCCCGCTGCTGGCGCAAGACTTAAGCCCTGCGCACTGGTGACGCAGAGCGTCACGGGATGCATTCCTTTGCTGCGCGTGGGAATGATCATCGGACCCAAGCCCAAATAAAAAGGCCTCGTACTCACGAGGCCTTTTTATTTGGGCTTCAAACTCTTCAACTTTGTGGCCTCATCCCTTGGGACATCCCGAACATGAACAACAACAACTCATGATCGGGCTTGGCCGCAACACCAACCTTGGCGATCCGCGGCGCCGGGCACTGCCCGACGCCATGTACCGCACTGAGGAATTGTGTCCGGGGCTGCTCCCAGGCAGCCAGGGCCAGGGCAGCAATGCCCAAAGCCCCCACCAGAAACAAACCTCGTGCAATTTCTAGCTTCATTACGTTAAACCTTTGATAGCGCTGCCAAACGCCGTCTCGTAAAAGTAGCTGAGTTTTTGCCAGTCAGCAGCGTCCCACGACGAATGGCGACGCAATTGCAACATGTCATGGGAGGCCGCCTGCCGAGCGGTCATACGTTGGCGACACTTCTCGAAATCCAGCAGCGCCACTTCAACCTTGGCCGCGTTGCCCACGCCCGTCACCCGCACGAAAATATGCTTGATATACAAGCAGCCATGCTGCCAGCGCCCCTTGTGCATACGTGCCAGGGTCGCGGCCAGTTCCTTGAGCAGGCGCTCGTGCACCAGTTCGCCATAGTGCTCGCGGCCACCGGCGGCGTACCAGTTTTCGATCTCGTCGAAACCGTCCAGCGAAGCCGTCACCAGCAATGCCTTCCATTGGTGCTCCGGGTCTCGGCGGGCTTCGCAGAACACCAACTCCGGTACTCGCACATCCAGCAAACGCAGGCCCTTGAGGGCATCGCGCTCGCGTAACACGGTAGGGCGTCCAAAAGGATGGAGCCAACTGCGGTAGATATGGCCAGTCTGGCGCTTGCTGTAGAGCAAGCGACCATTGGTGCCGATCACCCGTTGCACACCACTTTCACCGCCACGACGACGATTGGGCTCTTCCACCCACTCGCCCTTCTGGCGCCAGAAATAATCAAATCGCTCCTCGGGAGCTACTTCACTACCTGCCAAAGACTCAACAGCCATCCTGCTACCTCTTACGCAATACATACACTCGCCACATGGCGTAGAGCGGAATGAAGTCCAGACTCTCCTGAACCCTGAAACCAGCCTGTTCGAATTCGGCCTCGACAGTAGCAGCTGGTAACACAAACCGATTTTGGTAACCTTCCTGCTCACCTTTTTTGCGACGCCGCACTTCGGCACGCTTACGCTTCCACGCCTTGAAATTGCCATCCACCCACAGCGATACGATCACGCTGTCACGGGTAACCCGCTGAAATTCACGCAGTATTGCCAGCCGGTGCGCAGGATCACCAATGTGGTGCATCAAGCGCATGCAGAAAATGCTGTCGACGGCGTTGTCTGGCAAATCGATATCAAAGGCAGATGTCTGCAAGGGCCGTACCCGTTTCACCACATCGGCCGGTTGGGCGACGGTGGCGATCTTCAGCATCGAGGCGGAATTGTCGGCACCGATGATCACGCGGTTGGGTTTTTCTGCCAGCAGCGGCCAGAAACGCCCCGCCCCGCAAGGCAGGTCCAACACCAGGCCCGGCTCCCCTGCCATGGCCAGCGCACCGCGCGCCAATTGCTCGTCGCGTTTGTGGGACAGCCGGCGAGCCAGATTGTCCTGATGCTTGAGCAAATAATTCTGAGCGTGCTGATCGTCGTACTTTTCGGAAAATTCGAGCTTAATCGGGGTAGGCATCAGCGGGTCTCCGGTTACTGATGCCTACAACCTTAAGCAGTAAACTGTGATCAACAGGTCAACCCTTTGTGAAAAACTTGTCCTGTCTAATCGTATACATTTCAAAATCTTACAGATACAAACTGTGGCATGGGGCCATCTTCGGCGAAAAGGCCGAGATCTTGTCGACCGTCGTTTCAGGGTTTGACCGGGCTCAATTCCACATGAAAACGGCAGCCATTGGGTTCCATCGTACTCAGACTTACACTCCAGCCCTGGTTCTCGCAGATCCGCTGCACCAGCGACAACCCCAGCCCTAAACCCTCGCCGCGTTTTTCACTGCCACGCACGAAGGGTTCGAACATCGCCTCGCGCTTGTCTTCGGGAATCCCTACGCCGGTGTCTTCCACCACGAAGCCCGTTGGCTCCAGCGTCAGGCGGATTAACCCGTGTTCGGTGTAATGCAGGGCATTGCGCAACAGATTGCCCATCACCGCATGCAGGAACGTCGCGTTGTAGCGCGTATCCAGGGGATTGCCCGGCAGATAAATCAGCTCAATGCCTTTGCGTTCAATGGGTTCACGCCAGATACCCAACAAATCATCGGCTACCTGGGCCAAGTTCACCTGCGGCGACATGGTGGCGTCATCCCGCTGGGCACGGGCCAGCATCAGGAAGGTCTGCACCAGCTCGCGCATCTCTTCGCAGGCCCGCGCGATACGTTCGACTTGATTACGGCCACGTTGATCAATAGCCGGGTTTTCCAGCAACAGTTCGCAAGAGCTGGCCAGCACCATCAACGGGGTGCGCAACTCATGGCTCACATCGCTGGTAAACAGCTGTTCGCGCGACAGTGCCTGGCGCAACCGTCCCAGGGTCGCATCGAAGGCTACCGCCAGTTCACCCACTTCATCGGCCGCGTAGTCCGGCGCCAGCGGGGGAGCCAAGCCGAGCAATTGGTCTCGATGACGAACCTGACGAGCCAGACGCACAACAGGCGCCATCACTTTGCGTGCCAGCACCCAACCGAGGAACACCGCCAGCGCCAGGCTGAGCACGAAGCCCACCAGCACCACGGCGAACAGCACCCGCTCACGCTCCTCGAAATCGCTCTGGTCTTGCAGCAGGACATAACGTCGACCGTCCACCACTTCAACCATCGCATGATAGGAAAGCGCCTCGCGAAACACCTCATGAAAACCCGGGTCGAGGTGGCGCAAGTCCTTGGGCAGCTCGAAATCGCCGGGCCCGCCGCTGAAATAGAACAATTGGTCGGGCTCGGGCCGATGGCTCCAGTCCTCGACACTGTCCATCAGTAGCAGGCGTTGCAAATCACCGCCCAGCCCTGCCGAAATGAGTTTTTCTTCTACCAGGTGCACGGTCGCGACGATGCCCATGGCGAAGGCCCCTGCCACCAGCGCACTCATCAAGGCAAAGGCAATGATGATCCGCTGGGCAAGGCTTTGCTTAAACTCCATCACGACCCTCGGCCAGGCGATAACCCACACCGTGTACCGTTTGTAACAACGGCTTGGCGAACGGTTTATCGATCACCTGACGCAATTGATGGACATGGCTGCGCAGGCTGTCGCTGTCCGGGCAGTCATCGCCCCATAGGGCTTCTTCGAGAATTTCACGGCGCAATACGTGAGGGCTTTTCTGCATCAATACCGCCAGCAGCTTCAGGCCGACCGGGTTGAGCTTGAGCAAGCGCCCTTCGCGGGTTACTTCGAGGGTGTCGAGGTCGTAGTTCAAGTCCCCCACTTGCAAGGCGCGGCGACCGCCACCCTGGGCACGACGCAGCACCGCTTCGATACGCGCCGCCAACTCGGACAAGGCAAATGGCTTGAGTAAGTAGTCGTCAGCGCCGGACTTGAAGCCCTGCAGCCGATCATCCAATTGGTCACGGGCAGTCAGCATGATCACCGGCGTGTCACGGCGCGCGTCTTCACGCAGGCGTTTGCACAGGGTGTAGCCATCGATGCCGGGCAGCATGATGTCGAGGACGATCAGGTCGTAATGCTCGGTAGCGGCGAGGTGCAAGCCCGACAAACCGTCCTGCGCGCAGTCCACGGTGTAGCCCTTCAGTCCCAGGTAATCGGCCAGGTTGGCCAGAATATCGCGGTTGTCTTCAACCAATAAAATTCGCATGGGCAGTGTCTCCGTACGCGGTAACGGCCGTGTTGGCCCGCGCAGCTTAAGGCCAAGTATGGCTCACGGCTAGCGCTGAAAGCCCCGCCGATTAGTGTTTTCAGCCGTTTGAATGACTTAACGAGTTTTTCACTATAGGTTCACAACCTGACTACAGTGTCAGCGCGAAGATCGCGCCCCATCGATATAAGGAACATAGACATGGGCTTTCCCAAAACAGCGCCAATGCGCTACTTGCTGTTGGTAACCGGTGCCTGGCTGGTTATTTTTTTGCTGACCCGCAGCGTACTGCTTTTTACCCACCTTGATGAATTCGATGGCAGCTGGCTGCCGGTGTTTGGCGTGGGCCTGCTCTATGACCTGGGCTTTCTTGCCTATGCCGCCCTGCCCCTGGGCTTGTATCTGCTGCTGTGCCCGCCAGCACTGTGGCGCCGCCGGGGCCATCGCTGGTTTCTTCAGGCGGTGCTGACCGTCAGCCTGTTCGCCATGCTGTTCACCTCCGTGGCCGAATGGTTGTTCTGGGACGAATTTGGGGTGCGCTTCAACTTTATCGCCGTCGATTACCTGGTGTACTCCAAAGAGGTGCTGAACAACCTGCTGGAGTCTTATCCGATCGGCAAGTTGCTGAGCCTGCTGGCAGTGATGGCGATCGTCTTGAGCCTGGCCTTGCGCAAACCGTTCAACGCCGCAATGAATGCGCCATTGCCCGCCATACGCAAGCGCCTGATCCACGCCCTCGGCTTGTTGCTGGTGGCCGGCCTGAGCCTGCAATTGATCAATCAGGACAGCCCGCGCACCCAAGGCGGCAACGCTTATAAAAACGAACTGGCGAGCAACGGCCCTTATCAGTTCTTCGCCGCCTTCCGTAACAACGAACTGGACTACAACCAGTTCTACACGAGCCTGCCGGCCGATGTGGTGGCCAAGCAATTGCGCGCCGAGCTCAGCGAGCCCAATGCAAAGTTTATCGGCACAGATCCGCTGGACATCCGTCGCGCCATTACCAATCCGGGCACACCGCGCAAACCCAATATTGTGCTGGTGACCATCGAAAGCTTCAGTGCCAAGTACATGGGCAGCAATGGCGATCCGAATAACCTTACGCCCAACCTCGACGCGCTGCGCAAACAAAGCCTGTACTTCAATAACTTCTACGCCACCGGCACCCGCACCGACCGCGGCCTGGAAGCCATTACCCTGGCCATTCCGCCGACGCCCGGGCGCTCGATCGTCAAGCGTATTGGCCGGGAAAGCGGCTTCGCGAGCCTGGGCCAACAGCTCAACGCCGTTGGCTATGACAGCGTGTTTGTCTACGGCGGCCGTGGCTACTTCGACAACATGAACGCGTTTTTCAGCGGTAACGGTTACCGAGTGGTCGACCAGAGCAGCGTGCCCGAAGCAGAAATCAGCTTCAAGAACGCCTGGGGCATGGCTGACGAAGACCTCTATAAACAGACGCTGAAACTGGCAGACGCCGACTACGCCAGGCAGCAACCTTTCTTGCTGCAACTGATGACCACGTCCAACCACCGCCCCTATACCTACCCGGCAGGCCGCATTGATATCAAATCCGGCGACGGTCGCGACGGCGCGGTGAAATACACCGACTACGCCATCGGCGAGTTTCTGGAGGCGGCGCGCCAGAGGCCATGGTTCGACAACACGATCTTCATCTTCGTCGCCGACCACACGGCTGGCAGCGCGGGCAAGGAAGACCTGCCCATGGTCAATTACCAGATTCCGCTGTTCATCTACGCACCCAAGCTGATCGACGCCGGGGAAAACGCGAAGCTGGCCAGCCAAATCGACCTGGCGCCGACGCTGTTGGGCTTGCTGAACCTGAGCTACGAGTCGACGTTTTTTGGCCGCAACCTGCTGCAAGACAACCCACTGCCGCCAAGGGTAGTGGTCGGCAATTACCAGTACCTGGGTTTGTTCGACGGCAAGGACCTTGCGATTCTCAGCCCACGCCAAGGCCTGCGTCGCCATGACCAGGCACTGGGCGACAGCCATGAGTCCCGCGTTGGCAGCGATGACCCGCTGATCCAGCGGGCAATTACCTACTACCAGGGCGCCAGTTATGGCTACAAACAACAATTGCTGAGCTGGAGGGGGCCCAAGGACTCGGTTCCCCAGATGAGCGCACGCTAACCCAAACGCCCCGGACAGGTCAGTCCGGGCTTTTCACGCAAGAGTTCCCCATGTCTTCAACGGCTATGCGTCCGGTTTCAAATCCGCTCAATGTTTGGCTGTGCCTGGGAATACCCGCTCTCGCGGCGGCGATCATGCTGCTATTGGAGCTGACCTCCCTGGATATGGACTTGGCCAAGCTTTTCTACAGTGCCGCAGACGGTGGGTTCGTTGGCCGTCACAGTTTTTTCCTGGAAGACGTACTTCACGACCGTGCCAAGCAACTGGTCATCGTGTTCTCGGTATTGGCGATACTGGGGTTTGTGGGTGCGTTTATTTTTGAGCGACTCAAACCATATCGTCGGGAGCTGGGCTGCCTGGTGCTATCGCTTGGCTTGGCCACCGCGTTTGTCTCACCGCTGAAGACGGTGACGGCAGTGCAATGCCCCTGGAGCCTCAAGGAGTTTGGTGGGCAGGAAACCTACAGCGAACTGCTCAGCCCTCGCCCGCCGACCGATAAACCAGGGCGCTGCTGGCCTGGAGGTCACGCGGCCACCGGGTTTGCCTTGTTTGGATTGTTTTTTGTGCTGCGTGATCGCCGGCCTCGGCTGGCACGCAAGGCGTTTATCTTTGCATTCGGGTTGGGCGCGGTGTTTTCGGTGAGCCGCACGATGCAGGGGGCGCACTTCTTTTCCCACAACGTGTGGACGGCGATTTTCTGCTGGTTGATTTGTTTGGGGGCGTACTACTTTTTGCTGTATCGGCCGGCGGCAACGGCTGAATCCAGACCCACCGCAATCGCAGGCAAGCCAGCTCCCACATTTGATTGATGTACAACCGCAAAAACCATCGAAACACACCCATAAAAAAGCCCCGCCTGCATCACTGCAGGCGGGGCTTTTTCAATACAGGGGTAAGGCTGGCTTACATCATGCCGCCCATGCCACCCATACCGCCCATGTCTGGCATACCGCCGCCAGCTGGAGCATCTTCTTTGATCTCGGCGATCATTGCTTCAGTGGTGATCATCAGGCTGGCAATCGACGAAGCCGCTTGCAGAGCCGAACGAGTCACTTTAGCTGGGTCCAGGATGCCCATCTCGATCATGTCGCCGTATTCGCCGGTAGCAGCGTTGTAACCGAAGTTACCCGAACCCTGCTTGACCTTGTCGACTACTACGCTTGGCTCGTCGCCGGAGTTGGCAACGATCTGGCGCAGAGGTACTTCAACAGC
>Ga0247816_10001589_pt1 | contig 11128 bp, 7 predicted proteins | sample UWRJL209509C1_FD_179930 | JGI IMG/M metagenome (GOLD analysis project Ga0247816, IMG submission 179930) | Plant litter microbial communities from Arlington Agricultural Research Station in Wisconsin, United States - UWRJ-L209-509C-1 | ecosystem: Environmental > Terrestrial > Plant litter >...
TAAAGCAAGTGGCGGTGTCCGTACAACGGAAGATGCTAAACAATTTATTGAAGCTGGAGCAACTCGCTTAGGTTCTTCAAATGGACTAGCAATCGTTAAAGGTTAATCGTGCCTCTAATAAATGAAATAACTAATTTGAAAGAATACGAGTCGAATGATTGACTCGTATTCTTTTTTATCAAAAAAATGATTAAAATAAAGACTGTTTTAGTTGATTTTTTGGTTTATATTGAAATTAAGGACTAAAATGAGTATAATATAGTGAGAATACAGGAATTAAAGCACTCATTTTGGAGTGCTTATTTTGTAATGAATTTTTTACAAACTAGGGATAAATGAAAAGAAGGTGACAAGATGCCTAAAAATAAAGATTATACTGCACAAGAAGTAATTGCTTTAACTGTTACTTATATGAATAGCAGTCATGTGGCTTTTGTCAAAAAAGCATGCGATTTTGCTAAGAATGCCCATAAAGATCAATTCAGAAAATCTGGAGAGCCTTATATTATTCATCCAATACAAGTAGCGGGCATTTTAGCTGAATTAAAAATGGATCCTGTAACAGTGGCAACGGGATTTCTTCATGATGTTGTAGAAGATACTGAATATACTTTTGAAGATATTTCCAGAGAATTTTCACCTGAAGTAGCCATGCTCGTTGATGGCGTTACTAAACTAGGAAAAATTAAATATAAATCACACGAGGAACAACAAGCAGAAAATCATCGTAAAATGTTGCTGGCAATGGCAAAAGACTTAAGAGTTATTATGGTTAAGTTAGCTGACCGCTTGCACAATTTACGCACATTAAAATTTCATAGACCTGAAAAGCAAAGACGCATCGCAAATGAAACTCTTGAAGTCTATGCTCCGCTAGCTCATCGATTAGGGATCAATTTAATTAAATGGGAATTAGAAGACACTTCTTTACGTTACCTAAATCCTCAACAATATTACCGTATTGTTCATTTAATGAATTCTAAAAGAGAAGAACGAGAAAAATATATCACAGATTCTATTTCAAAAATTGAAGAGTCTGTAGAGGAATTAAATATATCTGCAGATATTACAGGCAGACCAAAACACATCTATTCCATTTACCGCAAAATGCGCGATCAGAAGAAACAATTTGATCAAATTTATGATCTATTAGCTATTCGCGTGATTGTAGACTCGATTAAAGATTGTTACGCAGTGTTAGGTGCGATTCATACACGTTGGAAACCGATGCCTGGTAGATTCAAAGACTATATTGCTATGCCAAAATCGAACATGTACCAGTCCATCCACACTACCGTTATAGGGGAATTTGGTAAACCAATAGAAGTTCAAATCCGCACAAAAGAAATGCATGCAGTTGCGGAATATGGAGTTGCAGCTCACTGGGCATACAAAGAAGGCATTACCAAAAAAGTTGAAGATGATTCAGATGGTAAAAAAATCTCTTGGTTTAGAGATATTATTGAATTACAGGATGAATCCAGTGATGCAAGTGACTTTATGGAAAGTGTCAAAGAAGATATTTTTAAAGACAAAGTTTACGTCTTTACACCAAAAGGCGATGTTAGCGAATTGCCTTCTGGCGCTGGCCCGTTAGATTTTGCATTCAATATTCATACTGAGATAGGGAATAAGACGACTGGTGCTAAAGTTAATGGAAAGATCGTTCCCTTAAACTACAAATTAAAAACGGGTGACATCATTGAAATTTTAACTTCTCCAAATTCTTATGGACCAAGTCGTGATTGGATCAATTTAGTATCAACCAGTAAAGCCAAAAATAAAATAAAACGTTTCTTTAAATTACAAGATCGTGAAGTTAATGTTATAAAAGGTCGCGAAATGGTTGAAAAACAGTTAACTGAAATGCAATTTCCGCCGAAAAATTTCTTGACGAAAAATAATATCAAAATGCTTTTAGAAAGATTTAATTTCACTTCAGAAGACGACTTATATGCTGCCGTAGGATATGGTGAATTAACAGCTCTTGTAGTAGCCAATCGTTTAACGGAAAAAGAGCGCAGAGATCGAGATCTTGAAAAGAAAATCCAAGATACTACGTCAATAGAATTGAAAACTAAAAAAGAACCTGAAAAAATCAAAATAAAACATGAGGGCGGCATTGTCATTCAAGGAATAGACAATTTACTGATTCGTATCAGTCGTTGTTGCAATCCTGTTCCGGGTGATGAAATTGTTGGATATATTACAAAAGGCCGTGGGGTTTCGATTCATCGAAAAACGTGTCCAAATGTTTTAGCAGCAAAAGATGCTGAAAATCGATTAATTGATGTTGAGTGGGAAGATACGACATCTAAGAGTCAAGAATACAATGCGGAATTACAGATCATTGGCTATAACCGTTCCGGTTTGTTGAATGAAGTACTGCAAGTTGTAAACAGTACGACCAAAAATTTAAACAATGTGAATGGAAAAGTAGACAATAACAAAATGGCTACTATTACATTAACAGTGGGTATTCAAAATATTCAACAATTAGATAAAATTGTTGAAAAAATAAAATCGATTCCTGATGTATACAGTGTGAGAAGAATGTCTTCTTAATAGTAAATAAAGAAAGTAGAAGTTACCTATCTTATAGGATATTTCTGCTTTTTTTATGGGTTCTTTTACAATTGTTGAGATGCCCTAAAGGATATTTCTTTTGGAATAGAAGTAATCTTATCTTTCAAATTAATACCAGGTCCGATACAATTGTTAAACAAGAAGATAGACAAGCAAAAATTCTTAGAAAGTAAAAAGGTGGTCCAAGATGAGAGTTATCATACAAAGAACAAAGCAAGCAAGCGTCAGCATTGAAGAATCGGTTGTGGGAGAGATTGCTCACGGATTCGTTCTATTGGTTGGAATAGAAGAAGAGGATCAACAAGAGGATATCGAATACCTTGTACGTAAAATCAGTAAAATGCGTATCTTTGAAGATACACAAGGAAAAATGAATTTAAGTATAGAGGATGTTGGTGGAGAAATTCTTTCCATTTCTCAATTTACACTACATGCTGATACTAAAAAAGGGAATCGCCCAAGCTTTATTAAAGCAGCAAAACCAGACATGGCTATTCCAATTTATGATGCGTTCAATAATCAGTTAAGAGCGACCGGTCTTACGGTTCAAACAGGAATATTTGGCGCAGACATGCAAGTTTCGCTTGTAAATGATGGTCCAGTAACCATTATCATAGATAGTAAACAACGTTAAAAAAACTGAGCATATAAGGGGATTCCCTTGTATGCTCAGTTTTTTGTTTACTATGGAATAAAGTATTGATTCAATGATTGATAAAGGATCTCTGCAATAGAAGATTGATAGGATACGGAATTGACCGTATCTTGATCTACATCATTATTTAGATATCCTAATTCAAGCAGGATGGCAGGCTGAGTATTTTCTCTTGTGACGTAGAAATCCCCAAATCGCACACCATTATTTGGCAATAAGCCATTTTGTTTCAAATTAGCATTTACGATCTCAGCTAATGGCATGTCTTTGTCATGGTAATAGTACGTTGTAGTACCACTGATTTCATTAGCTATTTCAGTTGAATCATAGTGTAAACTAATGAATACATCTGCATTTGATTGATTACTGATGACCGCTCGCTCATCTAAACTGACAAATTCATCATCTGAACGCGTCAAGATAACATTTGCTCCAGCATCACGCAACCGGTTAGCCACGAGCTTAGCTGTATCTAGTGTAACATCTTTTTCATAAAATGAATGTGCTAAGGCACCAGGATCATCTCCACCATGTCCGGCATCAATTACGATTGTTGCTTCAGCTAAGGAAGTGATGTTGGCAGTTGGGGCAGGTGTTTGGTTGGCTGATAAGTCTACCACCCAGTTGGCTACATAACCCATTTCACCATTTGCTAACTCTATTTGATACCAATCGCCTTTAGTAGAGAGATAGGTGAAACTTTCTCCTTTTTCAGCAGTTGCCACAACACTACTTTCAACAGAAGGGCTGGTACGTATATTCGTCCTAGCGCCACGAGTTGTAACGGTTTGTATAGGCGCTGAGTCTTCTTCTGCTACTGCAACAGTGGTTGTTTCAGTAGATGATTCAGTAATTTCAATTAACTTTGAACTGATCCAAGCAACTTGTCCATAATATTGAACTTGTGTCCAACCTTCTTGTTGGAATAATACAGTTAGCTCTGTTCCATTGACTACTTTTCCAAGAATAGTAGAGTCCGCATTGCTTTCACTACGTATATTTACTTCGTCTCCAGTAACCACACCAATTTTATTGGTTGCAGCACTCACTTCGGTATTCTCAATAAGCCAGCTGGCGATCCAGCCGATCTGATCATTGCTTAAACGTACTTTATACCATTCATTTTCCTCAGTTAACATGGTTACTTTTTCTCCGCCAGTAACCTGGGTCATAATGTCGTAAGATAGTCCTGGTCCTGTTCGGACATTGACAACACTCGCATCCACTTTGATGGTTCCTTGATTAGCCAGAACGACGGTGGCAAAAGTAGTTAATCCGATAAACAATGCAATGATGAACAATGTAACAATCTTTTTTTGCTTTTTTAATGTCAATTTATTTTCCACTGATAGTTTCACTACTTTCTTAATGGCGGTAACGCAACCAACTATAGATTATATGTACTTTTCAATTATAGCAATGATGCGCTTTAATATGCAATTAAATCCTAATATTCCTTTATTTTTTTTATGAATTAACAGAACAAAACCTTTTTACTTTCTAGTCTTGACATTGTTTATGCTTTCTTGTAATCTTACATTATTGTATATAACACCCAATGAGAGAAAAAGTAAGTAGTTCTGACGTGTGAATAGAGAGAATTTCCTTAGGCTGAAAGAAATTCCCGTAGAGTTAACTGAAAGACATTCTTGAGGGTTAGCAGTGAAAAGCTGTTACGTTACGAGCGTTAATCGTTGAGGAAAGCTCAGGCTTTCAAACAAAGGTGGTACCACGATAATAACTAATCATTCGTCCTTATTCTATTTAGAATAAGGGCGTTTTTTTTGTATTTTTTTTAGAATAATTGTAAAAAATAAGGAGTGTTGATTAATGGCTATTCAAAAACCTAAAGGGACAGCAGATTTATTACCAGAAGATTCAAGAAAATGGCAATACGTTGAAGAAATTTTAAATATGGTATTGGCTGATTATCAATTTGGAGAAATAAGAACACCTATTTTTGAGAGCTATGATCTATTTTCTCGCGGTGTAGGAGAAACAAGCGATATCGTTTCAAAAGAAATGTATGATTTCTATGATAAAGGCGAACGTCATATGTCGCTTCGTCCAGAAGGAACAGCGCCAGTTGTTCGTGCATTTGTTGAAAACAAACTATTCGGACCTGAACACAATAAACCATACAAAGTTTATTATAAAGGTCCAATGTTCCGCTATGAACGTCCTCAAGGCGGTAGAATGAGACAATTCCACCAATTAGGTGTTGAAGTTTTTGGCAGTACAAATCCGGCAACAGATGTAGAGTCAATGGCTCTTGCCATGGCTTTGTTTGAAGAACTTGGCCTAGAAAAATTGACTTTAGTGATCAATTCATTGGGAGACTCTGAAAGTCGAGTAGCTTATAGAGAAGCTTTAATTGCTTATTTAGAACCTCATTTCGAAGAGTTAAGTGCCGATTCACAAACACGCTTGCACAAAAATCCTTTACGTGTATTAGACAGCAAAGATAAAAAAGATAAAGAAATTGTTAAAAATGCTCCATCTATTCTAGATTATTTAAGTGAAGATTCAGCAAAACACTTTGAAGCCGTTAAAGAAATGTTAACAGCTTTAGACATTCCTTTTGTAATCGACAGCAATATGGTTAGAGGATTAGATTACTATACGCACACGATTTTTGAAGTAATGAGCGATGCCCCAGGATTTGGTGCAATCACAACAATTTGTGCCGGTGGCCGTTATGATGGATTAGTAGAAGAAGTGGGTGGTCCTGCTACTCCTGGTTTTGGCTTCGCGCTAGGCTTAGAACGTTTAATGATGACATTAGAAGCAGAAGAAATTGAAATACCGGATACGCATGAAGTAGATGTCTATGTTATTGGTTTAGGAGAAGCAACAAATCTTGAATCGCTGAAGATCGTTCAAGCTGCTCGAGGAGCTGGATTGTCTGCTGAACGAGATTACATGAACCGTAAAATAAAAGGCCAGTTTAAAACAGCTTCAAAACTAAATGCCAAAGTGGTAATTACTTTAGGCGATGCAGAATTAGAACAAAAAGAAGTGAATTTTAAAGTCATGAAGACTGGAAATGAATCAAAAGTTCCATTAACAGAAGTCTACAAAGATTTTGAAAAATTATTTAATTTAAAAGTAGCAGATATGACAGCTTTCAATGACTTTTTCAATAAAGAAGATTAAATAGGAACAACTAGTGATAGGAGCTGGAGCAAATGGGAAAAAGAACAGAATATTGCGGGAAAGTCTCGCGTGATTTATTAGGACAAGAAGTGATTTTAAAAGGATGGGTACAAAAAAGAAGAGATTTAGGAGATTTGATTTTTATTGATTTACGCGACCGCGAAGGAATCGTTCAAATCGTTTTTAACCCGACTTTTTCAAAAGAAGCATTAGCTATCGCTGAAGACGTACGTAGTGAATATGTCCTTGAAGTTAAAGGGAAAGTTGTTGAAAGAAAAGAAGCTGTGGTAAACAAGAATATCTCAACGGGAGAATTAGAAGTCGAAGTATATGATGTCAAGGTTCTTAACGCTTCAAAAACAACACCGTTTTATATTGAAGATGGTGTAGCTGTATCCGATGATAAAAGAATGCAATACCGTTACCTTGATCTAAGACGTCCAGAGATGACTCAGAATATGATCTTGCGTCACCAAATGACAAAATCGATTCGCCACTATTTAGATGACCGCAACTTTATTGATACTGAAACGCCGTATTTAACAAAATCAACTCCAGAAGGTGCGCGAGACTATTTGGTACCATCTCGAGTTCATCCAGGTCATTTTTATGCATTGCCTCAATCGCCACAATTATTTAAACAACTCTTAATGGGAGCTGGATTTGATCGCTATTATCAAATCGTGCGTTGTTTTAGAGATGAAGATTTACGTGGAGACCGTCAACCGGAGTTTACTCAAGTCGATATTGAAACCAGCTTTTTGGAGCCTGAAGAGATCCAATCATTTACTGAAGAATTATTAGCTAAAGTACTAAAAGATACAAAAGACGTTGAATTGACGTTACCATTCCCACGTATGGGATATGACGAAGCAATTAGTCGTTACGGTAGTGATAAACCAGATGTTCGTTTTGGATTAGAATTAGTAGACGTTAGTGATTTAGTGAAAGATTCTAGTTTCAAAGTCTTTAGTGGAGCAATTGAAAATGGTGGAGCTGTTAAAGCCATCAACGCTAAAGGAGCTGCCAGCAACTATTCTCGAAAAGATATTGATGCTTTAGGCGAATTTGTTTCTGTCTATGGAGCTAAAGGTTTAGCATGGTTAAAAGTTGAAGATGATGGCTTAAAAGGACCAATCGCTAAATTCTTTAAAGAAGATGCAGAAGTATTGATTGAAAAAATGGAAGCTGAAACAGGTGACTTGTTATTGTTTGTGGCTGATAAAAAATCCGTTGTCCATGATTCATTAGGCGCATTGCGTTCGAAATTAGGAAAAGAGTTAGAATTGATCGATGAATCTGTTTATGCCTTTATGTGGATCGTTGACTGGCCGTTACTGGAGTACGATGAAGAAGCAGGGCGCTACTCAGCTGCTCATCACCCGTTCACAATGCCAAAAGAATCTGATATTGATTTACTTGAAACGGATCCTGGAAAAGTCTACGCTCAAGCATATGATATTGTATTAAATGGCTACGAATTAGGCGGAGGTTCAATTAGAATTCATACCCGTGACTTACAAGAAAAAATGTTTGCAGCTTTAGGATTTTCAAAAGAAGAAGCAGAAGAACAATTTGGGTTCTTGTTAGAAGCGCTTGACTATGGTTTCCCTCCACATGGTGGAATTGCCTTAGGACTTGACCGTTTTGCAATGCTATTAGCAGGTAAAGAAAATATTCGTGAAGTGATTGCTTTCCCTAAAAATGGAAAAGCGACAGATCCATTAACTTCAGCACCTAGTTTGGTTAGTGAAGCACAATTAGATGAATTATCAATTCATACAACAAAAATTGAAGATTAAATTGTAAAAATTTCTTTGACAGTAAAAAACGTGAGCAAACGATTGTTGCTCACGTTTTTTTTGTTAATTAGAAAAAATTATGTCGAAACGAATTAAGATTTAGCTTGTTATTCATATTTAATTTTGTCAAAATAGACTAAGGAAACAAAATTTGGGAGGTTTATAGATGAATGCAAAAAGATGGAGTGCGATTGGTGTTGCACTAGGTATTTTTATTTTTTCAGTATTTTTCAGTAATTATTTTTCTTATATTGTCGAAAAACAAGAAGCAACGGAATCGTTAAGCGATAGTGTATTAGGTTTTTTAGGCACTACTGTACTGGAAGAAAGTTTATTAGAGGCTGGGGATGCTTCTAAACGAATCGTATTGTTGTCAGTAGACGGAACAATTTTAGATGGTCAGACATCTGGCTTTACAGGAGATTCAGTGTACGATCATGACTTGTTTTTACAACAGTTGGAACAAGTATTAGTAGACGATACGATCAAAGCAATTGTTTTATCCGTCAATACTCCAGGTGGAGGTACATACGAAAGCGCCCAAATCAAAGATAAACTAGTTGAAATTCAAGAAACAACCGAAAAACCTATTTATGTTTCAATGGGAAGTATGGCTGCTAGTGGTGGATATTATATTTCAGCTTCAGCAGAAAAAATATTTGCTTCTGAAGAAACTCTGACAGGATCGATTGGTGTCATTATGTCCGGAACGAATTTTAGTGAGTTGTTTGAAAAAATCGGGGTCGATGACACGACTATTAAAAGTGGCGAGTTTAAAGATATTGGCTCTTCAACTCGAACAATGACTGAAGGGGATGCAGAAATTTTACAAACGATGGTAAATACCTCGTATGACCGCTTTGTAGACGTTATTGTCGAAGGTCGTGGAATGGATGAAGAAGTCGTTAGGACAATAGCTGACGGGCGTATTTACGATGGCGCACAAGCTGTTTCAAATGGTTTAGTAGATGAAATCGGCTATCAAGAAGATGCTCTTGAAGCGATAAAAAAAGATTATGATTTAGAAGATGCAGAACTATTCACTTATCAAGGTCCTTCAATGTCATTTACTTCACTATTTAGTTCGAAAGTAAGTAGCCTGTTTCAATCAGGTGAGACCATGAACTCAGATATTGATAAACTGATGACTGCAATAGGAACACCCGATTCTCCTAAGATGATGTACTATTATGGAGGTGAGTAGAATGAGCACACCTTCCAATAAAAATGAACACGAACACTTGAAAGGTCCGACCCAAGAAAAAAAAGGCGATACAAAAGAGCTAGATTTAAGTGAGTTGAAAAAAGCGTTAGCTAGTGAAGAAGCGGAACTTGAACGCGCAAAACGATTAAAACGCTTGGAACAACAGAAAGAACAAATGGAAGCAACGATTATTGAGGAAGATTCTGCTGTTAAGCCAGTTTCACAAGAATCTCAAGATAAATCAACAGAAAAAATAAGTTCACAAGATCTTAGAGACGCTAGACGAAAGTATTGGCAAGAAAAACAAAAACAAGAAGAACGCAAACGCAAACCTTTTCACAGTTATCCTGCCTTTTTTTATACAGGATTTTGGTTTAGACTTTTTGCTTTTTTAATTGATTTACTCGTAATCTCAAGTATCAACCGATTAATTGTTCAACCGCTGTTCTTATTATTGAGATACCCATTAAATGATGATGCTTTTTCAGCGTTTTCATTAAGTAAATTGGCTATTTACTTACTTTATTTTGTACTGGCAACAAAATTAACGAATGGCCAAACAATTGGGAAAATCATTTTTGGTATTCGAGTAGTCAGTTTTAAAGAAGAAAAACTAAGTTGGACAACGGTAATTATCCGGGAATGTTTTAGTCGCTATATTTTAAAAACATTTCCATTTATCTATCTAATGGTATTGTTTACGCAAGAAAAACAACATTTAGGTGATTTTTTCAGTGATACATCTGTTGTTTCTGAAAATTTAATTCGAGCAAACCAATTGTCATTTGAAAAGCAATAAATGAAAGAACAAGATCAAGCTTGGTTGTTCTTTTGAAACAACTAGCTTAGAATAAAAGAAAATGCATTTAACGTTAGGAGAAAAAAAGATGGTTTTATTAGGTTCACATGTTTCAATGGGTGGAAAAAAAATGTTGCTTGGTTCAGCTGAAGAAGCGAGCAGTTACAACGCTACAACGTTCATGATTTATACTGGAGCTCCACAAAACACACGACGCAAATCAATTGAAGATATGAATATTCCGCTGGGTACTTCCTTTATGCAGGAAAATAATCTGTCTAACATGGTTGTTCATGCTCCATATATTATTAATCTAGGCAATACCATCAAACCTGAAAATTTCACATTTGCGATTGAGTTTTTAAGAGCAGAAATTTTAAGAGCGGAAGCATTAGGAGCTAGACAAATTACTATGCATCCAGGCGCACATGTAGGTGCTGGATCAGAGGCAGGTATTGCTCAAATTATTAAAGGATTAAATGAAGTTTTGCATAAAGATCAACTAGCACAGATTGCTTTAGAAACAATGGCTGGAAAAGGAACTGAAGTAGGACGTAATTTTGAAGAAATCGCTAAAATTATTGAAGGTGTAACTTTAAACGACAAACTCTCTGTAACAATGGATACCTGTCATATAAATGATGCCGGCTATAATGTAAAAGAAGATTTTGATGGTGTTTTAAATGTGTTTGATAAAATTGTAGGATTGGAACGACTTAAAGTAGTTCATGTGAATGATTCAAAAAATCCACAGGGCAGTCATAAAGACCGTCATGCAAACATTGGCTTTGGAACGATTGGGTTTGACGCTTTAAATAAAGTTGTTCACCATCCTCAATTAACCAATGTGCCTAAAATATTGGAAACTCCCTATGTTGGAGAAGATAAGAAAGATAAAAAAGCACCATATGGCTATGAAATCAAAA
>Ga0247816_10001590_pt1 | contig 11124 bp, 9 predicted proteins | sample UWRJL209509C1_FD_179930 | JGI IMG/M metagenome (GOLD analysis project Ga0247816, IMG submission 179930) | Plant litter microbial communities from Arlington Agricultural Research Station in Wisconsin, United States - UWRJ-L209-509C-1 | ecosystem: Environmental > Terrestrial > Plant litter >...
CTATAAAATGAAGGTGTGGTTACATATCAAAAATTGATCATGCTTTAATATCCGGAGCATGGGTCTGCGAAATCGAAAATTACACTTTCAAAAAAATATTCAACATAAAAAAAGCCGATCCTGAAAAGATCGGCTTTTTTTTATAGTTGACAAGGATTACGCAAGATCACGTAATGCTTTGATTTTGTCGTGTGCAGATTTGATATCAGCAGCCTGTGCAGTTACTGTTTCGATAGCTTCAGCTGGCAATTCACCTTCTGTTAAAGCCGTTTTATAAGCTGCTTTAATTGCATCTTCACCACGTTCTGCTTCATTCAGGATACTTTCACGGTCACTAGCGCCAAAGATAGATTTTACGTCAATCCAGGCACGGTGCAATCCGCCGCTTACGCTTGTACCAGTTTCGACGTCTGTAGTATAACTTGCTGCTAATGCAGTTAACTCCTGACTGTTTTTACGGCTCTGTGTAGCGTACTCCTGAAAAAGAAGTTTTAGATCTGCGTTTTCGTCATTGATATCAGCCAGTGCTTTCTCAAACCCTGCGATACGGTCATTGTTGATTTCGATTAAATCGTTTAGTACGTTTACTGATTTTTCTGTAGTTCCCATAGTATAGATATTTGTGTATTACCATACAATCGGTATGCCAATCTTACAGTTCAGGACAGCTTTATCAAGGTACAATGAAAATAGCGCTTTTTGGAATGAGATATATTTCGGCGGATTGCTCAATTTTTATTTATTTTACATTGTTTTTGAATATTAAACACAAAAGATAATATTTTAACCAAATTATGTCAGAGGCTACATATCTGATCAAAGTAAAGATCAATCAAACAACCAAAGGATTGAATTCCATCAAGGGTTTTCTTGCAATTAGTGCGGACGAGGAGTATGATGCCAGTATTCCGCGGCATCTGGAAAGTACCGTAGCCTGGGTGTGCTGGGACCAGATGCTTGATAATATTATCCGTGTTAACGAGAATAATGTTGACTTAGCGATAAAACTTACACAAAGGGACTACAAGCTGCGCCAGGGCAAAACTATCATGTACATGCGCAAACATGCAGACGATGACGAGGTTTCGCGCTTCATTGAACAGGTAGATAGTTTTATCAAAGCCAAGTTATTGCGGGAGAATTTTTAAGCACACTACTGGATAATACCGCTTAAAACGGCAAAGCGGATCAGCGCAGCTGTATTTCTTGAACCGGTTTTTTCTATCAGGCTCTGCCTGTGGCCTTCAATTGTCCGTTTGCTGATAAACAGTCTGTCAGACATCTCATTGTTGGTAAGCCCTTCGGCGATCAGGTGCAGGATTTCAATTTCCCGCATAGAAAAGTCGATATGGGAGCTGGCAGGACTGGCGGGTATGGCGGGCGACTGCATCAGTTTATCCAATAAACGGATAGCGAGTTCTGCACAGAGATATTTGCCGCCCCCGCTCACATGTTTTAAAGCGAACACGAGTTCATCGGCACTTACGCTTTTTAACAGGTATCCCGATGCTCCTTCAGAAAAGGCCTGCGATACATATTTCTCATTATCCAGCATCGAAAGCATCACGACACGGGTTTGCGGACTGCTCAGTTTAAGCTCCCTGATTAATGAAATACCATCCAGTTCCGGCATATTTATGTCTGCCAGCACCATATCCGCTTTTACGCCGGCGGCTATCATATCCAGCACTTCGCGCCCGTTTACAGCTTCGCCTGCGATGCTGATTTCCTTATCTGCCTCCAGCAGCATACGGATGCCGTTACGTACGATATTATGATCTTCGGCTAATATTAAGTTTAACATATATGATTTTTTACCTCTGCCCTTGTTATTTACGTTTGGAATGTCTGAATGAAATTTGTTTTTTCTATGCTGCGTGATTAAAGGTGATTGTAACCACTAAGCCCTTTTTTATATTACTGAAGGTGATGTCACCATTTAAAAGATATACCCTGTTTTTGATACCGCTTAATCCCGACCCGTTTTTTATTGCTTCATCGAGTCCCGTCGTAAGGCCTATGCCATTATCGGATACTTTGATCACCACTTCATTGTTGCCCAGCGTCACTTTTATTTCGGCCCTGGTGGCATGGGCGTGTTTAATACAATTATTGATCAGTTCCTGAATCATCCTGAATACATAGAGCTGCACGTCAGGATCAAGGTGATCTGCTGCATGATCTATATAGGCATCAATCTGGAAATGCGGCGTACTGGTACGCTGTGCCATTTCTTTGATACCGGCTACAAAGCCAAAGTCTTTTAATACTGATGGCGTAAGTTCATAAGAAAGCTGCCGGGTTTCTTTAATCGCCTGGTCCAGCAGTTCGTTTACGTTTTTAAATTCTCCCTTAAGCAGGTGGGTCCTTTCTATACTTTCCAGGTTTAAACGGATCCCGTACAGGATCTGGCATACGCTGTCGTGCAATGCCCGGCTAATGTTGTTCCGTTCTTTCTCCTGTGCGGTTAAGGTAGCAGAGAGGATCAGTTTTTGCTGACCGTTCTTTAGCAGTTCTGCTTCCTCTTCCATTTTTTTGCGTTCGGTTATATCCATTAAAATCCCGGCGAAATACGTCCTGTCTTCGAGCACCTTAATTTCATGTCCTTTAATTGCCACATATTTAATTTCAGAGCGGTTGACTACAATCCGGAATTCGAGGTCGATATCCTTCATCCCGTTAAATGCGTTCATCAGGTGCTGGCGAACGGCTAACTGATCGTCCGGATAAACATGATCGATCATTGTTTTTAAAGTCCCGTCAAATTTATAATTACTGATGCCCATGATATTGAAGCTATGGGGATCCAAAAAAACAGCTTTAGAACTGAATTCAATTGTCCAGGTACCGGTGGCGGAGGCTTTAAGTGTCATTTCCAGCCTTTCCTTGGTATCTTCTAATACCTGCTGGGCATTCCTGCTCTCGGTGATATCTATCAGGGTGATATAATATTTGATATCTTTCATCACAATACCTGATATCGCAATCCCTTCCATGCGGGTGTGGACAATATATTCTCCGGGCAACAACAATTTAATTTCGGCACTCTGCTTACCGTCTCCATTTTGCATCCTGTGCAAAAAGTTATAAAAATCTTCCCATGACCGCGGTGCGATAAAACTCTGGAACCTTTTACCAAGAATGGTCTGTTTGGAGATCCTGAGCAGATCTACCCCGTTCTGGTTTGCTTCTTCAACAATGCCGAGATAATCGAGAATAAAATAGCCTACAGGGGCCAGATCATAAAGCCCTACGAACTTGGCCCTCTCCTGGTCCAGCGTCAGGTAAGAAGCTTTAAGCTCATCGTTCTGCATTTCCAGCTCCAGCTGGTACACCTGCAGTTCGTTCAGGAGAATGTTCACCTGTTCTGCAGTCAGATTAGTAGCTGCGGGAAGGTTGTGCAGGTGTTTATTATTGGCCATTCGGGAGCTCCTGTTCATCTAAGAATTTTTAAAGGTGACTAACGTAAGGCCGAGAACGTCATCTTCTGTAGGCACCGCGACTGCCTTTATCAGGATATCTTTTACACCAAGACCTGGAAAGTGGTGCTGTATAAATACTTCCTGGGTAGCCCCGGCTGCGAAAAGATGGTTCAGTTTAGTAGTTTTCCATTTGTTGCGGGCCACCTCCATAAATGAATGTTCGGCGATCTCCGCTTCTTTCAGGTTAAACTGCTGCAGGAACTGACTGTTCATGATAAGTATCTTCTGATCTTTGTCTAACAACAGTGCTGGTTCCGGCACCAGGTTCAGCATCGCCCTGGCATAACCCAAAAGGCTGTTCAGCTTGCTTTCCATCGCTTTTACAGGGGTGATCTTGGTAAAAGTGACTACCGCACCACTGATAAAGTTGTCCATTGTGCGGTAAGGCATAATCCTCAGGTTATACCACTCGTCCTTTTTGGTACTTACTTCCAGTTCTTTCCCAACCAGTTTTTCTATTACTTCTTTGATGGAATCTTCCAGTGAAGGATAATCAAAATTGGAGACGATATGCGTAATCGAACGCCCCACATCCCCGGGGATTACGTTGAACAATTTGGTTACCTGGGGAGTAAAACGCAATATATTGAGCTCATTATCCAAAAATATAGTACCTATTTCGGTATTGTCCAGCAGGTTTTTCATGTCATTGTTCAGCTGTGTCAATTCCTCTGCTTTATTCTGGTACTGCAGGTTGATCGTCATCAGCTCCTCATTTAAAGATTGCATCTCCTCTTTCGTGGTCAGCGCCTCTTCGTTAGTGCTCTGCAGCTCCTCGTTGGTACTTTGCAGTTCTTCGTTGGTAGATTTTAACTCTTCCAGCGAAGTTTCCATTTGCTCAATGGTGCTGTGCAGCTGTTGTTTGGTATAAATAAGTTCTTTTTGCAGTTCCTCTACCACCCCTTCGCGTAACGGGTCGGCAAGCTCGCCTTTACTGTTTTTTCTCTTCTTTTGAATGCCATGATCATAAAAAGTGACCAGCAGGAGGTCTTGTAATGGCGCTTCGGTCAGATAGTCGACCCGAAAACCAACCATATAAACCAGCTTTTCATCCTTCACCTTAATTTCGCCAACTTCTACCTTTTGCTTCTGCTCCCAGGCCTGGTGCAGGGCATTGCCCAAAGCATACCTCAGCTCTTCTTTGGCCAGCCGGTGGATATTGAAAACTGCCTCTCCAGAACTGATCTGCATAAAGCGGCCGGTTTTTCCGTTGATATACAATATGTCGCCACGCTCGTTCAGCAGCAAAGAAGTAGGGGTAAAACCTTCCAGTAATATCTTGTGGAAAGTTTCTGCCATCGGGTTTTTCGAATTTTTCACCGGCAGCTGCAGCTTCGCCGTTTTACTGTTCTGGTTAGCAATATGAAAGGGAAAATCGAGCATATTGCCTACCGTAGCGGCGCCTTCTTTGCGATGAAAGATTTTCCACTTATTATCTAAACTGATAAAATTGTCATTAAAGCTGCCCACAGATTCTGCCGGCCCCAGAAAGAGCACACCGTTCGCATTTAAGGAATAATGAAAAACAGGGATGATCTTCTTCTGCAGTTCCGCAGTAAGATAGATCAGCACATTACGGCAGCATAATAGATCCAGACGGGTAAAGGGTGCATCTTTGATCAGGTTATGCTGTGCAAACACGATCAGTTCCCTTACTTCCTTTTTCACTATATAACCTTCGTTTACTTTGATAAAAAACCTTTCCAGGCGTTCGGGCGATACTTCTGATCTGATGTTATCAAAATAACTGGCAGAACGCGCATGTTCGATGGCCTGCGGATCGAGATCGGTTGCGAATATCTGCAGTTTAGGGATTTTTTTAAGCCTCAGGCTGTCCACATATTCAATCAATAATATAGCGATTGAATAAGCTTCTTCGCCGGTTGAGCAGCCTGCCACCCATACCCGTATAGAATCCTGGTCCTTTTTGGACATCAATATGGGGCTGAGCTTTTCCCTGAGACTTTCAAACGCATCCCTGTCCCTGAAAAACTTGGTTACCCCAATCAGCAGTTCGTTGAATAAAAGAATAATTTCATTCGGGTTTTCTCGCAGGTGATTGATATAGTCTACATAATCATTGAGCTGGTGAAAAGCGATCCTGCGCTCAATTCTCCGGATGATGGTACTCTTTTTATACAAAGTAAAATCGTGGCCGGTATGAGAACGCAGCAGCATGAGTATCTTTTGAAGGTGGATCTGGTTATTATGGTTAATGGAGAAATCGGCATTATGCGTCGATTGTTTAATTGCGGGGTGGTTCAGGTACTTGATCAGTTTACCAGGCATATCTTCTGGCGGCAATATATAATCGATCATATTCGTTTTGATCGCCGTGGATGGCATGCTGGCATATTCGGCAGTTGCAGGGTCCTGCGCCATCACCATCCCCAGTTTTTCTTTGATCATCCTGATGCCGGTTTCCCCGTCTGCGCCCATACCAGAGAATACAATACCCACGGCATTGTTCCACTGATCATCTGCAAGGCTCTGGAAAAAGTAATCAATAGACATATGCGCGCCTTTATAACGGGAGGCCTCCATCAGCAATAAATGTCCGTTGTGGATCCCCATGTCTTTACCTGCGGGGATCACATAAATATGATCAGGCGCTACCGGGGTACCATCCTGGGCTTCTGTAACCTTAATAGAAGTTACTGTCTGTAAAATCTCGGCAACATTAACCTGCTGGGATTTATCAAGGTGCATCACGATTACAAATGCCATCCCGCTGGTAATGGGCATATGTTTGAAGAATTTCTCAAAGGCCTGGAAAGAACCTGCGGACCCGCCCATCCCTACGATAGGAAAAATGGCCTTAGTGTTTGTAATTTCGTTAAGTTGTGTTGTGTTTTCAGTCATTGGTAGGTTCAGAAACGAGATAAGGTAAAATTAACCTTAAATATTTCTAATTACAAAAATATATTGAATCATAAAATAAAACACAAATTACACTACATACATAGGTGTAATTTTGTGATTAAAAACGCAATCCAACAGCATTAATCCGGTTTAATGACCTGATGGTAAACAGGCTAAATCAATACAGGGCGCTTTGATCAGTACAAATGGAACACAAGGAACGTTCGCCTTTTTAAATTAGCTGCAAACAGGAATTAAAGCACTGGCAGGTATAAATACCTATTCTGATCAGGGCAACTACCCGATTAGCTGTTTGAACGATAAAATGATAAAAATACCTGCTAACATTGTACAGGAAGTTGTTTACTCAATGGTAAGCTTATGTACACACTTGGCATTAATGCTGTATTTCATGATCCGGCGGCTTGTCTGATCAAAGACGGGAGACTGATCGCTGCTGCGGATGAAGCACGTTTTACGCTGAGCAGACAGGACAAACTGCCTGTTCCTTTTTCTACTTACAAACTCCCTTTCCATGCTATTGATTACTGTTTGCGGGCAGCAAATATTCATTTAAAGAATATTGACCATATCGCCTATTCTTTTAATCCGGAACTGCTAATTAGCGGGGAAACAAAACATGATCCTTTTACCACAATCCCTTATTATCCGCAGCAGCGGAGATATCACATGGCCCTCAGCTGGAATAATCCGAGGGAGAACCTGTTGTTTTCTTTTATTCTGAATGCACCTGCACATCTGACGGGTGGCTATCCTGATCATTTGCAGAAAAGGTTCCGGGGTTGTACGGCGGGCGACTGGGAATGGCATTTTGTGGATCATCATCTTTCGCACGCTGCCAGCGCCTACCTGCCCTCGCCATTTACAGATGCCGCAATCATGACGCTGGACGGGCGGGGAGAACTGGCAAGTACAACTTACAATATTGGTGAAGGGGAAGTGATTTCCCGGGTTGGACAGGTAGAGATGCCGCATTCCCTGGGTTTGCTCTGCGAGCGTGTTGCGGGTTTTTTAGGTTTTCTGCATGCTGCGGACGAGGGCCGGGTAATGGCTTTAGCTGCTTATGGCAAACCTGTATACCAGCGCGATTTCCGGGAGATGATCACTATAGGAAATAAGGGGAAGTATACGGTAGGCAATGAGTATTTTGAACAAAGGTTCGGCCGCCCACGGAAGATGAACGAACCATTTAACAGCCGGCATTTCAATATCGCACGCTCATTGCAGCTGGTGCTGGAAGAAACGGTGTTGCAGCTGGCCGAGTGGCTGCAGGCTGCAACTAAAAAACAAAATCTGTGTTTTGCAGGGAGTGTTGCTTTAAACAGCGTCCTGAATGCGAAGCTGCGTGATTATTCCCCTTTTGAAGATATATGGGTACAGCCTGCTGCGGGCCACTCTGGTACGGCTTTAGGGGCTGCACTCTGGATAGACCAGGCGAAAAGGGCAGGCAGGGAAAAGAACGCTGCAATGAAAAGTGTTTTAACACTTCTCCTGACTCCCTGAAACAGGATCATTCTTCGCCATCGCATTATTGCCGCCTAGTCTTATAGCTACAATAAAGAGAATTACCTATATGGAACAGCTGCGGAAACCGCCTGCACGCTATGGATGTATTGCGATTACATTAGAGAGCGCAAGTTTATTCCTGATTTGCTGGTTCACTAAGCGAAAAACGTCATTCCAGTCTGCGCCACTCCCCGCCTCCTCTACCCGGTCGTAAATCACTACTTTAGGTTTATGTTTTTTGGTGAACGGTAAAGCTGTAGGGGTGTAAAACCAAAATGCCCATTGATCGAGATTTGCTTTTTCCAGCAGCTGGTCCAGCAACTGCGCAAGATAAAAATTGGCCTTTTCTACGGTTAAATCTGAAGACAGATGCGGTACCACCTTCCATAAGGTTTCTGAACGGGTAGAGAAAGTAAGGAAAGGACTTTCTATGGCATCAAATACCGGCTCTTCAAAAAAGTAAACATTTGCATGATCTGCAAAACGAACCAGCAGTTGCTGCGGCCGGTGCATCCTGAAATCCCAGCGGATGGGCGAAAAACAAAGTAAATTTTTTGGCAGCATCTTTATGCGCAGATTATAAGAACAAAAATTACAACCCTTTAATTAGGCTTCCTCAAAAATAATTGATCCGGACTTATTTTCTAAAGGATAAATACGGAAAAGATATGCGAGAAATACCTGTTTTTAACACCACTGGTGGTAAACTGCTTTTCATCGGTTCGCCGCATGCCTGCCTGCATCTGAATCTTTTGAAAATCTGCATAAAGGACGGGATGATTACCAGCTGATAAAATGATGTACTAGCTACAGCAATAGCATAAGATCTGGGGATCAGATTTCTGAATCGGGAGGCTTTTGTCTCCTGCTGCTTTTACAGATTTACAATGACCGGTACCTGCCTGTCTTCCTGCCTACCTGGCTGCTTGCCCTACTAATCTAGATGACACGGCTGGTATATTGCGTGCTGCCAAATTGGTAAGATTTGGTACCGAATAAAAAGCTGTTCCGCGTTGCCATCCCCCTAAAAAAATCAGTAATTTTTTCAGAACAGGGGAGCTATACGGAACAGCTTTTATTATTGTATTTGTTTGTCGGATGCTCACATGAAAGGAACATAACATGAGCCTTACAACAAATATGATATTATTTAACTTACTATTCTTCAAAAACTTAACAACAATCAATTAAACAATCACATCTAATGTTATTAGCCAATATATTTCATGGAGATACCACTGAACAGATATGTGCGGTAATCATAAAACAGAACATTGCTCAACCAATTCTGGGGCTTTGGCTGATCAGATCTATGTGTGATCTCACCAATATCAATGTGTGATCTGATCAATATATTGCCTGATTAATCTATTACCTGATCTCGATTTCAATGGTGGCAGGGGCCAGTCCGGGACTCTCTGCAAGCAGTTTTAAGGTCGACTTTTTATAACCGGCTTTAATAATGACCAGGGCAAGCCCGTTAAAGGCATTATGCTTGTTCCCCTTAAACGATTCATGGCTCACCGGGCTTCCGTTATCTAAGCCGGCAATGGATGCGTCTCCGGCGAGCTTAAAGCTTAATGGCTGATCTGCATCCGGAATGGTATTCCCGTTTTTGTCGGTTATCCGAACGGTAATAAAAGACAAATCCTTTCCATCTGCAGCCAGATCGGAGCGGTCGGCTGACAGGATAATCTTTGCGGCTGCGCCTGCTGTGTGCATTGTTTTTTCGAGCACCGTCTTGCCTTCTTTCCTGGAAACTACTTTCAAAGTACCGGGCTGGTATTTCACTTTCCAGCTTACTTTTAAAGCTTCGCCTTCTTTCTTTTTTTTACCTAATGAGACGCCATTCAGATAAAGCTCCACTTCATCTGCCTGACTATAATAAGCAAGAACATCAACTACCTGAGATTTATTCCAGTTCCAGTGGGGGAGCAAATGCAGCACCGGCTGATCAGTCCACACACTCTGGTACAGGTAGTACACATCTTTAGGAAAACCAGCCAGATCCACTATCCCGAAGTACGAACTTCTTGCCGGCCATTCGTATGGAGTAGGCTCACCCAGGTAGTCAAATCCGGTCCACACATACATTCCCGATACCACCGGATTGAACATAAAAGCCTGGAGGGTTTGCTCATGGGAAGAACCCCATGGCGTGTAACAATTATCATAAGCAGAACAGCTGAAATCGGCATTGCCGTTAATCAGTTTTTTGTCCCATGCCGCTGGCCAGATGATATTGCTGTCGGCAGGTAAATCGTAATGCCCCCTGGTCTGTAAGGCAGAGGTTGTCTCTGTGGCAATCAGTTTTTTGCCTGGGTAGGTTTGGTGGAACTCTTTCCACTTGTTATGGTTGTAATTATAACCGATCAGGTCCAGCGCCCCAGACTGGATTAGGTTGTTATATGAATTTACCTCATTATTAGCCGCTGTAACGGGACGACTACCGTCAAGTGACCTTACGATACCCGCAAGCTCCCTGGTGATCTTACGGCCCGCCGTATCGGCCCCCGTTCCCCATTGTTCCATAATTTCATTTCCGATGCTCCAGATAAACACCGAAGGATGGTTGCGGTCGCGCTTAATCTGGTCTTGCAAATCACGCTTGTGCCAGTAAGCCCAATCTAAATGGTAATCAAAATCAGACTTTTTTTTAGCCCAGATGTCAAACGCTTCGTCCATCACAATAAAACCCATTTTATCACAGAGGTCCAGCAAGGCTGATGCGGGTGGGTTGTGGGAAGTACGGATCCCATTGCAGCCCATCGCCTTTAAAATTTCCAGCTGACGCTCGGCCGCCCTTACATTAAAGGCGGTGCCCAGTGCGCCAAGGTCATGGTGATTGCAGACCCCTTTGATTTTAACCTCCTTGCCGTTCAGCACAAATCCACGCTCGGCTTCAAAAACAAATGTCCGGATACCGAGGGGCGTATGGTAGGTATCGGCTACTTTTCCGTTAATGAGCAGCTGCGTTTCTACAGCGTAAAGATAAGGGTCGGTGTCTGACCATAAATGTGGTTTTTCTATTTCCAGCTCTTCGTTCACTGTGGTAGTGCCGGCCGGTAAAGTCACCACCTTTTCGCTGACGGTCACAGGATTTTTATCACGGTCATAAACCGTGTTTTTGAGGGTGACAGTTTGTGGGTTTACCGATGGAGAAACAACATTGACCTGTAGTTTTACTTTAGCAAACTCCGAAATAACCACTGGGGTTAAAACAGATGTAGCCCAGTGATCGATATGAACAGGA
>Ga0247816_10001591_pt1 | contig 11119 bp, 11 predicted proteins | sample UWRJL209509C1_FD_179930 | JGI IMG/M metagenome (GOLD analysis project Ga0247816, IMG submission 179930) | Plant litter microbial communities from Arlington Agricultural Research Station in Wisconsin, United States - UWRJ-L209-509C-1 | ecosystem: Environmental > Terrestrial > Plant litter >...
ACAGCGGTGTGGCGTCGGCCAACAGCTACACCGACACCCGCTTCAAAACGGTCGCCGACAGCGTCGATGTGTTCAAGGGCGAAGTGGACGGCAAGCTGCGCAACATGGACCGCCGCATCGACCAGCAGGGCGCGATGAGCGCCGCGATGTTGAACATGGCAACCAGTGCCGCCGGCGTGCGCACCCAGAACCGGGTCGGCGTCGGCGTCGGCTTCCAGGGCGGCGAATCGGCCCTGTCGCTGGGTTACCAGCGTGCGGTCAGTGATCGCGCCACGGTGACGTTCGGCGGCGCGTTCAGCAGTGATGACAGTTCCGTAGGCGTCGGTGCCGGCTTCGGCTGGTAAGGACGCGGCAACAGAAACGGCGGCGGCCGCCGGTCGCCGCCCGCCAGTGAAGCCTGAGGGGGCGGGTCACGGCAACCCGGGCGTGGCCCGCCCGGGGTAGTCGCAAGGAAGTAAGGCCGCAGGTTTGGTACCACCAACGACCCAGAAGAGGATTTCGACGTGATCAAGAAGCACAACCTCCGCACCAACGTTCTCGCCGCTGCTGTGCTGTCCCTGACGGCGGGTGCGGGCATGGCACAGGCCGCCGACCTCAAGGTCAGCGCGCCCCTGCATTCCCCCGCCGCGCAGCAGCAGGCCGTGAACGGCATCATCGTGAAGTACAAGGCCGGCAGCGTCGCTGCGGGCAGCAGCGCAGCCAAGGTCGGCGTCGTCAACGGTGCGCTGTCGCGTGCCACGCTGTCCGGCAACAAGGCGACCGCCACCGCGCGCGCTGCTGCGTTCAGCCCACAGGTCGTGCGCAGGCTCGGCGTCGGCGCGGACCTGATCCGCCTGAAGACCCGCCTTGGCACTGCCGACCTGGACAAGGTGCTGGCTGAACTGCGCGCCGACCCGGCCGTGCAGTACGCCGTGCCCGATGCCCGCATGTACGCCATCGATGCCGGTACGCCGGCACGCGCCCGCGCCGTGGTGCAGGCAGATGCAACGCCGTCCCTGGTTCCGAACGATCCGCTCTACGCGCAGTACCAGTGGCACCTGAGCAGCGCCACCGGCGGTGTCAACGCACCGGCGGCGTGGGATATCGCCGCAGGCGAAGGCGTGGTGGTAGCGGTGCTCGACACCGGCATCCTGCCGCAGCATCCCGACTTCGTCAGCGGTGCGCTGCTGCCGGGCTACGACTTCATCAGCGATGCGGAGACCTCGCGCCGTCCAACCGATGAGCGCGTACCGGGTGCACTGGACATGGGTGACTGGGTCGAGAACGACAACGAGTGCTATGCCGGCTCGCTGGCCGAAGACAGCTCGTGGCACGGTACGCACGTCGCGGGCACCATCGCCGAAGCCACCAACAACGGCGTCGGCATGGCCGGCGTGGCCCACAAGGCCAGCGTGCTGCCGGTGCGCGTGCTCGGCAAGTGTGGCGGCTACCTGTCCGACATCGCCGATGCGATCACGTGGGCGTCCGGTGGCACGGTCACCGGCGTGCCGGCCAACACCACCCCGGCCGACATCATCAACATGAGCCTGGGCGGCGGTTCGGCCTGCGACGCGGTGTACCAGGACGCGATCAACGGCGCGGTGTCGCGCGGCACCATCGTGGTGGTCGCGGCGGGCAACTCGGCGTCCAACGCGGCCAACTTCCGCCCGGCCAGCTGCAACAACGTGATCGCCGTCGGCGCCAACCGGATCACCGGTGGCATTGCGTCGTACTCCAACTTCGGTCCGGTCGTCGATCTGTCCGGACCGGGCGGCGGCGGCGGTGTCGATGGCAATCCGGGTGGCTATGTGTGGCAGGCCGGTTACAACGGTGCCACCACGCCCACCTCCGGCACGTTCACCTACATGGGCATGGCCGGCACCTCGATGGCCTCGCCGCATGTTGCTGGTGTGGCAGCGCTGGTGCAGGGCGCACTGGCCGACGCCGACCGTGACCCGTTGACCCCTGCAGAGATGGAAACGCTGCTCAAGCAGACCGCGCGTGCGTTCCCGGTGACCATCCCGGCCGGCACGCCGATCGGCACCGGCATCGTCGATGCCAAGGCCGCGCTGGATGAGGCGCTGAAGGAGCCGTGCACCGAGAACTGCGCACCGCCTGCCACCCCGCTGACCAACAAGGTCGCCGTGGCCGGCATCAGCGGTGCCAGCGGCAGCGAGAAGCTGTACGGCTTCGTGGCGACAGCCGGCAAGCCGGTCAGCTTCGTCACCTACGGCGGCACTGGCAACATCTCGCTGCACGTGGGCGCGGACAACGGTACCTCCACCGTGGCATGGACCGCCAAGTCCTCGCGCACCGGCAATGCGGAAACCGTACGCATCACGGCGCCGGTCGCCGGCACGTACTACGTGAAGGTGGTGGGTGACGCAGCGTTCTCCGGCGTGACCCTGCTCGCCACGCAGTAAGTTGCGTCTCTGGCGTACCCGGCCCGCCAGTGAATCTGGCGGGCCTTTTTATTGATGCAGTCGTGCTTTTTTCCGATCTGAACGGTAGCAGCCGACGGCATGCTGCTACAGTCTGGACGATTGCACGTGAGGCTTTCTGTGAACGCGGTTGTCGACCCTGCCAACGTGAATACTGCTGAAGCGCCGTTGATCGATGCGCTGATCGCGCGCGGTCGGTTGAAGGAAGCCGATCTCGCCCGCGCGCGCACCCTGCATGCCGAATCGGGCGGCAGCCTGCTGTCGCTGCTGGTCCGCCTGGGCTTGGTGTCCGAACGGGACCAGGCGCAGACCACCGCCGACGTGCTCGGGATCGAACTGCTGGATGCACGGCAGATGCCGGACGCACCGCCGCCCTCGCTGGCCGATGCCCTGCCGGTGACGCTGCGCTTCCTGAAGCAGTTCCACGTCTGCCCGATTTCGCTGGACGAAAGCGGCCTGCTGCTGTGGCAGGCCGATGCCCACGACCCCTATCCGTGCCAGGCGATCTCGCTGGCGATGGGCGTGCCGGTGCATCCGCGTATCGGCCAGCGTGCCGAGATCGACGACCAGATCGAGCGCTGGTATGGGCAGGGTCGCAGCGCCATGGGGGCGATCGTGGAAACCGCCGATGGCGAGGGCGCCGCGGTCGACGACATCGAGCACCTGCGTGACCTTGCCTCTGAAGCACCGGTGATCCGTCTGGTGAACCTGGTGATCCAGCGTGCGGTTGAACTGCGGGCCTCGGACATCCACGTCGAGCCGTTCGAGACGCGGCTGAAGGTGCGCTATCGCGTGGATGGCGTACTGATCGAGGGCGAGAGCCCTCCGTCCAACCTGACCGCTGCGGTGATCAGCCGCATCAAGATCATGGCGCGGCTCAACATCGCTGAACGTCGTCTGCCGCAGGATGGCCGCATCATGCTGCGTGTGCAGGGCAAGGAACTGGACCTGCGCGTCAGCACCGTGCCGACCGCGCATGGCGAAAGCGTGGTCATGCGTCTGCTGGATCGTGAAACCGTCGTGTTCGATTTCCAACGGTTGGGCTTCACCGAGGAGTTCCTGCCGGCGTTCCGCAAGGTGCTGGAGCAACCGCACGGCATCCTGCTGGTGACCGGCCCCACCGGATCGGGCAAGACCACCACGCTGTACACCGCGCTGAGCCAGCTCAACACCGCCGACGTGAAAATCATCACCGTCGAAGACCCGGTGGAGTATCAGATCGAAGGCATCAACCAGATCCAGGCCAAGCCGCAGATCGGTCTGGACTTCGCCAATGCGCTGCGCAGCATCGTGCGCCAGGATCCGGACATCATCATGATCGGCGAGATGCGCGACCTGGAAACCGCGCGCATCGCGATCCAGTCCGCGCTGACCGGCCACCTGGTGCTGTCCACGCTGCATACCAACAATGCCGCAGGCGGCATCACCCGCCTGCTCGACATGGGCGTGGAGGATTATCTGCTGACCTCCACCATCAACGGGATCCTGGCCCAGCGCCTGGTGCGCCGCCTGGAGCCGACCCATGCAGAGCGGTATGAGGCATCGCCTGAAGAGATCGAGCGCTTCGACCTGCGCCGTCTGCAGCCGCACGGTACGATCCACCTGTTCCGCCCGCGACCCTCGGCGATCGCGCCCACCGGTTACCTCGGGCGCACCACCATCGTTGAGTTCCTGGTGATGAACGACGAGCTGCGCCGCGCGGTGATGCGTCGCGAAGGCATGGGTGAGATCGAGCGCATCGCACGCAACGGCGGCATGCGCACGATGTACGAAGACGGCCTGCTGAAGGCGCTGGCCGGGCAGACGACGCTGGAAGAAGTCCTGCGTACCACCGAGGAAAGCTGAGCATGCCGCTGTACCGCTACAAGGCGCTGGATGCACAGGGCGACATGGTGGATGGCCAGATGGAGGCGGTCAGCCAAGCCGAGCTGGTCGTGCGCCTGCAGGAGCAGGGCCACTTGCCGATGGAAACCCGGTTGGCCAGCGAAGGCGGCATGGACGGTGGCCAGTTGCGTTCCCTGTTCAAGAGCCGGCCGATGCAGGGCGCTGCGCTGCTGCAGTTCACCCAGCAATTGTCGACGCTGCTGGGCGCGGGCCAACCGCTCGACCGCGCGCTGACCATCCTGCTCAGCCTGCCCGAGGACGAACGCTCGCGTCGGGTCATCAGCGAAATCCGCGACACCGTGCGGGGCGGTGCGTCGCTGTCCAGCGCACTGGAACGCCAGCACGGGCTGTTCTCGCGGCTGTACATCAACATGGTGCGCGCCGGTGAGGCCGGTGGCAGCCTGCACGACACACTGCAGCGCCTGGCCGACTACCTGGAACGCAGCCGCGCGCTGCAGGGCCGGGTCGTCAACGCGCTGATCTATCCCGCCATCCTGCTGGTGGTGGTGGGCGGTGCGCTGCTGTTCCTGCTGGGCTACGTGGTGCCGCAGTTCGCGCAGATGTACGAAAGCCTGGACGTGGAGCTGCCGTGGTTCACCCAACTGGTGCTGCAGGTGGGTCTGGTGGTGCGTGATGGCTGGATCTGGATCATCGTCATTCCCGCCGCGATCGCCTGGCTGCTGGAGCGCAAGGCACGGCAGCCGGCGTTCCGCCTGGCACTGGATGGCTGGCTGCTGCGACGCAAGGGTATCGGCGCACTGCTGGGCAAGCTCGAAACCGCGCGGCTGGCGCGCACGCTGGGCACGTTGCTGCGCAACGGGGTGCCGCTGCTGGCCGCACTAGGCATCGCGCGCAACGTGCTGGGCAACCGCGCGCTGGCTGCCGACATCGACCTCGCCAGCGACGAAGTGAAAAGTGGCAACGGCCTGTCTGCGGCACTGGCACGCGGCAAGCGCTTTCCCCGTTTGGCCCTGCAGATGATCCAGGTAGGTGAGGAATCCGGCGCGCTGGATGCCATGCTGCTGAAGACGGCCGACACCTTCGAACAGGAAACCGCACGCAGCATTGATCGCCTGTTGTCGGCGATGGTGCCGGCGATCACCCTCGTACTGGCCTCGGTGGTGGGGCTTGTCATCATGGCCGTGCTGGTGCCCATGTATGACCTCACCAACGCGATTGGCTGAATCCGTCCCACTGCAATGACGTGCACTCCCGCAACAAGGAACCTGCTGATGAAACGACGTGCCACTCCCCGCTTTTCTTCGCCGCGCAACCAGTCGGGCATGAGCCTGCTGGAGATCATCATCGTCATCGTGCTGATCGGCGCCGTGCTTACCCTGGTCGCCAGCCGTGTGCTCGGCGGTGCCGATCGTGGCAAGGCCAACATCGCCAAGGCGCAGGTGCAGACCGTCGCCAGCAAGATCGACAACTACCGTCTGGATACCAACCGCCTGCCGGCCAAGTTGGACGAACTGGTCACTCAGCCGGCCGGTGTGAATGGCTGGATGGGGCCCTATGCGAAGGCATCGGATCTGGACGATCCGTGGGGCCGCCCGCTGGATTACCGCGCACCCGGTGAAAGCCAGGATTACGACCTGATCAGCCTGGGCAAGGATGGCAAGCCCGGCGGCAGCAGCTTCGATGCGGACATCCGCTACGAGCAGTGACATTGAAAACAGGGGCCGTCCGCTCCGGCGTGGCCATGCCGCGCCGTTCTTGCCGCAGTAGCACCGGTGCGCAGGCACAGGGCATGTCGCTGCTGGAGATGCTGCTGGTGATCGCCCTGATCGCGATGGTCGGGCTGGTTACTGCGGGCATGTTCTCGCGTGGCATGGCCGGCATGCAGCTGCGCAGTGCCGGCAAAGAAATCGCCAACCAACTGCGCGCCACGCGTGCTGAAGCGATTGCCCGTGGCAGCGTGCAGCGCTTCCTGATCGAGCCACGTCAACGGCGCTGGGAAGCGGCGGCCGGTCGTAATGGCACATGGCCCGAGCAGGTGCAGGTCGACTTCGAGGGCGCAGCGCAGCTGCAACCTGCCGCAGGGCAGGGGGTCATCGAGTTCCATCCAGATGGGGGCGCCAGCGGCGGCCGTATCGTTTTGCGTCGGGGCGACGCACGCTGGCGGATCAACGTGGGCTGGCTGACCGGTGAAGTCACCTCCGGCCCGGAGCGGGCCCGATGAGGTCACGCAGCGCCCTTGCCGGTAAACGTGCGGTACGCGGCTTCACCCTGCTGGAAGTGCTGGTGGCCTTCGCGTTGCTGGCCATGGCGCTGACCCTGCTGCTGGGCACGCTGTCCGGTGCCGCACGCCAGGTCGGCCAGGCCGACGTGCGCTCGCGCGCGGTGCTGCACGCACAGTCGCTGCTGGCTGTCGCTGGCGTTGAAGCGCCGTTGCAGGAAGGCCAGCAGCAGGGCCAATGGGAACAGGGCCGTTACCGGTGGACGCTGCAGGTGCGCCCGTTCGTGGAACCGCGCGCATCCGGCAGCGCCGTCGCGGCCGGACCTGCGGCGCCACGGCTACTCGAACTGGACCTGCAGGTGCGCTGGGACCAGCCGCGAGCAGGGCAGTTGGCCTGGCGCAGCCTGCGCTTGGTGCCGCCCGCGCTGGAGGCGACGCCGTGAGCATCCGTGCGCGCGGATTCACTCTGATCGAAGTGCTGCTGGCCACCGCGCTGCTCGCTGCCGGGCTGGCGCTCGCCTTTGTGACCGTGCGTTCGGCGATGACCATCAGCCAGCGGGGTGAGGCCATCGCGGCCGACAACGAGCGCATGCGCGCGGTGCAGGGGCTGCTTCGGCGCCAGCTCACCCAAGCGCTGCGCAGCCCGATCGAGCCGCTCGACCCGGCACGCGAGCCGCAGTTCTTCATCGGCCAAGCCCAGCGGTTGCGCTTTGTCGCCGACGTGCCTGCGTATCTGGGACGGGGCGGATCCTACGTACACGATCTGCAGGCAGTACGCAGCGGTCAGGGCGTGCGGCTACAGCTCGGCCTGGTGATGGTGCAGGGCGGCGTGCAGATCCCCGAGCGTCCGCCGCGTGCGCCGGAGGTGCTGGTGGATGAGCTGCGGCGGGTCACCCTGCGCTACCGCGGCATCGATGCGGCCAGTGGACAGATGGGTGACTGGATGACGGAATGGCCGGATACCCGTCGCCCGCCGCTGCTGGTGTCGATCCAGGTGCAGCCTCTGCGAGGACCGGCGTGGCCGGATCTGCAGGTGGTGCTGGAGAATGCGGCGCAGGCGGGTGCGCGATGAGGGCCCCACGCGGTGCTGCGCTGGTGCTGGTGCTGTGGCTGATCGCGCTGCTGACTGCGCTGGTCGGCGCGTTTGCCATGTCGGCCAGGATTGAACACCTGCAGCAGCGCGTGCAGGATGACAGCGGGCGCGCACAGGAAATCGGCCGTGCCGGTGTGGCCTACGCCATGTCGCGGCTGCGTGCGGACCCGCAGCGGCCTGCGTGGCAGCCGGATGGTCGCCTCTATCGCTGGCGCTTCGACGGTGCGCAGGTCGATATCCGCATTGAAGACGAGAGCGGCAAGATCAACCTCAACCTGGCCGACATCCCCTTGTTGCAGGGCTTCCTGCAGGCCCTGCAGGTCGAACCCAACGCTGCCACGCGCCTGGCCGGCGCGATCGTGGATTGGCGCGACGCCGACGACCTGAGTCCTGTCGGGGGCGGCGCAGAGGGTCCCGACTATGTCGCCGCAGGCCTGCCTTACGGTCCGCGCAACGCACGTTTCGAGACGTTGGGTGAGCTGCAGCGGGTGCTTGGCATGACCCCGTCGCTGTACGCACGCATGCGCCCGATGCTGACCCTGCACAGCCGTCTGGCACGGCCGGATGCGCGCTTCGCGCAGGGCCCGGTGCTGACGGCGCTGGGCATGGATGCCGCGCTGGTGCAGGCACAGCGCGAGCAGGAGTGGGCAGGCAGCAACGACATGATGTCGGCGCCCGCTGTTGCCAGCGGCAGTGGCACCTATAGTATCGAGTGCAGCGTGGTGGATGAGCGCGGCCGTGCCGCCGTCAGCCGCGCGGTAGTGCGCAACACCCCGAGCGCGGCGATGGGCCGGGCTTATACAGTGCTTGGATGGGAACAGGGAATGGCCTCGCAATGACCGCATGGCAGCATGGATTCAGGCAGGTGGGGGCGCAGCTGATGCCGCGTGCCAGCGCGTTCCTGCGCTGGTGGCGGGATGCGCTGCTGGCCTGGCTTCCGGCACGCTGGCAATGGGCGCTGGGCTGGGCGCCTGCCCGCCTGCTGCTGCGCCAGTGCGGCGACACCCTGCGCATGGAGCGCGACATCGGAGGCGAAACCACGCTGGTCGGCACACTGCCCTGGCCGTGCCAACCCACCTCCCTGGCTGCGGCGCTGGAGCCGCGGCTGCAACGCTTGCCCCGTTACTGGGTGCTCGATGCGGGTCAGGTGCTGCGGCGGACCCTGCGGGTTCCCGCTGCGGCGACCGGTCGGCTGCGCGATGTGATGGGGTACGAGATCGACCGGCAGACGCCGTTCGCTGTCGATCAGGTCACCTACGACGTGAGGGTGCTGGGCCCGCCGAGCGGGGACCACCTCCAGGCCGAGCTGGTGGTGCTGCCACGGCAGCGCCTGGAGCAGTGGCAGCAGGCCGTCGGAAACTGGGCCGACGCGGTCAGTGGCATCGACGTGGTCGACGCCGCGGGCGCTCCGTTGCACGTGAACCTGCTGCCGCCCGGGCAGCGCCAGCGCATCCGCAACCCGCAGCTGCGGCTTGAGTTGCTGCTGGCCGCGGCCGCTGCGGTGATGTTGACGCTGGCGGGCAACCAGCTGCTGCACAACCGCGAACGCGCCGTGGACGAGCTGCGCACCGACGTGGAGCGTAGCGCGCGCAATGCGCGTGGCGTGGCCAACGAGCGAGCCCGCCTGCAGACCCTGGTCGACGGCGCCGCGTTCCTGGACAGTGAGCACGTCAAGCGACCGACCATGCTGGCGCTGTGGAATGAATTGAGCAGCTTGCTGCCCGATGGCACCTACCTGGAAAAGATCGGCGTGGAAAACCAGCAGGTGCAGCTGATCGGGCTGAGCCGCGAAGCCAACCAGCTGGTGCCCCTGCTGCAGGCATCGCCGTTGTGGCAGCGGGTGAACCTGACCGGCGTGCTGCAGGCCGATGGCACGGCAGGCGGGCGTGATCGTTTCACCCTCACCGCGGAACTGCGGCCGCTGGCGACGCCGCTGCCGGCAGCAAAAAAGGAGCCGGCCCATGCCGTCCGCACCGACACGCCGTGACCGCTGGCTGGCGCTTGGACTGCTGCTGGCGGTGCTGGCGCTAGTCTACCTGTTGCTCGTGCATCCCCTGTTTACGGTGCCTTGGCGTGCGATGGACCAGGAGATCGTGGGATTGCAGGAACGCCAACAGCGCGTGCAGGTCCAGCTGGACCAGCGTCCCCAGGTGGCCGAACGGCTGCAGCAGGTGCAGGAGGCCCTGCGGCAGCGCCCCGGCTTCCTGACCGAAGCGACGGCGGAAGGGGCCGCGGCCGCGCTTTCGGCGCGTGTGCAGGAGGTCGTCGCATCCGCCAGCCCGGGAAACCGCGCCTGCGTGGTCAGTAACCGCACCCCGATGCCGGACAGCCGCGGCGACGCCACGTACACGCGCGTGGCCATGCAGGTCCGGCTGCGCTGCGGCGTGGACGAAATGGCCACCGTGCTGCAGTCGTTGGAAACCGGCACGCCGCGCCTGTTCGTGGAAAACCTCAACATGCTGGCCCAGCGTTTCCAGCAGTCGCCGGTGGAGTCGGGAACCGGACTGGATGTGTCGTTCGAACTGGTCGGCTACCTGCAGCCGGGGGGCCTGGACACCCTGCAGGCCACGCCGCCAACGGGTGTTGCGATGCCTGCAGAGAGTGACTTGTCAGCCAACGCGGCGCCCGCGTCCGATGTCGAGGCTGTGCCTGCAGATGCACACAGCCCCGATGCCGCCAGCCCGCCCGTTGATGACGTCGTGGATGTCGTGGAGGCGCCGGATGCGGATTGATCGTTTCAACCTGCGCACGTCGATCCTGCTCGGCATCGCAGTGCTGGCCGGCACCGCGTGGCTGGCCACACGCCTGGGCGTCGGCGGCGGCATCGACGCTGCAGACGCCACCAGCGTGCCGGTACCGGTGTTGCCGAACCTGCCTGCGCAACGGGCCGAGCCTCTGGTTACATCTGCCAGCTTCACCGCCGTCGTCGAGCGGCCGGTCTTCGCTGAAGATCGCCGCCCGCACCCGTTCCGCCTCGGCGGCCCGGAAGCGGCCGCCAGCGGCGGTGCGCTGCGTTTGACCGGCGTGCTGCTCAGCGGAAATTTCGGTATGGCGACGCTGTCGGGCGAGCAGGGCCGCTCGCTGCGCCTGCGCCTGAACAGCGACGCGGTGGAAGGCTGGCAACTGCTCGCACTGGAGCCGCGGCGTGCCACCGTCCTCGGTCCCGACGGCGCGCAGGTGCTGGAACTTGCGGTGTTCGACGGTCAGGGAGGCGAGCCCCCCACGGTGCTGCGCGACACCGCCGCGGCAGGCACGACGGGCACGGCGCGACAAGCCGTGCCACCACCGCCGCCACAGCCGTCACGCAGTTCGCCCGCCGCACCTGCGGCATCGCCCGCTGCATCGCCCGCGACGGCTCCGGCACCCGCAGACGCTGCCAGCCAAGGGCCAAGTGAAGAACAGATGCGGGCGATCCGCGAGCGCATCCGCGCCCGACGTGAGCAACTGCAGCAACAGCAACAACAACGCCAGTCAACGTCGCCTACCGGCGGCGCTGCCAACCGATAGAGTGCAAGCATGAACCTGCGTTTCCTTTCCAGCTCT
>Ga0247816_10001592_pt1 | contig 11118 bp, 9 predicted proteins | sample UWRJL209509C1_FD_179930 | JGI IMG/M metagenome (GOLD analysis project Ga0247816, IMG submission 179930) | Plant litter microbial communities from Arlington Agricultural Research Station in Wisconsin, United States - UWRJ-L209-509C-1 | ecosystem: Environmental > Terrestrial > Plant litter >...
GCATACTTATTCTGGTTACCCTATGGTGAAACAGGCCCGTCAGATGGTTAAAGAAGGTAAATTCGGGAAGATCAGAAAAGTTTGTGTGGAGTATCCACAAGGATGGCTTAGTCAGCCTTCAGAAAATGAAGGCAACCAACAGGCCGCCTGGAGAACAGACCCGAGTAAAAGTGGTGTTAGTGGCTGTATGGGTGACATTGGTACACATGCCGCGCAACTTGCAGAATACATTTCTTCGCTGGAAATTACTCAACTCTGTGCTGACCTGAACCGCGTAGTGGATGGCCGCCAGTTAGATGATGATGGCAACGTTTTATTAAAATTCAACAACGGTGCAAACGGCATTTTGATGGCTTCGCAAATTGCAGCCGGAGAAGAAAATGCCTTGACGATTAAAGTATATGGCGAAACTGGCGGTTTAGAATGGCACCAGGAAGAACCCAATACCCTGATTGTTAAATGGCATGATGCCCCTTCGCAAATCTACCGTACCGGAAACGGCTATTTATCTTCTTTTGCCTCACACAATAGCAGAACACCTGCCGGGCATCCGGAAGGATATCTGGAGGCTTTCGCTAACATTTACCGAAACTTTGCTTTAACTTTAAGTGCACGTATTGCCGGCGATACCCCTACGGAGGAAATGCTGGATTTCCCTGATGCCACTGATGGCGTTAGAGGAATGGCGTTTATTGAAAATGTAGTTGCTTCAGGACAATCAGATCAGAAGTGGTTTGACTTTAAAATTTAACAGATGACGACAATAAAAGGACCAGCAGTATTTTTAGCGCAATTTATTAACGATGAAGCGCCGTTCAACACCCTGGAAGGAATTTGCCAATGGGCAGCCGACCTGGGTTTTAAAGGTATCCAAATGCCTACAACGGATAGCCGTTTTATAGACCTGCAAAAAGCAGCTGAAAGTGTTACTTATGCTGATGAACTAAAAGGAAAAGTTGCTTCTTTTGGCCTGGAAATTACCGAGCTTTCTACCCATTTACAAGGGCAACTTATTGCCGTGAACCCTGCTTACGACCTTGCTTTTGATGCTTTTGCACCTGAGGCTTACCGTAATAATCCAAAAGCAAGAACGGAATGGGCGGTACAACAATTGAAATATGCTGCTAAGGCTTCTAAAAACCTTGGTTTAAATGCACATGCCACCTTTAGTGGATCTTTGCTTTGGCACATGTTCCACCCATGGCCCCAACGGCCGGAAGGACTAGTTGACGCAGGTTTTACTGAACTTGCTAAACGCTGGTTGCCTATTTTAAATGAATTTGATGCAAACGGTGTTGATGTTTGTTATGAGATACACCCGGGAGAAGATCTTTTTGATGGCGTTACCTATGAGATGTTCCTTGAAAAAGTAAACAACCATCCCCGTGCTTGTCTGTTGTACGATCCATCGCATTTTGTTTTGCAGCAATTAGACTATATTCAGTATATCGACTTCTACCACGAAAGAATTAAAGCTTTCCATGTGAAAGATGCTGAATTTAATGCAACAGGAAAACAAGGAACCTTTGGTGGTTACCAGAGCTGGGCTAACCGCGCAGGCCGCTACCGTTCTCCAGGAGATGGACAGGTAGATTTTAAAACAATCTTCAGCAAATTAAGCCAGTACGATTTCAAAGGATGGGCAGTAATGGAATGGGAATGCTGCATTAAGGATTCCAATACCGGCGCAAAAGAAGGTGCTGAGTTTATAAAAAACCACATCATCCCAGTAACCGCACGTGCTTTTGACGATTTTGCCGCTTCAGGTGGTAACGACGATTTTAACAATAAAATTTTAGGTATAACAAGTTAATGATAACAATGAAGCTATCATGAGCCATGCTCATGGTAGCTTCATTACTTTTAAAATAAATTAAAACACAGCAATGAAAAAGACATTATTAATATTAAGCTGCTTAACATTAGCGATGGCTTCGTGTGGGGGTGATACAACCAAAACTAACGAAGAGAGCAGTGCATCAACGGAAGCAACAGCCCCGGCTGAATCAAATGCGCCAATGTTGCCAGGAGAGAAATTAATCGCAACATCTGACTGTATAGGTTGCCATAACAAAACACAAAAAGTTGTTGGACCAGCCTATGTAGATGTGGCTAAGAAATATGAACTGAACGACAAAAACATTGATTACCTTTCTGATAAAATCATTAGTGGTGGACAAGGTGTTTGGGGAGAAATTGCAATGACACCGCATCCAACAATCGCACCGGATGATGCTAAAGAAATGGCGAAATATATCTTATCGCTAAGAGACTAATTACTGATCAATCACTTAAACCAAATATAAGTCATGGAAAAACCAGTTTCAGATAACAACGCAGCAAGTAGAAGGTCCTTTATCAAATCTGCCGCAATTGCTTCAGCAGCATTTATGATAGTTCCACGCCATGTACTTGGCGGAAAAGGATTTTTAGCACCCAGTGATCGCCTGATTGTAGCAGGTGTAGGTGCCGGCGGAAAAGGCCAGTCAGATATCGCAAGCTTCTTCAAAAGTGGAAAAGCAGATATCGGATTTCTTTGTGATGTCGATACCCGCAGGGCTGCCGCTTCTGTAAAAGCATTTCCAAAAGCTAAGTTCTATAAAGACTGGCGAGAAATGTTTGACAAGGAAAGCAAAAACTTCGATGCAGTATCTGTTTCTACACCAGATCATAACCATGCCATTACCACCCTTGCAGCCATGCAATTAGGTAAACATGTTTATGTTCAGAAACCACTTACCCATGATATTTATGAAGCAAGGGCTTTAACTGCCGCTGCTCAAAAATATAAGGTTGTTACGCAAATGGGAAACCAGGGTGCATCAAACGATGGACCTCGTCAAATGCGCGAGTGGTATGATGCCGGTTTAATTGGTGACGTTCATACGGTTTATGCATGGACGGACAGACCAGTATGGCCACAAGGTATTCCATGGTCGGCAAATAAATCAGAAGTGCCAAAAGAATTGGATTGGGATCTTTGGTTAGGTACCGCACCTTATAAAGAATATGTAGACAAATTGGTTCCATTTAACTGGCGTGGCTGGTGGGATTACGGAACTGGTGCCTTAGGCGATATGGGTTGTCACCTATTAGAAGCGCCATTTAGCGTGCTGAACCTTAAATATGCTAGTGAAGTAGAAGCTAGTGTAGGTTCTGTGTATGTGGATGAGTTTAAGAGAGGTTATTTCCCAGATAGTTGCCCTCCATCAAGCCATGTCACTTTAAAATTCCCTAAAACGGATAAAACTAAAGGAGACGTTGTTGTGCATTGGATGGATGGTGGTATCCAGCCGGAAAGACCAGCAGAACTGGAAGCAAACGAAGTGTTTGGTGATGGTGGAAATGGAACTTTATTTATTGGAACGAAAGGAAAAATGATGAGTAGCACCTACAGTGCTAACCCACGCTTACTTCCATTGAGCCGCAATAAAGATATTAAGGTACCAGAGAAATTTGCTCGTGTTAAAGGCGGCGCCGAAGGCCACTATGCACAATGGGTAGAAGCCAGTATTGCCGGTTATGGCAAACAACAACTAAGCTCGCCATTTGAAATTGCAGGACCGCTAACAGAGGCCTTATTGATGGCTAACTTAGCCATTAGAGGTGTTGATGTTCAGCGTAAGGATCAGTCGGGTAAAATCACTTATCCAGGTCGTAACATTAAACTATTATGGGATAACGACAAAATGAGAGTAACGAATTTTGATGATGTTAACCAATTCGTAAAACGTGAATACCGTAAAGGATGGACTTTAGGGGCTTAAGCATAAAAGATAATATGAAAAATTATATATTTTCAGCAATTATATTGACAATGGTAAGTGGCTGTTCCACAAGAGCGCAACAAAACGACAAAGGCTGGACTAAACTTTTCGACGGTAAAACAACCGCAGGTTGGCATACCTATGGAAAGACAACAGTAGGTGCAGGTTGGAAAGTGGAAGATGGTGCTTTACACTTAGACCCTAAAGCGCAACAAAATGATGCTGGAGACTTAGTGACGGATAAAGAGTACAGCAATTACCATTTAAAGCTGGAGTGGAAAGTTGCCCCGAAAAGCAATAGTGGCATTTTATTATTCGTAAAAGAAGATACCGCAAAATACCACCAGACCTACAGTACAGGTTTAGAAATGCAGGTATTGGATAACGAAGGCCATAAAGATGGTCAAATTACCAAACACCGTTCAGGAGATTTATATGATTTGATTAAAAGCAGCAGTGAGCCTGTGAAGCCTGTTGGCGAATGGAATAAAGTTGATGTGATCAGTAATAACGGTCAACTGGAATTTCAACTTAACGGGGTAAAAATTGTATCAACTACCCTATGGGACGAGAACTGGAAAAGTCTGATTGCGGGGAGTAAATTTGCAACCTGGAAAGATTTCGGCACTTTTAAATCAGGTAAAATTGCCTTGCAGGATCACGGTGACGAGGTTTGGTACAGAAACATTTCTATTAAAGAGCTATAACATTAAAAAAATTTAAATATATATGAATTTTAACAACCGCATTAAACTATCAGGGATGATGTTCCTGGAATTTTTCATCTGGGGATCCTGGTTTGTAACCCTGGGAACATTTCTTGGCAACAACCTGAAAGCTACGGGTGGTGAAACGGCTGCCGTTTTCTCTACACAATCCTGGGGTGCCATTATTGCCCCTTTTATCATAGGGTTGATTGCCGACAGATTTTTTAATGCCGAAAAGATTCTTGGTGTGCTGCACCTGATTGGTGCCGTGTTAATGTACCAAATGTACAATGCCACTGACGTTTCTCTTTTCTATCCTTACGTGTTATCGTACATGATTCTGTTCATGCCTACCCTGGCACTGGTCAATTCAGTATCTTTTAATCAAATGAAAGATCCAGAAAAAGAGTTCTCCACCATTAGGGTATGGGGTACCATCGGATGGATCGTAGCGGGTTTAATGATTAGTTTTGTATTTCATTGGGATTCTACAGATGGCACCACTGCTGGTCTGTTAAGAAACACTTTCCTAATGGCCGGAATCGGTTCATTAATCCTTGGAATATTTAGCTTCACATTGCCGAAAACACCTCCTAAGGTAGCCACAGGCGAAAAAATCAAGGTTACAGAACTATTAGGTCTTGATGCGTTGAAGTTGTTAAAGGACAAAAACTTCGCTGTATTCTTTATTTCGTCTATCTTAATCTGTATTCCATTAGCGTTCTATTATCAAAATGCACACCCTTTCCTGACAAGCTCAGGTATGGATAATCCTACTGGGAAAATGGCAATAGGACAGGTTTCAGAAGCATTATTTTTATTGTTGCTTCCGCTTTTCTTTTCCAGATTTGGCTTTAAGAAAACCATTCTGGTGGGGATGCTTGCCTGGGCCGTACGTTATACCTTATTCGCCTACGGGAATGCTACTGACTTAAGTTTTATGCTTATAATCGGGATTGCTCTACATGGTATTTGTTATGACTTCTTCTTTGTATCTGGACAGATTTATACAAATTCAAAAGCAGGTGATAAATATAAAAGTTCTGCACAGGGCTTAATCACTTTAGCGACTTACGGTGTAGGGATGCTGATCGGTTTTGAAGTTGCCGGTATGATTACTGACACTTATAAACTTGCCGATGGCTCATTTGACTGGAAAATGGTTTGGATTATTCCAGCGGGAATTGCTGCAGTGGTTTTCTTGTTATTTACAGTATTCTTTAATGATAAGACTACTTCTGTAAAAGAGGCAACACTATAATTAGAAATAATGGAAAAAGATAACGGCAGACGTACTGCCTTAAAAAATATGGTGATGGGAACAGTCGCCTTAGGTGCATCAGGCGCACTACAAAGTTTTACACTAGCGGAAAATACCACCCATGCTCCCCTCAAGGGAAACATTAACCACGCCGTTTGCCAATGGTGTTTTAGTGACATGGATGTCGACACTTTATGCAAGGAAGCCAGTAAAATGGGCATCAAGGGGATTGACCTGGTTGGTCCGAAAGATTGGCCTACTTTAAAAAAATACGGGCTGACTTCCACCATGTGTAATGGTGCGGAAATTAACCTTGTCGATGGCTTTAACGACCCACAGTTTCATGATACGCTGGTAAAGAACTATACGGAAATGATTCCTAAAGTTGCTGCAGCTGGTTACACCAACCTGATTTGCTTCAGCGGAAACCGCCGTGGTAAAGATGATGAGACGGGATGGAATAACTGCGTGACCGGATTAAAGAAAATCATCGGATTGGCAGAGAAACACAATGTGGTGTTGGTGATGGAGTTGCTGAACAGCAAGATTAACCATAAGGATTACCAATGTGACCGTACGGCCTGGGGTGTGGAGCTAGCCAAACGACTAGGTTCACCTAATTTCAAACTGCTTTATGATATTTACCATATGCAGATAGATGAAGGTGATGTGATCAACACGATCAGAAAAAGTCACGAGTACATTGCTCACTACCATACCGCCGGAGTACCGGGAAGGAATGAAATTGAGGAGAACCAGGAACTGAATTACCCTGCTATTATGCGCGCTATCCATGAAACTGGTTTCAAGGGTTTTGTTGCGCAGGAATTCCTTCCTATCAAAAAAGATAAACTTCAGTCCTTAAGAACTGCGGTAACCATTTGCGACATCTAAACAAAGAGTTATGAATTCGAGAAGAAATTTTATTAAACAAACAGGACTCGCAGCGGCGGGCGTAATGTTAATCCCTTCTTTTGCCTGCAGTCCTGCGGCAGCAGCAGAGAAAAAAATAGGTATCCAACTCTATTCTTTAAGAGAGTTATTACCTGCTGATCCAACTGGCGTAATCAAGAAAGTAGCTGCATTAGGTTACAAACAAGTGGAAACTTATGGTTACTCTGTCGAAGGGAAATTCTGGGGACTAGCGCCAGCTGATTTTAGCAAATTGTTAAAAGATAACGGCTTAACAGCACCAAGTGGTCACTATGGTCTGGATAAATACTTTACAGACGGCAATACTGATGATTTAAAAGCATTTATTGATGCCTCTAAGGTTATCGGTGGAGAATACATCACGGTTCCTTACTTAGGCGATGCCTTAAGAAAAGACCTTGATGGCTTTAAATCAGTAGCGGCGAGATTAAACCAGGCTGCGGAGTTATGTAAAGCATCCGGATTAAAACTGGCTTACCATAATCATGATTTTGAATTCAAGAAATACGGCGAAACGACTGGTTATGATGTGTTATTGAAAGAAACAGATCCTAACCTGGTTAAGTTTGAGCTTGACTTATACTGGGTAGTGCGCTCAGGTAATGATTCGAAGAAATTATTCACCGAACACCCTGGACGTTTCCCAATGTGGCATGTAAAGGATATGGATAAAGCAGATGAGAAGCTAAATACTGAAGTAGGAACTGGAAGCATCGATTTCAAAAAGATCTTCGAAGATGCCAAACTTGCTGGTTTAGAATACCCGTTTTTAGAGCAGGAGAACTTCAAAATTGATCCTTTTGAAAGCATTAAAAGTAGTTTTAACTACATCAACACCGAATTAGTACGATAAATAGTAAAGATTTTTCATCATATTTGAAAATAAGTTATTTATTTAAATTTTAAGAGCAGAATTATTCAATGAAAGTCGCAGTAGTAGGTGCCACTGGCTTAGTAGGCACTGTGATGTTAAAAGTGTTAGAAGAACGTAATTTCCCGTTAACCGAGTTAATTCCGGTTGCATCAGAAAAGAGTGTAGGTAAAGAAATCACTTTTAAGGGTAAGAAGTATCCTGTTGTTAATATAGATACTGCGATTTCTATGAAGCCTGATATCGCTTTGTTTTCTGCTGGTGGAGAGACCTCTTTGGAGCATGCCCCCCGTTTTGCGGAAGCAGGTACCATTGTCATTGATAACTCTTCGGCATGGCGCATGGATCCATCTAAAAAGTTGATCGTTCCGGAAGTGAATGCTGATGTATTGTCGATAGATGATAAAATCATTGCTAACCCAAACTGTTCAACCATACAAATGGTGGTGGCTTTAAAACCGCTTCATGATAAATATAAAATCAAACGTGTGGTTGTTTCTACCTACCAGTCTGTAACAGGTACTGGCGTAAAAGCGGTTGAACAACTGATGAATGAACGTAAAGGAATTGAAGGACCTATGGCTTACGCCTACCCGATAGACCTGAACGTGATTCCACAGATTGATGTGTTTCAGGAAAATGGCTACACGAAGGAAGAGATGAAGATGATTTTGGAAACCCGGAAGATCCTGGGTGATGAAAGCATCAAAGTAACCGCCACTACCGTAAGGATTCCAGTAATGGGTGGTCACTCTGAATCTGTAAACGTGGAGTTTGATAATGAATTCGATGTAGCTGACGTGAGAGCGCTGTTGGAGAGAACTGAAGGAATTATCGTTGTCGATGACATCGCCAACCTTAAATACCCAATGCCACTTCATGCACATGACAAGGACGAAGTTTTCGTTGGCCGGATCAGACGTGATGAATCTTTACCAAATACATTAAACATGTGGATCGTAGCAGATAATTTGCGCAAAGGTGCTGCAACTAATGCCGTACAAATTGCGGAATACCTGTTAAGAACAGAATTAATTTAATAAAACAAATTCAATGAAATGTGATGTCCAGGCGGTCTTAACCGTTTGAACATCACATTTTTTTTTGACCAAAATATCCTGCCATGAAACTTAAACACCTGGTCTTTGTACTATCCCTTACTTTTTTCTCCCATTTAAGTTTCGGCCAAAGCCTGGAACAAAAACTGGACAGGGCTTTTCAAGTGCTGACTAATGACCCACAGGCTAAATATGCCATCACGTCGTTGTGTGTACTCGACGCCAATACAGGCAAGGTGATTTTCGGCAGGAATGAGAACGTCGGACTAGCAACGGCATCCACCTTAAAAACCATCACCTCAGCAACGGCCTATAGCCTGTTGGGAAAAGACTTTCGCTACCAGACCACCCTGGCCCATAGCGGCAAAATTACCAATGGCGTATTACAGGGAGATCTCATCATTATCGGTGGTGGTGATCCCACCTTAGGCTCCTTCCGATATGCGCAGCAAAAGGAAAGCGTGGTGTTAAGCCAATGGGTAAACGCCATCAAAGCCGCCGGCATCACCAAAATAGAGGGCCGGGTAATAGGTGACGACAGCGCCTGGGGCAGCAGCTCCACACCTGATGGCTGGCCCTGGCAGGATATGGGGAACTATTACGGCGCAGGTCCATCAGCATTAAGCTGGCGCGAGAATCAATTCGACATCAAACTAAAGGCAGGCACACGAGTTAACCAAGCGGTAACGGTGACAAGTGTTGTACCCGCCATGCCCTATTTACAAATCGTGAGCGAACTGACCACAGGTGCACAGGGTACTGGCGATAACGCCTATGCCTTTCTACCGCCACTATCCCCTATCGCCTACTTGCGTGGCACCTGGGGCATGGGAATCCAGAAATCTGGTATCTCCGCCGCCCTGCCTGATCCCGCATATGATGTGGCGTTTCGTTTACAGGATACGCTTAAACGACTTGGGATAACTGCCGGACAAGTCACCACCACCAGGAAATTACAGGCAGATAAACAGCCGCTGCCGGTGGTAAGTCAGCAATTAAACACCATCACCTCCCCCTCGCTAACGGAGATCATTTACTGGTTTAACAAAAAAAGCATCAACCTTTACGGAGAACACCTGATCAGAACCCTGGCCTGGAAAGCAGGGAAACCGGCAACAACAGCCAACGGCATAGACGAACAAGTCAAATACTGGGCAGCAAAAGGACTCGATAAAAAGGCCCTTAACATGATCGACGGCAGTGGCCTCTCGCCGGCCACAAAGGTAACCAGCTATGCCATGGCCACCATTTTATTTCTTGCACAACAAGAGACCTGGTTTCCTGATTTCTACAAATCGCTCCCACAAAATAACGGCATGCAGCTAAAAAGCGGCAGCATTAAAGATGTATCCGCATATGCAGGATATTACACCAATCCAGCTGGCAAGAAATACATTGTGGTGATCAATATCAACAACTACACAGGCACTGGCATTAACAGCAAACTTTTTAAAACATTGGATGCCTTGAAGTAAGCAGGCAAAGCATTAAAAATTTTATTGATAACTTGCAGCACACAAAAAACTACCTTTTTTGCTATGAAAAGAATCATTCCCTTTATATTTTGTGCCCTGATTGCCACGCAGGCCAATGCACAAGAGATGACAACGGTTAATACCAGTCAGGCAGAAGAAGCCATGATGGCCTTTCCACCGGAGATAGCGATCATTCCAGAGCCAGTTTCTGTGACTAAAAGCAGTGGTCATTTTACCCTTCCCGAAAATATTACCATTCAGGCAAGTCCTGATATGAAAGCCGTAGTGGATCACCTGCAGGCCAAATTGACCGCCGCTACCGGCTATTTCGTATCAAGCAGCAGCACAGCACAAGGCAATCCCACCATCAAGTTGGTGTTAAATAGCAAAGTAAACGCGCAGATTGGCGATGAAGGCTACCAACTTTCCGTTACCACGAACGCCATAGTCATCAAAGCCAATAAGGCTGCGGGCTTATTCTACGGCGTACAAACCCTTGTGCAACTCTTTCCTAAAGAAATAGAATCTGCAGAAGTGATGAAAGACGTGGAGTGGAAAGCACCTTGTGTAGAAATTACAGATTACCCACGTGTAGGCTGGCGCGGTTTAATGTTTGATGTGGCCCGCCACTTTTTTACCAAAGATGAAGTCAAACAATACATCGATGCCATGGTGCGCTATAAATACAACGTTTTACACCTGCACCTTACTGATGATGAAGGCTGGCGGATCGAGATAAAAGGCTTACCTAAATTGACCGAAGTGGGTGCCTGGAGCGTTAAAAAAGTGGGTACCTTCGGTGATTTTACACCGCCGACAGCCGACGAACCGAGAACATACGGTGGCTTTTACACCCAGGAAGACCTGAAGGAAATCATCACCTATGCACAGGAAAGATTCGTCAACATCCTTCCCGAAATAGATGTGCCGGGACACAGTTTAGCCGCTATTGCCGCTTACCCCGAGTTATCATGCACACCCGGAGCAGAAAAATACCAGGTACGCTCAGGAGAGAAAATCATGGACTGGTCGCGTGGGGCACCCCC
>Ga0247816_10001594_pt1 | contig 11116 bp, 10 predicted proteins | sample UWRJL209509C1_FD_179930 | JGI IMG/M metagenome (GOLD analysis project Ga0247816, IMG submission 179930) | Plant litter microbial communities from Arlington Agricultural Research Station in Wisconsin, United States - UWRJ-L209-509C-1 | ecosystem: Environmental > Terrestrial > Plant litter >...
TCGTCACAATACGGTATAATTACAATACTTTAAGACATATCTGAAAATTGCGTATCTAAAATAATCTTTTGATCATTAAATTGCATTGTTAACTTTGATTCACCCCAAACCATGGAAAGATTAAAATTTATAATCGCCTTTTTAGCATTAGGACTTTCATCCTGCGCTCAACAAAATGAAGTAGATATGTGCACTTTCGATCTAATAAATTCAAAAGATGATTTCATTTCAAAGCCTGATGCCGCAATTTTACAATGGCCGTTATGGAAACCGGGCCAAACTATTAAAATTAAATTTCTAGACGGCGATAGCGCTTCTCAGGAAAAAGTAAAAAGAATCGCAGCACAATGGACTTTGTATGCAAATCTTAAATTTGAATATGTAACTAAAGACGAATATGCAGATATTAGAATTGGTTTCCAAATAGGTACTCCCGGCGCTTGGTCAGAATTAGGAATGAGATCTGCTTATGGCGATTTAGACAGACAAACAATGCGTTTAGGTACTTTAACTGGTGATGAAGCCTCTTCAAGAAGAACAATATTACATGAATTTGGGCATGCATTGGGACTTATCCATGAAAATGCAAGTCCAATAGCTCAGATTAATTGGAATTTATCAAAGGTATATCAGTATTATAGTGAATGGTCTAAAGAAGAAGTAGATCGATTTGTAATAAAAAGTCCTGAACAAACAAATTATACTACATATGATCCTTTATCTATAATGCATTACTATATAGATCCTTCTCTTACAACTGATGGAGTTGGTATACCTGAGCAAACCGAATTATCAAAAATTGATATAAAGTCAATAAATAAATGGTACCCGTTTCCTATAGTATCTATTTTAGAATCAGGACAAAGTATAGACAATCTTCCTTGGGATAAACGTATAAAATCTCCTAATGGACGATATTCACTAGAATTTGATCCAGGCCTTCTAAAAGTTATTGATTTAGATGAAAACAAAGTAATTTGGGAAGTTGGAAATTCTTCTTATCGTCGTAAACCAAGTTGCTATTTCGAATCAACAACCGGAAATATTATAATTAAAGGTTCAAAACTTAGTGTGCTTCCTACAAGCATAATCTGGACAAGTAATACAACTACGTTTCCCGGAGCAACATTGCATTTGCAAGATGATGGCAATCTTCAATTAATTCATAATGATATTGTAAGATGGTCCTCTAAAACTGGAAAAATATAAAGTCAATTCTTCTAATAAAAAAGTCCAACAGGTTTAAAATTCTGTTGGACTTTAGTATTTTAAAAACGTTTAAGATTCTTAATACGTGTACTCCACTTCATATTCTACAGATCCTCCCCCACTTAATGATGTTCTTTTGGTTGGATAATCGCTATCGTTATAAACATAAGTAGTTACGTAGTTTGCTTGTGTTGGAAAGTCACTTAATACACTTGTGGTTTTAATAACATTATTTTTTCCAAATGCAGTAATTTCATTTAATAATAAGTCAAATCCTAAAATATTTTTTAGAGGATTATGCTTTGTATCATATTCATAGGTTCTTGTTCTTGTCGATGATCCTGAAATTTGCACTTCTTTGACAAGATTTCCATCTTTATAAGTCAAAGTTCCTTCACTACTTTTAACTTCTTCTTTTGTATTTTTATTCACATTATAATTAATATATGAAATAAGGCTTGAAGAATGTATATAAACGCTTTTCTCTATATACTCTCCATCAGGATATGCTGCACTAATATCCTCCTTAAAAATTCTGGTCTTTAATTTACCCTTTTCATATGTGTATTCAACTTCTGCACTTTTAATTTCATTCCCTAATTCATTAATATCAAATTGTTCTTGTTTTACAATTATGTCACCATCATAAGTAAATACTGTTTTTGAATCATTTTTAACACTGCTTACGATCTTGTTACCATTATAGGTGTTTGTACTAATACTATTTGTACCCAAAATTATATCCGGATAAGTATAAGAAATAGTTTTAGGTAATACAGAATTATCTTCTGAAGAAGAATCTTCGGGAGAAGAACTTTCATCATTTGAACACGATGTCAGTACCAATGCAAGAGCAAAAAAAAGAGATAGAAGTTTTTTCATTTTTAGTAGGTTATATAGTATCAATTAAACAAATATAATCGAAAATCAAAAACATGAAAATATTTAATAGTTTTTTAAACTAAAAATCAACTTTACAAAGCAAAACTATTCACTACTTTTGCATCTTCCATAAATCTAAATTCATCTATGAAATTATTATATTCTTATATAATCAAACATAAAATGCTACTATTTTTTGCTTTGATTATGGCTGCTATTAACATCTGTTTCAGCTTATCAGATTCTATTATTACCGGTAAATTAATGCAGGATTGCGGTGTTGGACTGCATAAATACAAAGGAAACGAAATTGGATTCATTAAATCCCTGTCCTTTTGGTTAGGACTTTCGCTTGGTGCTGCAATGATTTCCAGAATTACCAAAAACTTTCAAGATTACTTTACCAATGTTGTTATTCAGCGAACAGGCGCGCAAATGTATACTGACGGAATTAAAAAATCACTTGATTTACCTTATGCAGAATTTGAAGATCAGCGAAGTGGTGAAACTTTAAGCAAATTGACCAAAGTACGTATTGATTCTGAAAAATTAATTACGCTTTCTATTTCTTTAATCTTTCAAACCGTTATCGGATTTATATTTGTAATTCTTTATGTTGCCCGAATTGATTATCGTATTTCGCTTATCTTTTTGGTAACGGCTCCAATTATTGCTTTAGTAAGTTCGTATTTAGGTAAAAAAATTAAAATTGTATCTAAAAAAATCGTTAATCAAACGAACGCTTTAGCGGGTTCTACAACCGAAAGTTTACGAAATATCGAACTTGTAAAAAGTCTTGGCTTAACGTATCAGGAAGAAAAACGTTTGAATTTAAATACGTTTAAAATCCTTCAGCTTGAATTACAAAAAATCCGTTTTATCCGAAGTTTAAGTTTTATTCAGGGAACAACAGTTCACTTTTTAAGAACTTGTGTTGTTTTTACTTTATATTATTTCTTATTTGGAGGAAAAATTATTGTAGGCGATTTGTTGACAATGGTATTTTTTACTTTTTTCATTTTTGGTCCTTTACAGGAATTAGGGAATTTTATCATTGCATTGAATGAAACGAAAGTTTCAATGGAAAATTTCAAAATTTTACTAAGTGCTCCAAAAGAATTCCGCCCAAAAAATCCAAAGCATGTTGGAGCAATTCAATCGTTACTTTTTTCTAATGTAAGTTTTCAGCATAAAACAGCAAAATTCAAAGCTGTTGAAAATATCAATTTTGAAATTAAACAAGGACAAACCGTGGCTTTTGTTGGTCCGTCTGGTTCCGGGAAAACAACTTTGGTAAAATTATTAGTCGGTTTATACACACCTGCAGAAGGACAAGTGCTTTATAATGAAATTGATTCGACTGATATTGATTTATTAGACCTAAGAAAACAATTAGGATTTGTAACTCAGGATGCACAATTATTTTCCGGAACAATTCGTGAAAATTTATTGTTTGTAAAACCCAATGCAACTGATGAAGAAGTTTACGACGCTCTGAAAAGAGCAAGTTGCGAAAAATTACTAAACCGTGCCGAAGATGGTTTAAACACCACAATTGGTGAAGGTGGAATCAAAGTTTCGGGTGGAGAAAAACAACGTTTATCAATCGCAAGAGCTATTTTAAGAAATCCGAATTTGTTGATTTTTGATGAAGCAACTTCTGCATTAGATTCTATAACCGAAGAAGAAATCAACGCAACAATTAGAAATATATCTGATAAAAACAGAATCACGGTTTTAATCGCTCACCGTTTATCGACTGTAATGCATGCAGATAGAATTTTTGTTTTAGAGCAAGGTAAGATTATCGAATCAGGTAAACATGAGGATTTGATTGTGGAGAAAGGTTTGTATTACGCTATGTGGCGTCAGCAAATTGGGGAACGCAAATAAGTTTTATTAGCTGCAAAAAATAATCTCGCAAAGAGGTAGAGTCGCAAAGTTTTTTAAGCTTTGCGGCTTTTCTTTTTCTATATTTTAAGTTTAAATAAAAATCGCGCAAAGGCGCAAAAGTTTAGTTTTAATTTTTTTTTGCGCTTTTATGAGATTCAAAAAAAACTACTTAAAAAAAGACAAGCTTATAAAAACTTTGCGACTCTGCATCTTTGCGCGATTAAAAAAAACGCTATTTTAATCACGCTGCAAAAAAAAGCCGCAAAGCTTAAAAAAACTTTGCGACTTTGCGAGATTAATATATAAAGCTTTAAAAATTACTTCACAAAATCAATTGCGTGAGCCAAAGCCTCTGCAACTCCATTTGCATTTTTACCTTTTCCGGATGCGAAGAAAGGCTGTCCTCCTCCGTTTCCGTCAATGTATTTTCCTAATTCTTTAATAACAGCATTTGCGTTTAAGTTTTTGCTTGCAACCAATTCTTTAGCAATATAACAATGAATATTTGGCAAACCATCTTCAACAGAAGCTAGAAACACAAAAGAATCCGCTTTTGAACTTCCTAAAGCAGAAGCTAAATCTTTAGTTGAAGCCATACTTAAATCTACTTGTTTAGCAAGGAAATTTACGCCGTTTACTTCCTGAAAATCTTTCTCTAATTCTGTTTTTAAAGCACCTATTTTTTCTTTTAGCAATTGCTCGATTTGCTTTTTCAGTTTTGCATTATCATCCTGTAAAGAAGCTACTGATTTTAAAATATCCTGTGGATTTTTTAATGTTTCTTTTATTTCAGATAAAGTATTCTCCTGATTTTGGTAGAAGTCTTTTACTGCATCACCTGTAATTGCTTCAATACGACGAATTCCAGCCGCTACAGCACCTTCAGAAATGATTTTGAAATGCCAGATTTCTGCCGTGTTTTTTACGTGAATTCCACCACAAAGTTCTTTACTTTCACCAAACTCGATCATACGGACATTATCTCCGTATTTTTCTCCAAATAAAGCCATTGCACCTTTATCTAATGCTTCTTTAATCGGAATATTTCTGTGTTCTACCAATTGCAATTGAGCTTCAATTTGCGCATTTACACTTGCTTCAACCTGACGTAATTCATCCTCTGAAACTTTAGAAAAATGCGAAAAGTCAAAACGCAAATAGTTTGGATTTACCAATGAACCTTTTTGCTCTACGTGAGTTCCAAGAAGGTTTCTTAAAGCCAAATGCATTAAATGCGTAGCAGAGTGATTTTTAGAAGTCGAGCCTCTTAAATCGTTATTTACTTTTGCTGTAAAACCAGCTTCAATATTTTCAGGCAATTGTTTTGCAAAATGCAAAATCAAATTGTTTTCTTTTTTAGTATCGATGATTTCAATCGTTTCGTTTGCAGAAACCAAAGCTCCTTTATCACCAACTTGTCCTCCACCTTCCGGGTAAAATGGTGTATTGTCTAAAACGATTTGATAAAGAATTCCATCTTTCTTAGAATCAACTTTACGGATTCTTGTGATTTTTACATTATTTTCTGTTTTATCGTATCCAACAAATGTTTCCACATTTCCAGGAATCAAAACTGTCCAGTCTTCCGTTGAAACTTCAGATGCTGCGCGTGAACGTGTTTTTTGTTTTTGTAATTCTTCTTCAAATTCTTCTTCATTATATGAAAAACCTTTTTCTTTTAGAATTAGAGCTGTCAGATCTTTTGGAAAACCAAAGGTATCGTACAATTCAAAAACCTTAGCACCAGAAACTTCAGAACCTTTAGTTTGTGCAATTACATTATCTAACAATTGTAATCCCTGATCAAGAGTTCTTAAAAAAGAAGCTTCTTCTTCGCGAATTACATTGGTAACGAATTGTTGCTGCGATTTGATTTCCGGGAAAAATTCTCCCATTTGGTTTGCCAGAACTTCAACCAATTTATTGATAAAAGGTTCTTTTGTACCCAAAAATGTAAATCCGTAACGAATAGCACGACGCAAAATTCTACGGATAACATAACCAGCTCCCGTGTTAGATGGTAACTGTCCGTCAGCAATTGCAAACGCAACCGCACGAACGTGATCTACTACAACACGAATTGCAATATTTGTTTTGTTTTGTTCTTCTGAAATGTTTTTTACTTCATCAGATGTATATTTTAAACCTGTAATTTGTTCTACTTTCTCAATAAGCGGTGTAAAAACATCCGTATCATAATTGGATGTTTTTCCTTGCAAAGCCATACACAAACGCTCAAATCCCATTCCAGTATCTACGTGCTGCGCAGGAAGTTTTTCTAATGAACCATCAGCTTTACGGTTGAATTCCATGAATACATTATTCCAGATTTCAACTACTTGCGGATGATCGTTATTTACCAGACTTTTTCCTGTAACCAATGCTTTTTCAGCTTCCGGACGTAAATCAACGTGAATTTCAGAACAAGGTCCGCATGGTCCCTGATCTCCCATTTCCCAGAAATTATCTTTTTTGTTTCCAAGAATAATTCGGTCTTCGTCGATTAATGTTTTCCAGATATCCCAGGCTTCCTGATCAAACGGAACATTATCTTCTTTACTTCCTTCAAAAACAGAAACATAAAGATTTTCTTTTGGGATTTTATAAACTTCTGTCAATAATTGCCATGCCCAGTTGATTGCTTCTTTTTTGAAATAATCACCAAAAGACCAGTTCCCCAACATCTCAAACATGGTGTGGTGATAAGTATCAAAACCAACATCTTCAAGGTCATTATGTTTTCCTGAAACACGAAGACATTTTTGCGTATCGGCTATTCTTTTACTTTTTGGTGTTCCGTTTCCTAAAAAATATTCTTTAAACTGGGCCATTCCCGAGTTATTGAACATAAGAGTTGGATCGTCCTTAAGAACGATTGGAGCAGAAGGAACAATTAAATGTCCGTTGCTCTTAAAAAAGTCTAGAAATTGTTTACGTACGTCTTGTGATTTCATATTTTATTAATGTGACAATTTGATAATGTGTCAATTAGAAAATTACTAAATATTTCAATTTGATAATCTGATAATTTTAACTAAAAAACTTACTGCCTTAAACAATAAATAAGCTAATTCATACATTATCTAATTATCTAATTGTGTCAATTATCTAATTGATTTTATTCTTGAAAAAAGCTGTCAACAACTGAAACATTTATTAAATTTGTTCGACAAACTATTTTACAAGCTGCAAAAATAGGGTATTTTAAAATATGGCGAAAGTAAAATATTATTACGACTCAGAAAATCTGGCTTATACGAAAATAAAAACCAGAAAAAGAATCAAAATCGGTTATGCATTACTGTTTTTGCTGGCTGCGGCGCTCTTTGGATTTTTCATTTTTGTGCTTTTAATTAACACTCCTTATTTCGAAACGCCAAAAGACCGTTTACAGGCACGTGAAATTGAAAATTTAAAATTGCAATATGCTATTTTGAATAAAAAAATGGATGAAATTGATGCTGTCACCGAGGCGCTTGAAGACAGGGATAACAATATTTACAGAGTTTATTTTAATAAAGCAGAAATTCCGGATTCTATTAGAAAAGCAGGTTTTAGAGATATTAACAGATATAAGGATTTAGAAGGCTACAACAATTCGCAATTGGTATTAAATACAACAAAACGAATTGATAAACTTTCAAAACAATTGGCAATTCAGTCAAAATCATTAGACGAAATTTTGAAACTGGCGAGCGTAAAAGGAAATCTGTTGCTGGCAATTCCTGCCATTCAGCCAGTTCGAAATGAAAACTTAAGACGTGTCGCGTCAGGTTTTGGATATAGAATTGACCCTTTCACGAAAGTGAGAAAAATGCACAACGGAATGGACTTTACAGCCCCTACAGGCACTCCTGTCTATGCAACCGGTGATGGTATTGTCGCAAGAGCAGATGACGCAGCTTCGGGATTTGGAAATCATGTTGTGATCAGGCATGGTTTTGGATATGAGAGTTTGTACGCACATTTAAGCAAATACAATTGCAGAGCCGGACAACATGTTAAAAGAGGCGATATTGTTGGATTTGTTGGAAGTACAGGAAGATCTGAAGGACCGCATTGTCATTATGAAGTACATAAAGATGGAAAAGTTGTGAATCCGCTTAATTTTTATTACGGAAATATCTCGGCTGTTGAATACGTTGCTATTTCACATATGGCAAATCAGGAAAACCAGTCATTAGATTAATACTATAAAAAGTAGTAATTTTGGAATAAATAAGAAAAACAAGAATCATGCACATTGAACTTTCTAAAGATAAAAGATATTACAGCATTGGCGAAGTTGCCAAGGCTTTTAATGTCAACGCGTCTTTGATACGTTTTTGGGACAGCGAATTTGACATTTTGAAACCTAAAAAAAATGCCAAAGGCAACAGAATGTTTACGCCGGAAGATGTTACCAACCTGCAATTGATTTATCATTTAGTTAAAGAACGCGGTTTTACGCTTGAAGGTGCCAAAACGCATTTGAAGGAAGGACAAAAGAAAACATTAGATAAATTCGAAATAATACGTAAATTAGAGACCATAAAAACACAATTAACAGAAATTAAAAACGAATTATAATAATATCAAAAACTAGAAATAAACTTAAATCAGAACAAACATGAAAAAATGGTTAATCCCCGTAGGAATTATAATAGCCTTAATTGCTATAATTGCTTTTTGGTCAATCGGAATTAAAAATACTGGTTTGCAAAAAAATCAAGCAGTTAATAAGGAATGGGGAAATGTGAGTACTACTTACCAAAGAAGAAATGACCTTATCGGAAACTTAGTTAACACAGTTAAAGGTGCTGCAGATTTCGAAAAATCAACATTGACAGCTGTAATTGAGGCTCGTGCAAAAGCTACTTCCGTGACAATCGATCCAAGTAATGTAACTCCTGAACAATTGGCTCAATACAATCAGGCTCAAAGTGGCGTATCTTCATCTTTGTCAAGATTGTTAGTTTCTGTTGAACAATATCCGACTTTAAAAGCAAACGAAAACTTCCTGAAATTACAAGACGAATTGGCAAGTACAGAAAATCAAATTTTAACAGCCAGAACTCGTTTTAACGAAGCTGTACAAGATTACAATGGTTATGTTCTTGCAATTCCAAACAGTTGGTTTTTAAGTTACAAAGAAAAACCATACTTTGAAGCTGTTGCAGGTGCTGAAAAACCAGTTGAAGTAAAATTCTAAAAAAAATATTTTTGGTTAATGATTCAGGTTTAGCCTGAAATCTAATATCTGAAATCTAAACTCTAAAATAATTTCAATGTCAAAAGTAGAAGATTTTTTATCCAAAGAAGAAGAACAAGAAATTGTTGAAGCTATTCGCGTGGCCGAAAAAAATACTTCTGGCGAAATTAGAGTACATATAGAAAAAACAACTTCTAAAGTTCCTTTTGACAGGGCTTTAGAAGTTTTTCATGAATTAAAAATGAATGAAACCCAACTTCAAAACGGTGTTTTATTTTATTTTGCCATCGAAGATAAAAGCTTTGCTATTTGTGGAGACAAAGGCATTAACGATGTTGTTGCAGCAGATTTTTGGGATTGTACCAAAGATAAAATGGTGGAACAATTTAAAGCAGGAAATTTTAAACAAGGGATTGTCGACGGTATTTTGAACGCCGGCGAACAATTAAAAAAGAACTTCCCGTGGTCTGAAGGTGACACAAACGAATTATCAAACGAAATTTCAAAAGGTTAAATGATGAAAAATTCCAACAATACAATTTTAAATTCCAACGGGATTTTTCAGTTTACTTTTTTATTTATCGCATTTTTTGTCTGCAATAGTATTTTTGCTCAATTTACTATTCCCGAAAAACCAAGTTTTCAGACTTCAGTTTATGATTATGCAAATATTTTAAGTGCATCAGAAAAAACACAGCTTGAAGAAAAACTAGTTCGTTATTCAGATTCTACCACAACTCAAATTGTCGTTATTACAATCGAAAGTTTAAAAGGTGAAGATGTAAGCCAGCTGGCCACAAAATGGGGACAAACCTGGGGAATTGGCGGAACAAAGCAAGATGATAATGGTGTCATTATTTTATTGGCCAAAAACGAGAAAAAAATTGCTATTAATCCGGGATATGGTGTTGAAGATCGTTTGACAGCTGGAATTGGAGGAACAATCATCAGAAATATTATTATTCCCGAATTTAAAGCAGGAAGTTTTTACAACGGTCTTGACAAGGGAACTGATGCTATAATTGATGTTTTTAAAGGAAAATTTAAAGGCGAAAGAAAACAAGCTTCTAAAGGAAACAATTTCCCGATACTTCCTTTTATTGTTATTGTCGTAATTGTATTAATTTTGATGTTCCGAAATAAAGGCGGAGGAGGAAATTCAGGCAATAATAACGGCGGAGGACCAAGTTTAATGGATGTAATTCTTTTAAGCAGTCTTGGCAGAAGCAGCGGCGGATTTGGCGGTTTCGGCGGAGGATCATCCGGAGGTGGTTTTGGCGGCGGAGGCGGTGGCTTCGGCGGAGGTTTTGGCGGCGGCGGATTCTCTGGTGGAGGTTCTAGCGGAAGCTGGTAAACTGTTTTTTGTTTCAAGTTTTTTTGTTTCAAGTTTCAGGTTTAAAAAATTCATAATTAATATTTACAATTCATAATTAAAAAGGATGTTATCACATAAAGCAAAATACGCCCTTAAGGCCTTACTTTATTTAGCAGAACAAGACGAAAATCACATTTCCAGAACTGTGGAAATTGCTGAGGGAGCTAACATTCCTAAAAAGTTTTTAGAGCAAATTTTATTGGATCTAAAACGCGGACGTTTTGTGAGCAGTAAGCAGGGAAAATTCGGTGGATATTATCTGATAAAATCAAAAAATGAAATTACTCTGGCAGAAATTCACCGTTTATTTGACGGTGCAATTGCACTTTTGCCTTGCGCTTCTTTAAACTTTTACGAACCATGTTCTGACTGCAAAACTGAGTCAGAATGCAGCTTACATCATGGTTTAGTGCTTATTAGAGACAAAACTTTGAAAGCCATGGAAGGCATCACAATAGCTTCATTAGTAAAGAAATAAAAAAATATTTTCTAATCCCTAGTAAATCTATAGAATTTACATATATTTGCAAAAAAAATAGTAACCAATTACAAAATTTTAACCAATG
>Ga0247816_10001595_pt1 | contig 11113 bp, 8 predicted proteins | sample UWRJL209509C1_FD_179930 | JGI IMG/M metagenome (GOLD analysis project Ga0247816, IMG submission 179930) | Plant litter microbial communities from Arlington Agricultural Research Station in Wisconsin, United States - UWRJ-L209-509C-1 | ecosystem: Environmental > Terrestrial > Plant litter >...
TGGGCTTTTTGAAACAGGTATAAATAAAAAAGTCCCAACAAGTGGGACTTTAAAAATTTTGGATAAGTTACTTTGTATGTATTGGGAACTCTTCTGGAGTTTTCCCTTAATAGTAATGATCAGGCATGCTTTTGTTATTGCAGTTTTTCGACAAAAATAATAACCTGAGCTGGTACTGCTGGTATTCCACCGCTCGCAGCTATAGAACCATTGCAAATTAATGATACACGATAAATTTCTTGTGAATTATGCAATGTTAGCATCAAGTCATAGGTGTCCCGGTTAGCGGGGGTAACACCTTGTCCAGTTGCCGTGTACCATGTGTTTGCAGCAGCAGCAGTGGTTCTCCAGTTAGCAAAGTAATTTCCTCCGGCACCTGACACTTCAGCAAATGCAGTTACCTGATTTGCTACTGAGGTCCTAAATTCAATCGAATTACCGCTACCGGTGGTCGTGCCAGTAAAGCGTATTGATAAAATGCCAATTGTAGTTACAGAATTCGTAGGTGTATTTGTATCAATAGTAGTAGCTGTACGGCTATATTGTATCGTTTTAATAGTTGGTGCTACCGTAATTGCTATTCCGTCAATAGACCCAACAACTCCATTTGCATCTACTACTAAAGTCTTAGTGGCGTTAAATGCCTGGTCTTTTGCAGTCGATACTGTACCATCTGGTTTTGTATAAATTGCATTCAGGTTTCCGTTCGCCGGAATGTCTCTTACACGAGCTGTTCCGTTTACATCAATTATTTCGGTAGGTGTTGTGGTAGTAAAACCCACTTTGTTGTTTGTTTGTGAATGTGCACAACAATAACAACATATAATAAAAACCGAAGAAAGTGTTTTGTTTTTCATATTATTCAGTATTAATGATTTGTATTTGTTTTTAAACTGCAATCAGGCAACAAAAATTCAATATTCAAAAAATAGATAATAGGCGAAAAAATGGTATGTTCTTCATATAGGATTACCTTCTAAAGGTTTTTAGGGAAACCTTTAGGGGGTAACAGATAAGATAATTTAGGCTTTTATTGTGCGTTTAGGTAGTACTGTAAAAATCAGCGTATAATTTAAATAGGGTATTAGTCTTCTTTTTCAGATAGTTTACGTTCCAGTTCTATTTGAAATTCTTCGATAACCGGTTTCATTGTGCTTTCCGGTATATCTGCAATGCGAATGTACATTAAACCGTCGATCGCATTATTAAACAACGGATCAACGTTAAAAGCAACTACGCGGGCATTTTGTTTGATGTATTTTTTAATTAAAACCGGCAAACGTAAATTTCCTGGTTCTAATTCGTCAATAATTTTGTCAAACTTATTAAGATCTGATTCGGCTTCATCAAAAATAAAGTCTTTGTCAGCGTCTTTTAGTTTTACTTTGTAAGCTTTTTTAGGATGAATGTACTGTGCAATATAGGGATCGTAATAATTCGATTTCATAAACTCGATCATCAATGATTTCGAGAAATCAGAGAATTGATTACTGATACTTACTCCACCCAATAAATACTTATGTTCAGGATAACGTAATGTTGTATGAATAATACCTTTCCATAATAAAAACAAAGGCATTGGTTTTTGCTGATATTCTTTAACGATAAAAGCGCGTCCCATTTCGATAGATTTATGCATCATATCGTGCAATTCCGGTTCAAATCTAAAAAGGTCATTCAAATAAAAACCTTCAAGACCATATTTCGGATAAATTTCAGATCCCAATCCCATACGGTAGGCACCTGCAATTCGTTTGGTTTCATCATCCCACAAAAACATATGGTGATAATATTGGTCAAATTTGTCTAAATCAATAGATTCGTTTGTTCCTTCACCAACTTCACGGAAAGTGATTTCACGCAAACGTCCAATTTCATGTAAAATATTCGGAACAGATTTCGCTGTTGCAAAAAATACTTCGTAGTTTTTACTTTGCAATAAGCGACAATCGCTTCCTCTTAAAGCATTTACCTCGTCAATCATTTTCGACTCACTTGCCGGAGTAACAATTTTTTTGGGTGCTTTTGGTATTTTTAAACTTGCTGTATCTATTAATTTGCTGTCCTTTTCAAAAGGATTGGCAAGCATATAGGTTTTCTTTCTTAAAAATTCTGAATACTCTTCAAACGATTCAATTTCATTTTGTTCGTTTACCGAAATTGGTTTACCAATACGAACTTTAATAACACGATCTCTCTGCGTCAATAATTCCGATGGTAATTTTGCAGTACGTAAAGTATCGTCAATTTTAGAAAGCCAATAGAATAATCTGCTGTTTTTAGCGTGAAAATAAATGGGTACAACCGGAACTTTTGCTTTTCTAATCAATTTTAAAGCGCCTTCTTCCCAAGGTTTATCTACTACTAATTTACCATCTTTATAGGTTGAAACTTCCCCTGCAGGGAAAATTCCCAACGGTTTTCCGTCACTTAAATGGCGTAAAGTTTCTTTAATTCCCACAACACTCGATTTTGCATCCTTATGATTTTCAAAAGGATTAACAGGCATGATATATTTTTTAAGCGGAACAATTCTGTGCAATAAAAAGTTGGCAATAATCTTGAAATTAGGCTCTCTTTCAAGCATTAATTTCAATAATAAAATACCGTCAATTCCTCCAAGCGGATGATTTGAAATAGTAATATAAGCGCCATCTTTAGGTAATCGTTTTAAATCTTCTTCAGGAATTTCAAATTTGATTTCCATTTCATCCAAAATTCCGTTTAAAAACGCGACATCCTCTAAATGTTTGTTATGATCGTAAATTTTATTAAGGGTAGAGATCTTAAGGACCTTCATAAGAATCCAGCCTGAAAAAGTACCTAATACTCCGTACTTCTCAACATTTATTGCCTTTGCAACTTCTTTCGCGGTAACTAAACCCATGTACTATTTTTAATTTATTAGAGCAGCCAACAAAGATAACAAAAAACTCTACTTTTCGTTGATACAAATGCAAACTTTCCACTTTTTTATTACATTTGGATTCCTAAAAAAAACTTGAATGAAAATTATTTCTTATAATGTAAACGGAATCAGAGCGGCAATTACAAAAGGATTTATAGAATGGCTGCAACAAGCCAATCCTGATGTTATTTGTCTTCAGGAGATAAAAGCAACACAAGAACAAATTCCTGTGGAAGCAATTACCGATGCAGGTTACCCATATCAATATTATTATCCGGCTACCAAAAAAGGATATAGTGGCGTGGCTATCTTATCTAAAATAAAACCTAATAATGTCGTTTTCGGAACCGGAATTCAGCATATGGATTTTGAAGGTCGCAACCTTCGTGCTGATTTTGATGATTGTTCGGTAATGAGTTTATACCTTCCATCGGGAACTAATATTGAAAGACTTGATCATAAATTTATGTTTATGGATGATTTTCAAAATTACATCAACGAACTTAAAATCACGATTCCAAACCTGATTATTTGTGGTGATTACAATATTTGCCACGAAGCGATCGATATTCATGATCCGGTTCGTAATAAAACCGTCTCAGGATTTTTGCCTGCAGAACGTGCCTGGCTTGATGGGTTTATAAAATCCGGTTTTATAGATAGTTTCCGTCATTTCAACAAAGATCCGCATCATTATTCGTGGTGGAGTTATCGTGCCGGAGCCCGCGGAAACAACAAAGGCTGGCGTATCGATTATAATTTAGTAAGTGATTCATTAGGACATAGATTAAAGCGTGCTGTAATTTTACCAGATGCCGTGCATTCAGATCATTGTCCGGTTTTAGTTGAGATTGAGTAAAGTTTGGTATTGTTATTGTTAAAAGAATAGCAGTTTTAAAGTGAGTCTTTTTGGAATTTGGAATTTATTTTTTGGAATTTTAATAGCACTCCGTAAAACAAGAAATTTTGAATTATTAATAAGCCCCAAATAAAAACCAAAAAAATAAGATGATTAAAAAAGCCTCCATTGGATTGCTAGTAGTAGCTTTATCCATGACTTCATGTGTTTCTAAGAAAATTTACAACGATCTTGAATCTAAATATTCAGATCTGAAAAAAGAAAATCGCTCCATTGCTGATCAAAATGCAGATTTGCAAAAAGCTAAAAATCAATTGGAATTAGATCGTGATAAATTAACAAAAGATCTGGCAGGCACAAAAGACGATCTTGCAAAACAAAAAGCAGATTTAGCCGCCGAACAAAAAAAATACAAAGTGCTGCAGGATTCATACAATGCATTGGAGAAAAACAGTAATGATGCATTGGAAAGCAATATGGCTAAAAACCGTGAATTGCTGGCACAATTAGAAGCAAAATCTAAAAAACTGGCCGAAGAACAAGCACGACTTGATAAAACGGCAAACCGCTTAAACGAACTTGAAGCAATGATTGCGGCCAAAGAAGCGGCAATGAAAAAGCTAAAAGAAACGTTATCTAAAGCCCTAAACGGTTTTGAAGGAAAAGGTTTGACAGTGGAACAGAAAAACGGAAAAGTTTATGTTTCTATGGAAAACAAATTACTTTTTAATTCAGGAAGCTGGGCTGTTGGTACCGAAGGTAGAAAAGCAGTTGTAGAGTTAGGAAAAGTTCTTGGAGATAATCCTGATCTTTCGGTTCTTATTGAAGGACATACAGATGATGATCCGTATGCTGGTTCAGGACCAATTGCAAACAACTGGGATTTGTCTACAAAAAGAGCAACAGCAATTGTAAATATTTTGAGTGAAAACACAAAAATCAACAAACAAAAACTAACGGCAGCTGGTCGTAGTGAATTTTCTCCATTGGCAAGCAACGCCACTCCGGAAGGAAAAGCTAAAAACCGCAGAATCGAGATCATCTTAACGCCAAGATTAGATGAAATCGCTGAGATGCTTAATAGTATAAACTAAGTTTTTTAGTTACAAAGGTTCAAAGGAACAAAGGCTCAGAGTTTTAAACTTTGAGCCTTTTTAGTTTTTTTTGAGCTCATCCAGAGCTTTGCAAACTCAATTCTATTAAAAATAATTTTGTACCTTTTTTAACTTTTGTGTTATTTTCCATTGGATGCTCCCTTTGTACCTTTGAGCCTCTGCAACTTTGAACCTTAAAAATAAAAAAATGAAATACACAACTTTACCCAACACCGATATAAAAGTTAGTAAAATCTGTCTCGGAACCATGACTTTCGGGCAACAAAATACAGAAGCGGAGGGTCATGTCCAAATGGATTATGCTCTTGAACGCGGAATTAACTTTTTTGATACTGCCGAAATGTATTCGGTTCCGGCAAGTGAAGCAACTTACGGAAACACAGAAAAAATTATCGGAACATGGTTTAAAAAATCAGGAAATCGCGAGAAAGTAGTTTTGGCTTCAAAAATTGCAGGACCAAACGCAAATTTTGGTTATATGCGCGAAAAACTTGATTTTTCTCCTGCAAGTATTAAATATGCTTTAGATAATAGTTTAAAACGTCTGCAAACAGATTATATCGACTTGTATCAAATGCATTGGCCGGAACGTAAAACAAATACTTTTGGTCAGCGTGCTTTTAAAGTTCAGGATGATGCGTGGGAAGATAATTTCAGAGAAGTTCTGGAAACTTTTGACGGATTAATCAAAGAAGGAAAAATAAAACACATTGGAGTTTCTAACGAAAATGCCTGGGGAATGATGCGTTTTCTGGAAGAAAGCAAGTATCAAAATTTGCCAAGAATCAAAACCGTTCAAAATCCGTATAATTTACTAAACCGTCTTTTTGAAGTTGGTTCAGCCGAAGTTGCAATCCATGAGAATGTTGGTTTGTTAGGATATTCACCTTTAGGTTTTGGAACATTGACAGGCAAATTTTTAACCGGCGAAGAACATCCAAATGCGAGAGTTAAACTTTTCCCGCAATATACGCGTTACGGAAGCGAACAATGTACACAAGCAACAAAATTATATCAGGAAATCGCCCATAAACACGGATTAACGTTAACGCAATTATCAATGGCTTTTGTGTTGCAGCAGCCATTTTTAACGAGTGCTATTATTGGCGCTACAACATTGGAACAATTAAAAGAAAATATCGATACGATTGATGTTGTACTTTCAAAAGAAATTTTAGCCGAAATTGATAAAGTACAGGCTATTATTCCAGATCCGGCTCCGTAATTTAAGATTTATTATAAACACGAATTCCACAAATTTTCACAGATCAATATGTGAAAATTTGTGGAATTTTATTTTAATTATAATAGCGCTTGCTAATAATCCGTGAAAATTAGTGTAATCCGTGTTTACAAATCAAATTCTTCCTCCATCGCCAAAGAATCATTTTTAATTGCAGTTGAATCCGGCGCTTTAATTCGTATTAACGAACGCGCATTTCCGGAAATATAAACAGGAAACTGGCCAATGGTATCTTCAGGAATTAGGAGGCCTCTGCGGAACATTAAGTTTCTTAAGAATTTTTGGTTTTTTACGGCATAATCTTTCAGGTTTCCTTCATCATTGAATTGGTACATGAATTTTCTTGGTTTCGGAATAATTGTCGCCAAAAACAAACATTCATCTACATTTAAAGCTGAAGGGCTTTTCTGGAAATAAAATTGACTTGCTTCACCAATTCCATATACATTTGGTCCCCATTCGATAATGTTGAAATAAACTTCAAGCATTCTTTCTTTGCTTACAACTCTGTTATTTTCTAAAATATAAACCAATAGAATTTCTTCCAGCTTACGCGAAAGCGTTTTTTCTCGGGTTAGAAATACGTTTTTAATCAATTGCATACTGATTGTACTGGCGCCGCGAGAGAATTTTTTAGTTCTGATGTTTTTCAGAATAGATTGTTTGAAGGCTTCATTTATAAATCCGCGATGCGAAAAGAAAGAAGGATCTTCTGTCGTCAATACTGATTTTCGTAAATAAGGCGAAATTTGGTCTAAAGGTGTATAATTCGGATTTGCACTTCCAACCAAAACCGGACGCTGCAACACATTCTGAATTATAGCACGATATACAAATTCTCCGTTTAGTTTGTTAAGATCGGCTTCACCATATTTCGTGATTCTTAGATCTTGTTTGTTTAATTTACTGTCAAAAACTAAAGTGTTCGGTTTATTTTTATTGAATTTGAAATCCAATTTATAATCGAAAATTCCCGTCGCTTCCATTCCCTGAAAATGGGTAAACAATCCGTCTGGCAAGGAAACAATAAAATCCTGTGCCTGCATCTTCGGAATCTCAACTTGTAAAGTATAAACCGTGTCTTTTTCCGTATTATACGAAACGTAAGGCTTTACTTTTATTTTGTTCAATTGCATTGTCGAAGTGCTGTCGATCGAAATAAAATCATCACCAAGCAAAAAACGATAATCAAAACGGGCATTTTTAATTACAACATCTTTGCTCGCAATTTTTGGATGATTGATTTTTAAATTGGTGATAGAAGTATAACCATCAATATGCAATTCACTTCCATCTTTATCAATATTGGCAACGTTTAATCGAATAGAATCAAAGCTTGCCTTGAAATTGTAACGTTCGTCAAGGTACGGAACGCGAATCGCTCCGGTATCAAGATTAAAAAACCGAATATCTGCTTTTTTATTTCTTGGATCAGCAAATCCTTTAATATTCCATTTTTGATCAAAATTTTTACTTTGAACATGAAGATTCGTTTCAAGCTGTTTATTGTCTAAAACGAGTTTATTTATCTCAATAGAGGCTTTTTTACCGTTATCATCAATTTTAAAATTCAGGTTTTCCAATTTCATATCTGTTGGAACTAAATTTAATAGCTTCGAAATGATTTGATAAGCAAAAGTGGCGTATTTGCGTTTTTCGTTTGTATCAGAATCTGATTTATCTCTTTTTAGGAAAGCATCAAAATTACGGACTTTTCCCTTTTTTACTAATTGAATATAACCATCGTTGATTTTTAAAGTTCCAACCTGAACATCTCCAATTAATAAATTGGATAAACTAATACTAGTTTCTATTTTTTGAATGTGGCAAAGCGTGTCCGCATTATTAGGAACTAAAATAACATCAGTTAATTTGATTCCGGATAATCCTTCAAATGAAGCTGATTTTACAGAAAATTTACTGTCATATTCTGTATTCATTTTCAAGGTAACTTTTGCAATGGCTTGTTTTAAAAGTGAATCGCGAAAAAAGTAAAGACCTAAAAAAAGCACTACCAATACCACGGCAAGTATTAGAAGTGCTTTTAATATTTTTTGTTTTGGAAATTTCATAAAGTAGGTTTATAAAAATTTAAGGAATTTTCGTGGTGTAAATTTTTTGCCACGAATTTCGCTAATTTCTCGAATTATATATGACTTGGATATGTAAGATTTCACATTAAATTTAAATAAAAATTCGTGTTTAATTTGTGAAATTCGTGGCAAACAAAAATTTAACCAAAAAGAAAACTGGCAACATCTTCAATCTTGGCAACAAGTTCAATTTTGATTCCTGTGTTTTTTAAGGCAATTTTATTGTATTTTGAAACAAAGATAGTATTGAATCCTAGTTTTTCGGCTTCCTGAATACGTTGATCTACGCGATTTACAGGTCGGATTTCTCCGGATAAACCAACCTCACCGGCAAAACAAAAGCCTTTCGTAATCGGAATATCTTCATTTGAAGATAAAATTGCGGCAACAACCGCTAAGTCAATTGCCGGATCATCAACAGAAATTCCTCCTGTAACATTCAGGAAAACGTCTTTTGCGCCTAAACGAAATCCGGCTCTTTTTTCCAGAACAGCTAAAATCATGTTTAGCCTTTTGGCGTTGTAACCAGTAGTACTGCGCTGCGGCGTTCCGTAAACTGCGGTGCTTACCAAAGATTGAATTTCGATCATTAACGGGCGCATGCCTTCCATGGTTGTGGCAATCGCTGTTCCCGACATTTCTTCGTCTTTGTGCGAAATCAATATTTCTGACGGATTGCTTACTTCTCGTAAACCGCTTCCCAGCATTTCATAAATTCCCAGTTCGGCAGTAGAACCAAAACGGTTTTTTAGCGAACGTAAAATTCTATAAACGTGATTTCGATCGCCTTCAAACTGCAAAACCGTATCAACCATGTGTTCCAGGATTTTTGGTCCTGCGATATTTCCGTCTTTCGTAATATGCCCGATTAAAATAACCGGAATATTGGTTTCTTTGGCAAACTTGATCAGTTCGGCAGTCGTTTCTCTAATTTGAGAAATACTTCCGGCTGTCGATTCAATATAATCGGTATGTAAAGTCTGGATTGAATCTATAATTACAATCTCTGGCTGGATAGCTTCAATTTGTTTGAATATATTTTGCGTTTTAGTTTCCGTCAAAATATAGCAGTTGTCGCTATTTGGCGTTATTCTTTCGGCACGCATTTTTATTTGTTTCTGACTTTCTTCTCCGGAAACATATAAAGTTTTATAAGGCAGTTTTAAAGAAATTTGAAGCAAAAGCGTACTTTTTCCAATTCCCGGTTCACCTCCTAAAAGTGTCAGAGAGCCAGGAACAATTCCGCCGCCTAAAACACGATTCAATTCGCCATCAGTTGTATCCATTCGAATTTCCTGAGCCGAATCAATTTCATTAATTTTTAAAGGTCGCGGTGCTTTACTGGTAGAAGTGGGTTCACTTTTCCAGGCTACCTTTTCCTGCTTCTGAATAATTTCTTCAGCAATAGTATTCCATTCCTTGCAGGCATTGCATTGCCCTTGCCATTTGGCATATTGGGTTCCGCAATTCTGGCAAAAAAAGGAAGTTTTAACTTTAGACATTATTTGGTTTTTTTAGCAAGCGTATTCATTTCGTCGATTTTCTCGTACATCACATCTTTATTCAAATCGCCAATTGGCTCCATTTGAGATGCATTTTGATATTTTTTTGAAGCTCTTTTTGGATCTCCCATTTTTTCGTACATCAATCCTAATTCATATTCGCCCAACATGGCTTTTGGATAATTTACGTTTCCAATTTCGGCCATTTTGCCTAATTCATCATACGCATTTTTTTTAAGGATAAGGTTTTCAATTATTTTGAAATCACTTATTCTCACCGGAATCTGAACACCTAAAACTTTAGACATCGTGTTGTATTTATTTTCTAAATAATCAGCATATCCTGTTTCAAGAACAGCAATTTTATCATTGTATTCTGCTGAATTAATAGGTTTGTATACTTCAAAAATTTGGTACAAAGCACTCGGAATGGCATGTAAAACCTGAGTGTAATGTGTCGTGCCTTTAAATAAATCGTATTTGTAGTTAACCATAGGATTATTGGCAAGTTTAATATTGCTGTCTAATTTTTCTATTGGTTCTTTGATTTTTTTATTGTCACCATCTGCAGCAGATAAATAGTAAAATACAGGTTCTGTTACTTTTGCAAATTTCTCTGGAATTCGAACTTCCATTTTAGGAGCCAATTCTGGACTAAAACAAATGTAAGCGTTAAACAACGGTTGTTCTTTGTACAAATAAAAGTTGACAAAACTTGCTGTAAGATCATGACCGGCAATAATTCTAAAAGGCGAAGTGCGGTATTTTTTTTCGATATAAGGAACTAATTCCGCACCAACAAATTCAAAAAACTCCGCGCCTTTTTCAAAAGGAAGCCCTTCATTTTGGTCAATAGTGGTGTCGTCTTCTCTTTCGTCGTTTTTATTTTGATGAATACCAATGATAATCATTTCGGGCAAATCACCCCAATAAGTACCATAACTTACAGCACCAGAGAATGGATCAAATAAATAATCGCCGTCTAACAAATATAAAACAGGATATTTTTTTTCAGGATTGGCTTCGTAAGATTCCGGAAGCCCGATTGTAATTCTTCGTTCTTCTCCAAGTTTTTCAGATTGAATGTTGTCAAATTTCTTCTGGGCAAAAGCCGAGATGGAAATTAAAGCAAATAGTAAGTAAACTTTTCTCATGATTTGGGGTATTTCAGTGGATTAAAAAGTATTGAAATAGTGTAGCAATATAACATTTTATTTGCTTTTTTATTATTGTAGGAATTTTAAAAATAGAAAAGAAGATTTTGGTCTGTAATGGATAATCATTTAAACGCAAAGAACGCAAAGTTAAAGATAAAGCTTTGCGAACAGCAACTTTTGAATCGATCCTTTAAAATCAATATTGAATTTAAGCCAATAAAATACTGTTTGTACCA
>Ga0247816_10001598_pt1 | contig 11105 bp, 9 predicted proteins | sample UWRJL209509C1_FD_179930 | JGI IMG/M metagenome (GOLD analysis project Ga0247816, IMG submission 179930) | Plant litter microbial communities from Arlington Agricultural Research Station in Wisconsin, United States - UWRJ-L209-509C-1 | ecosystem: Environmental > Terrestrial > Plant litter >...
TCTTTTTTTGTTTTTAACAAGTTATGTCCACGATTAGTATCCGCTTATGTATAATAAAAAAATGAAAACACGAAAGCAAAACGGCTTCACGATTGTTGAGCTCCTTATCGTTGTTGTGGTCATCGCTATCTTGGCGGCTATCACCCTTGTCACGTATAACGGTATTCAGCAGCGTGCACAAAATACGCAGTTTTTATCGGCATTTGACACCTATGAGAAGGCATTACGGCTGTATAAAATTACTTACGGAGAATATCCACGAGCCGTTAATGGAGGTGGCTTAGGGGTGTATTCATGCCTGGGCGGGAACTATCCCGCTACCAGTAATTTAGCGGCTGACCAGTGTTTTAAATCTGGTGGGCTCGTGCTTGGTGAGAAGGTTTCAGCGGTCGATGTTGAATTACGCAAGGTTGTTAATCAACTACCAGCCTTAAACTATCCACTACTTTCGGATACTGACGCAGATAGTGGAATCGTTACACAATCTCGTGGAATTATGTTTCAGAGTGAATTGCCACCTAATGCCATTCTGTTCTATTTCACTACCGGGGATGCGCCCTGTGGACGTGGCGTGAAAGTATACGATGCTGTGGCGAATACGAGTAGTTGCCGTATAGACCTGCCATAGCATTCGTTGTGCTAGACTTTGTGTATGATTAACGCTGCAGATTGGGTTGAAGAGCTACAAACTATTGAACGGGCTCAACTCCCTGACTATCTCAATACGCACTCGGGCTTGCCGGGCCCCCGTGCAAACCTTGCGTTGCTTGAGGCGGTTGTGAAAACTGCCGACTATACGCGTATAGAAGAACTTATTAACGATAACGGCGAGTATCAAGTGATGTGTGTCGCTGCTTATTTCGGTGCGCATTGCGACGACCTCGTCTCTCGGGTAAAGGCCTGTGAACTGGCGAAGGATGAGCGCTGGCGAGTTCGAGAGGGCGTTGTGCTAGGCTTGCAGTTACTCGGAGACAAGTCGCTAGCTGCATTGCGAGGTGTTGCTAGGGAGTGGATAAATACCGATAGCCCCTTAGTGCAGCGAGCTGTTGTTGCTGCTGTGTGCGAGCCGCGGCTCCTACGTACTACTGAGAGCGCGGCTTTAGCTATTGATGCCTGCCGGATAGCAACAAATAGTATTGCGGGTATGTCAGGGGAGCAGAGTAAAACATCTGAGGCTCGGGTACTGCGACAAACATTAGGGTACTGCTGGAGTGTGGCTATCGTTGCCGACCCCGTTAATGGCCTGGCTGTTTTCAATACGTTTGATACTTCGGATGCAGATATTGCTTGGATAGTAAGAGAAAACTGGCGCAAAAAGCGTTTACAGCCTTATTCGGTATAATAGATTATATGGAAGATACAATTTTTACGAAGATTATCAAAGGTGAGATACCTTCTTACAAGATTTACGAAGACGAAAAGACTTTTGCATTTCTTGATATTCACCCACTCACCGATGGGCATGTGCTGGTTATCCCTAAGGTACAGGTTGAGTTTATTTGGGATCTTAAGCCCGAAGACTACCAAGCGGTTATGGCGACGGTGCAAAAAGTCGGTGCGCATGTACGGGATGTTATGAATGCACCTTATGTAGGGGTTGAGGTTATCGGCGTCGACGTGCCGCATGCGCATGTTCACGTCATACCATTTTCAAAGACCGATCAACTCCACGCGAAGGTCCCTGATACACACGAGCCCGACCACAGTAAACTCGCCACACTTGCCGAGAAGATTCGTTTTTAGGAACACAGCATGCCATTACGAATTTTAGCTGTTGGGAAAAAGCACGAATCATGGGTGACCGAGGGAATCGAACGCTATCAGAAGCGATTACGGGCACCTTTCCTATTAGAGTGGATACTTTTACCACATTCAAGCCTTGAGGGTGATAGAGCTCGTCAGGAAGAGTCTGAGCGAATACTTTCGCGTCTTTCCGCTAATGATTATGTTATCTTGTTGGATGAACGCGGAAAAATGCTCAAGTCCCCTGCTTTTTCCCAGCTTATCACCGATCAGCTTAACAGCTCTCATTCAGTGGTGCTCATTATTGGCGGAGCATACGGTGTCGACGCGACGGTTCATGTCCGCGCGAACACGATTTGGTCATTGTCACCCCTGGTATTCCCTCATCAGCTGGTGCGCCTTTTGCTTGCAGAGCAAGTGTATAGAGCCGAACAGATACAGCGCGGCAGTTCTTACCACCACGACTGATAGTTGACAAATTATCAAGGTTATGCTAGTATTGGTTTTAGATACAACCGAAAAAACAAAAAAAGAAACGTATAAAACAACATGCTGACCCTTATTAAGAGTTCATCTATTGCTGTCGTCATCATTACCGCTGCTGGTATGTTGATGCACGATATTCACCTCGACAAAGCTGCCGCGGTTATTTCATTGCCAGCCTATATTGCTTCTACGGGTGCGTTAGAAAAATCATTATCACCGCACTATCATACCCACGTTGAACGTGCCTCAATCCCCCGTTCAACGTCGACACTTCCTAAGATTCAACCCCCACGTGATGACGGACGCCGTTATGTTCAGGGTAAAAAGCTATCTCTCGCGGGCGGCGGTAACGCAATGTCATTTTGGCCCTCTGTCTAGAAAATAGGCTACGCTAAAATTTCGAGTTCACGAAGCAAGCGCTCTGACAGTGCTTGCTTTTCATTTAGCTGCTTTTTACTTTCTTCAACAAGACTTGCGGGTGCTTTTGCTACGTAACTTTCGTTACTAAGGCGACCTTCAAGGTTTTTGATGTCTTGGTGAGTCGTTGCGAGGCGCATTTCGAGATTCTCCTTGTGCTCTTCGAGTGTTTTTTCTGGAACATTAAGCCAGGCATCGTGTGAACTGAGCGCGAGGCGTAGCCCACTAGGTTGATCGGTAACTTGGATATCTTTAAGCTTCGCGAGTCGCTTCAGAAGATCTTTATTATCTTCGATGAGGGCATCCTCGATGTAGATAAGTGTGTAGCGGTCATTTCCAGGCAATGATGTTGCAACGAAACGCGCCTCGGTGACGACCTGCTGTAGTTGGCCGAATTCAGCAGCGGCGATGTCGTTAAAGTCGATCATATCTGGCCAGCTTTCGCTAATGAGTAGCGTGTTATGCCATGGGAGTGTTTGCCAAATAGTTTCAGTGACGAACGGTGCAAATGGATGCGCTAGTTTTAGAGCGGTATCGAGTACCCATGCAAGGAGGTCAGGGTTATCCTGGTCTTTCGAGGCTTCGATATACCAATCGGCGACGCTGTCCCAAATTGCGTGGTACATTGCGTCGCTTGCTTCGGCATAGCGGAAGTTATCGAGTGATCGAGCGATCGTTTCTTTTGCGGTTTGTAGTTCGCTTACGACCCAGTGGTCGGCGAGCGACACAGCTTTTGGCGTACTTGGAGTGTAATTATCGCCAAGCTTGTTTTCGATAAATCGAGCAATGTTCCAGAGCTTGTTGCAGAAGTTTCGGCCAGCAATGACACGATCGACGCTAAAGGCTTGGTTTTGACCAGGGCTACGACTTGCGATGAGACCAAGACGAAGTGCGTCTGAGCCGTATTCGGCAACAAGTTCCATCGGGTTGATAACGTTGCCCTTACTCTTACTCATTTTTTGGCTGTGTTCATCGAGCACCATGCCATGAAGATAGACGTCTTTAAACGGAACCTGATCGGTAACGTAGAGGCTGAGCATAATCATGCGAGCGATCCAGCGGTCGAGAAGGTCGGTGCCAGTTTCCATGAGGTCGGTTGGGAAGAATCGAGAGAGGTCTCCCCCTTCAAGGACTTCGGTGGTAATGAAGGGCCACTGGCCACTACTGAACCAGGTGTCGAAGGTATCTTCTTCTCGTTGGTAGGTTTTACCATCAACAACTATTGTTTTTTCATCAACGTTTTCGTTAAAAATCCAATCGTTTTCGTCTGCAACGTTTTGGAAGGCAGGAATCGGGATGCCCCAAGGGATTTGTCGCGATAAGTTCCAGTCACGGATATTTTTAAGGTATTGCACCAAAATATTCTTACGACCGGCTGGGTGGAAGGTAATTTCATTTGCTTCGAGGGCTTCAATTGCCTTCTGTGCAAGGGGTTCCATCTTCAAGAACCACTGCTCTTTGATGAGTGGTTGGATTGGGAGGCCACTCTTGTAGTCGTAGCCCACGCTGTGCTCGATGGTTTCTTCTTTACGGATAAGATCTTCAGCTTTAAGTGCTGCGACAATGCGCTTGCGAGCAACTTCAGCTTCAAGGCCGTGGAACTGTGACGGGACGTTCATCATAGTACCGTCGAAGTCGATAACCTGGAGGCGTTCGAGGTCGTGACGCTTCCCTACCTCGAAGTCATTAGGGTCGTGTGCTGGTGTAATCTTAACAACACCTGTTCCGAAGGCTGGATCGACGTACTCGTCGGCGATAATAGGGACTTCCCTGTTTGTAAGAGGAAGCATAACGGTTGAGCCGATAAGATTTTTGTAGCGCGGGTCGTCTGGGTGAACAGCAACTGCGGTGTCTCCGAAGAGTGTTTCAGGGCGAGTTGTTGCCACGATAACTTCACCAATCTTATCGAGCATTGGGTACGCGATGTGCCAGAGTGTCCCCTTTTCGATTTTGTGATCAACTTCGATGTCAGCGTAGCTTGTTTGGTACTTCGTACTGTAGTTAACAATTCGCTCGCCTCGATACACTAGGCCTTCGTCCCACAGACGCTTAAAGGTTTTGTAGACGGTGTGAATCACTTTTGTGTCGAGGGTGAATACAAGATTGTCCCATGAGGCACTAATACCTAACGCACGAACCTGAAGCTCCATGTTGCCGCGCTGCTCTTCTACATAATTCCATACTTGGCTGTATAGCTGTTCACGTGAAAAGTCGAAGCGGCTCTGTCCGGTTTTTTGCAAGTGACGTTCGTACACAACCCATGTTTCAAAGCCTGCGTGGTCTGCGCCTGGGATGTAGATAGTGTCGTGTCCGGTCATTCGCTTATAGCGAACGGTAATATCTTTGAGACCTGTGTCGAGTGCGTGACCTAAGTGAAGATTACCGTTGGCGTTTGGTGGCGGCATGACGGTACTAAACGGCTTGCCTTTTCCAGAAGGATTAAAAGCGCCACTGGTTTCCCAGAGGGCGTATATGTTCGGTTCGTACTGATTTGGCTCGTAAGCTTTAGCTAAATTCACACTCGTATCCTGTCTCTTTTTCACGTGAAAGCGTTTTTATTTCACGTGAAAACACTTATATTTTCGTCGTAAAACTACTGTACGCTTCCCCTTTTCTCTAGTTGATAGTATAGCACACCAGACCACTGTATAATGGGGGTATGATTGAACTTCAACGGTGTACAGATAAAGAGCAATGGGACGACTATATTTTAGAAAATGGTGGGCACCCATTACAGCTGTGGGCCTGGGGTCAGGTGAAGGCTGGGCACGGGTGGAAGGCAGAGCGAGTTTTCGCCTATGATGAGGACACGATTGTTGGTGCAGCGCAGGTGCTGATACGGCGCCTCCCTACCCCATTTCGGGCATTTGCTTATATCCCACGCGGTCCGTTGTTTGACGACGCCCGTAAAGACGAAATACTACTGAAAATCGAAACACTCGTGAAGCGTGACTACCACGCCGTTGCGCTTTCAATTGAGCCAGACGTGCTCGAATTTGAAAAACCAGATGGCTGGGTTCGCTCAACAAACAAGGTGTTATCTGCCGAAACGATTTTGCTTGATGTGACCAAGTCTGAAAGCGATCTTTTGGCTGATATGGCAAAGAAAACACGTCAGTATATCCGTAAGTCGGGTGCTGAGGTGCGTATTAAGCAGGTAAAACAGCAACAAGATCTTGAAGATTGTTTAACAATTTACAGGGGTACCGCAGAGCGTGCAGGCTTTAATCTTCACCAGGATCAGTATTATTTTGATGTCTTAAACCAAATGCAAGACTACTCCCCTATTTTCGTAGCCTACGAAGATGACGTACCTGTTTCGTTTTTGTGGTTAGCAATTAGTGAAACCACGGCGTATGAGCTATATGGCGGTATGAACGACCGCGGGCAAGAGCTTCGCGCTAACTACGCGCTTAAATGGCACGCTATTAAAAAAGTCAAAGAATGGGGCTTGAGTCGCTACGACTTTGGTGGGCTTGTCGCTGGCGGCGTGTCTAACTTTAAACAGGGCTGGTCATCTGATGTGACAACCTTTGCTGGAACGTTCGATAGGCCGCTCTCCCCTCTTTACACGCTATGGAGTAAAGGGTTGCCGTTTGCTAAGAAAACCGTACAGAAGGTTCGCAAGCGTAAATCTTAAATTAAGCTTAAATCTTAAAAAAGAAGCCTGGACTTGATCTAGGCTTCTTTTGTATTGATGGCCCAAGAGGTTTTAGTCATCGATAAACTTGGTTGGATTTCAATCTCAAGAGGGGAGATGGGTGCATGGCGCTCGGCGTAAAAACAGCCAAGAGTCGCGATCATGGCGGCGTTGTCGGTACAAAGCTGCATTGGTGCGTACTCGATCGGTAAGGGGAGGCGAGCTTGAAGTTGCTGGCGCAGTAATTGGTTGGCGGCAACACCACCGGCGATGACGACTGAAGCGGGGGAGTAGTCGTTAAATGCTTTTTCAGCCTTGTCGACGAGCGTTTCAATTGCGGTGTGCTGGAAGCTCGCGGCAAAGTCTGCTCGCTGAACCTCGTCTAGACGCGCTGCAAGCTCAAATGAGGGGAAAGTAGTATCGACGCCTACTTCGCGTTGAACTGCCCTTAAAACGGCTGTCTTAAGGCCTGAGAAGCTGAAATCATAAGCACCTTTAAGCTTAGCTTTTGGAAGGAGGTATTTTTTTGGGTCGCCCTGGAGAGCAGCTTCTGCGACTGAGGGTCCACCGGGGTAGGGGAGACCTATAATTTTAGCGACTTTGTCGAACGCTTCTCCGACAGCGTCGTCTTGTGTTTGGCCAAGAAGTTCGTAGTCACCATGGTCCTTGAAGAGTACAAGCTGCGAGTGACCACCACTAACGATAAGAGCAAGCATAGGAAACCTTGGTTGTTGAGAGGGGAGTGCGAGAGAAATACCGTTTGCTTGGTCGGTGACGAAGTTGGCATAGACATGTGCTTCAACGTGGTGAATAGGGTAGAGAGGGATATTTTTTTGGTGAGCGATTGTGCGAGCGGCGAGTGTGCCTACGAGAAGTGAACCAGACAGGCCTGGTGCATAGGTGACCGCGATACCATCAATATCTTCCCAGGTCAGATGCGCGTCCGAGAGAGCTTGGTCGATCACGGGGTTGATTACCTCTATATGACTTCGGGCTGCGACTTCGGGAACAACGCCACCGTATACTTTGTGGATATCGATTTGCGTACGAACGACATTCGAAAGAAGCAGGTGACCGTCTTGAACAACGGACGCCGCAGTTTCATCGCAACTACTCTCAATTCCTAGTATTTTCATCTGTTATATTGTACCACGCGTTGTGCTTTGAACATCTTAGCTTGATGTTTGCTGAGAAAAGCCTTAGAATTATCAGTAGAAACTAAGTTATTTTTCAGGTGGGAGGGCTCTATGAGGAGGTTTGTTAGATTTGCGCTGTTGGTCGGGGCTATAGTAGGGGCTTTGCTGTTGTCTGGGGGTACTGTGGGTGCATCGCCTGGAGCCAACTGGTTGGACGATCGCATAGTGGTTGCACAGCCACCTCAGTCTGCAGCACTGTCTCATACAATGACGACTTGTTCGAGTGATATCTCCCTCGTTTCTATAGAAGGGTGGGCCGTGCTCCGCGAGGCGTGTGTGTTTGGTTATTCGGGTAAGACACAGGTTGCGCGGTATATGGGCTCATCCGGGTTATATCTGTATGCGGTTAAATTTCCATTAGATACAAAATTTACACCTATTAAGGGGTTGTGTCTGCATGCTTCCTCTTGTGTCTACGGGCAGGCGAGTGATACGTTTTTGATGCAGCAGCAACAGAGTAACGGCTTTAGTACAGCGTTAATCCCCGATTTTACGCGGTATCTTGTGAAATATAACGACGAAGGAACCTATTTCCGTTTTGAGTATGAAGGTACACTTCGGTATATAGCGTATGGCACGCAACCGGCGCGAACGATTGCGACGGCAATTTCGAGTAACGGAAAATGGGCTTTTGTCGAGGTGCAGACCTATGGATATGTCCGAATTAACCTCGAAACACTGGAGCAAAAACGAGTCGTTGCACCCGGTGTTCAATACGGGTATGGTACTGACCCAACGATTGAACTGGCAATTAGCGACGACGGAACGAAAGTTGCTATTGCGGGCTGGAGAATGAGTATTGCGGTGTACGATGTGAATGAACTTTGCGGCGATGTATTAACGGATACGTCGACAATGTATCATTCACCTTACACGTATGCATGTTCTGGTGCTTCAGCCGACGCGTATAGTCTGTTTCCGGGATTTGTGAGTGCACACGTACCGCGCTTCTCGCATGACGGATCTAGATTAAACCTTTATGTTAGAACCGGGTCTGCGGTTAAAAGAGCAACAATAACCCCTCAGGCAAACATTGCGATACTCACATCGTCGTATGTTGCGTTTGGCGATTCGTTTACGAGCGGAGAAGGTGAGCTTTCCGACGACTTTTATTTACCAGAAACAAACACGGATACAAATCGCTGCCATGTGAGCACGCGGTCGTACCCGTATCTTTTGAAACAGCGCTGGGGCGGTGCTGTTAGCAATAACGCATGTTCGGGTTCGCGGATTGAGCAGGTGAATCAGGTCAGTGCCGCGAAAAGTGCTGAAATGCAACCCGCCGATCGCCCTATGCGTCTTTCGGTGAGTGTTGGCGGCAATGACATAGATTTAATGGGAAAGCTTAAGACTTGTATCGGACCGGGCACCTGTGAATGGGCCAAACAAGAGCGGCGATCAGCCAGTAGGGAGGAAATACGTTCGATTTTTCCTGACCTTGTTGCGATGCTCCAAAAAATGCAACAAGAGTACCCTGGTACAGATATTGCCGCTATTGGGTACCCAAGCGTGGTAAATACCTCCGAGAGTGCCTCTTGTGGTCCAGTCGTTTCCGCACTTTTAAATAGTGATGAGCGTACATTTATGGAGGAGTCTATTAAGTATTTAAACGGTGTGATCCGAGCGGCGACAATATACACAAAAACAACCTATGTCGATATCAAGAACGCATTGATGGGTGAACGATTGTGTGACTCGGTAGAAACAGCAATGAACGGTGTACGGTTTGGTGACGATATTGCGCCCATACCCTTTCTAGGTACGGTAAAGCTTATTGGTGCTGAATCATTTCACCCCACCCCGCGTGGACACGAGCTTATCACGACAACAATACAAGATATGATGGCTGGTGCATGGTGGACTTCTGATGACTGCACGACATGCGAGTTTAACGATAGTCAGTTAGCAGCAGGTTCTTATTGGGGTAGTCCAGGTGGTAGTGAAGGCTCGCTACTTAAACAAAAGTCTCGCTCGTTTCTGGCACGTTCAACTATGAAAAGCGGCGTTAGCGTTCCGTTTCGATTTGCTCCGGGCTCGTTTGCTCCAGGTGCCACAATAACATTCTCGCTTCATTCAGAGCCTCGAGAACTGCTTGTGCAAATTGCTGATTCTGACGGCGGGCTAAGCGGGGAGCTGTATGTACCGGGTGACATAGAGGGGTATCACACAGTCCATGCTAGCGGAGTACTTCCTTCGGGTGAGCTTGCCGATATTTATGAGACCATTGCTATTGCTGGCGCCGAGTCACCTACTACAGGGCCTGGGGTGCTACCCCCGGCCACCTCAGATGGCGGAAGCGCTATTGCTAATCAAGAAAATGACGACGTTGTCGTAAGTACAGCAGATTCAAACGGATTGATTAGGAGGGTAATGGGGCGCAGTCCGGCAGGTTTAGTGGCGACAATTCCCACAATTGCCCTGTCGGAAGGGTTGGGAAGTGGAAATATGAAACCCATGACAGCAGAGATAGTCGCTGGGGTACACTCTCCAATTAAGGTTCCTGCGAATACTGCGTCGGCACCCCGCGTCGATAACTTGCCGTACGGTTATATTGTGCTGGCGGCTGTTGCTATCGTCGCAATAGTCAGCACGCTACTAGGAATGCTGCTGTTGAGAAAACAGAAACACCCCAAACTATAGAAGTGAAGCCTCAATGACGGGTATAATGACGTATATGAATCTGAGAAAAACCGTCAAATCACTTATCCCGCAACGACTTTTTAACGCAGTAGAGCCAACTGGGCATCTTCTCGAAGCTGTTGCGATGAACGTCCGCTATGGTTTTCCTGCGCGAAAGCTACGTGTTATCGGGGTCACCGGCACAAATGGTAAAACTACAACAACCTTCTATATCCAAAGAATGCTCCACGAGGCGGGTATTAAAGCGGCATTTACGAGTACGGTTGCCTATGGCATTGGAGATGATATTCATCGACAAGTTGAGCATATCACCACAGCCAAGGCGAGTGTTTTGCAAAAACGACTTAAGTATTTTGCCGATCAAGGTGTGGAATGGGTTGTTGTTGAAGCCTCGAGCCACGGGCTTGCGCAAAACCGTACGTGGGGTGTTCCATTTGAGGTTGCTGTTTTAACTAACCTTACTCACGACCACCTTGAATATCACGGTACATTCGAAAACTATCGCGAAGCTAAACGCCGATTGTTTAAAATTGCGAACAAACACGGAATTCACTTCGGTGTAGTTAATAGTGATGACCCAACCGCCGATGCATTTATCAATACTGTAGATAATTCAACAACGTATGGTATTAAAAGTGGTGAGCTAAAAGCCTCTAATATCGAACTGACGAGTAGCGGCTCGCGGTACACGGCAACAATTGGCAAAGATGCGTATTCTATTACAACGCAAATAGCGGGTGAGTTTAATGTGAGCAACAGCCTCGCCGCTATAGCGGTTGGTCGCAAACTTGGGCTTACGAAAGAGCAAATCGAACGAGGCATCGCGGCACTTGAGTCCGTAGAGGGTCGAATGAATGCGATCGAAGAGGGGCAGCCATATAAAGTTCTCGTTGATTTCGCGAGCACCCCAGATGGTTTTGAGAAGTTTTTCAGCAGTGTGCGGCCACTTGTTAAGGGAAAGCTTATTGCTGTCTTTGGTTCTG
>Ga0247816_10001599_pt1 | contig 11104 bp, 13 predicted proteins | sample UWRJL209509C1_FD_179930 | JGI IMG/M metagenome (GOLD analysis project Ga0247816, IMG submission 179930) | Plant litter microbial communities from Arlington Agricultural Research Station in Wisconsin, United States - UWRJ-L209-509C-1 | ecosystem: Environmental > Terrestrial > Plant litter >...
CTCGACGACGCCACGCCTAGGACGACTACAGTAAGACTCTTTAGTATCCGATGAAATAATCTGTTTTGATATGTTTTACACCCAGGGCGGTTAGATGCTTTTTAGTACCATCGATCATTGGTGGTGGACCAGAGATAAATACTGTACGTGCCGCAACATCAGGCACGTGTTCACTGATGGCTTCTTTGGTGATAAACGGCGCATTAATATGCGTCCATCCCTGCGGGAGGAGGAGTGGCACATCCGATGAGGTAACAACAAACACTGTCGCACCTGAAGCGACGAGAACATCTTTGTATGCCAGCTCAGCGATGTTCGCGACTGAATAAAACAGTACAGTATCGCGCACTTGTTTGGTCTGCATGACGTGTTGCAAATGGCTAATAAACGGTGTGATGCCAATACCCCCAGCTACGTACAACAAAGGTATCCCCAGATCTTTCGGCAAGGTAAAATCACCATTAATACCAGTTGTTGATATCTGGTCGCCACTTCGAAGGTTCTGGAGTGCTTTTTTAAGGGAACTTGATGGGTCGTAAAATTTAACGCCTAGACGAAGCGTCTCGTCGCCAGGCGCAGACGTCACACTAAATGATCTCCGGCTACCACGTAGGTCGGCGGACTTGTGAGACACCTGGATCTCGACGTATTGACCCGCTTGGTGAGTCAGTGTGCGTGATGGTGTGAATATAAATTCATACGAGGTTGGCGTCAGCTGTTTACGCTCCTTGAAGGTCAAATCGAGCGAGCGGTGCCGAGCAAAACTAAAGGCAATCAGGTTACCGACCAGCAGTGCGAGAGCGGCGGTTGTCGTGAAGTCACCAATATGCAGTGGAATTGCAAACAAGACAGCGACGATAACCGCTTCAAAAACTTGTTGCCACTTCTTTCCAGGTAACGTTAACGGCTCGGTTAACATAAAGCTCGAGAAGAATAGGATCGGCCATGATAACCATAACACCGCACTCTCGCCCAAAGTAGCACCTTCAATAATGAGCATTCCAATGACAAGCACCGATGCCAAACCAAGAAACGTGCCGCTCGATGGGATGCGCCGTGTCTTTTGTAAAATAGCGAATCCAAGAAGGAATGTCAGCGGGACAAGAACTGGTGTTGCTACCCACCACGTGGCATAGGCTAAACCTGTCACACCGACAATAAATGTCGCGAGGGCTGCGGCATTAAATATGTGACGGCCGTGAAAGACAATGAGGAATTTTGATGCGCCAGCAATAATACCAGTAACCAGCAGTGCAGCCAAACTAGCCAGTTCGAGTGTTGGTGTGAATATAAAGAATAGAATCATCGCAGTAATGAACGATGATTCAGCGTGAATACGAACACCAAAGATGAGTCCACATAGAATACTCGTCAAGTACACGGCCACAAAAAGCACAGCAGCACTCGCCAGCATCGCAAGCGGTGAATATGCCAGCACTCCTAGTAGCGCCAGCACAGCTGCGGCAAGAAAAAGAATAGTAAGTGACCCTGAAACGACTTTGTACATTGAGTAACGGTTGAGTAATTTATTAAGCATTAATACAATCTTGCTTCAAAGCCATATGAATAGTCAATAGCGCCGTCTGCATACATCCGAACATAGTCAAAAGAAAAGTCACGTGCGAGCGCTGGTGGATCAACAAAGAAAAGGGCGGTCGCGAGCCCATCAGCAACGAGACCCTCATCAGCAACAACCCATGTTGCAATAATATTCGTGGCTGGCGCCGCCTTGTCTGGGTCGAAAATATGATGGAACCCGTTCCCCCATGTGCGTCGGTGGCTGGCCGAAGCGCATAGACTCTTGTTCATGATATCAATAACCCCTATCACCTTGCTTGGGTCTCGTGGATCCTCAAGGCCCACCATATTATGTCTGACACCTCTATGTCGCAGGTCACCACTTGCATCAACGACATACTCATTCACTCCGGCATCATCCAAAAGCCTGCAGACGATATCGACAAGATATCCCTTCCCGGCCGCGCCAACGTCGAGTACTACGGACTGGGTTGTCGTAAGAATAGGACGACGCCACTGCAGCACGTCGTACCAATGAGGCAAAGGCGACTGCATGCCTGGGACAAATGAGTAGTGCGCATCGTAGCCAGCTCTTTCGAGCATCTCGCCGATCAGTGGCGTTACTTTTCCCTCAGTGACGTCATAGAGTTGCCTATAAAAGATAAATAATGCATCTGCGTCATCAGGAAATACAAAACTTCCCTCTTTCTTGGCAATGTTTGCAATTAAAGAGTCAGATCGAAAGCGCGAATAAGTCGCATCGAACGTAGCGATCCTTGCATGTATATGCTGGATCAGGGTCTCCGGAAGCGCAGCTATTGTCTCGATGGACCACTGTGTCCCAAGCGCCTCAAATACAAGACTATGTTTTGGCATCAGATTTAATTTGCTCAAGCGCTGTCTCAAATCCATTTGTTGTCAGTGAAGCACCGGCAACTCGTGATAAAGAGACGTCATTGACGTTTTTACCGACAACGAGGCTTTTATAGCCCGCGGCGAAATCCCTTTGGTAACTTCTTGACTCGCCAGAACGAGAGTTGACGTCTAAACTCGTACTCGTAATAACGCCGTTCGCAATCGTCACCGTTAAACCAATCGATTCGCGTCCACCAGGTGTCGAATAGCTGCCAGTTGCGCTATAGGTCCCGTCCTTATAGTTAGTTGCGGTGCCAGTAGGCGTGGAGCTACTTGCTGTCTGCGCTGCCTGAGTTGTTGCCGGGATGCTCGTCGAGCTATCACTGGACGACTGCGCGTTAATCACAATCGTCGCAGTCACAACAATACCTACTAATACAATCACAATCAGCGTAGCGATAGCTGGATGAAGTTTCTTAACCGGTTGCATCATGCTCCTTTTTACTAATCATTAGCCTAACTATAATAAGTATAGCTGATATATAACTGAGAGAATCGTACTATTGCTCAATCACCTGTTGATTGAATGTACGCTGCAAATCGATGAAATCTTTTTTTAGTGATAGCGTGTCACTACTGGCTGATTGGATAAACCCATTGCGGCGCGGCGCAATGACATCGCGAACGATGCGGAACAACAGAATCGGCTTCGGAGTCTGGGCAATGTCAGATAGCGTCTGTAATTTATCAACGAAACGCGCGACATCTTGTTTTTGATGAGAAGTCTGCTGTGGCGTCACAATGCCAATCACCAGTCGTGCAACGACAAGCAGCCCGACACTTATAACGACCAGAATGAACACTGGAATCGCAAGCAATAACCACCATGCACTCAGTGATACAAGCCACACCATTACTACCAAGAGAATGGCGTCGCTCACCCCAACAATAATAGCGACCGGCCAATACGTGCGCCGAGCAAACTCACTTCCGATTGCCCGCACAGCGCTAAATGACTGCTTTACATCTATACCCGTCATCGCTTCCTTACCGTTGCTTTGCGTTCGAACAACGTTTTGAATGAAAGGCGACGCGAATACTCAAGTGCACCGTAGCGGAACAGGCGGATCGAAATAGCCAATGCAATCACTGCTGATACACCCAAAATTGCGATACCGATGATTGCATCTGGAATACTCAAATTCCCAACAGCATTACGCAACATCAACGGAATCGGCGCCGTCAGCGGGAAAAACGACAAGACTCTGACAATCGGTGAGTCGGGGCTAGAGATAAACAACGTCACCGCGTATAGAGGCCCGAAGATAAACAGCATCACTGCGCCGAAAAATCCCGAGGCTTCTTTCGCCGTTGGCGTTGCAGCACCGATCCCAACCAAGAGCCCCGTAAACAGCAAGAAGCTTGTCACAAATAGTAGTGCACCAATCGCAATACGGACTGGATCAAGCGGAATATTCGTCAGGTCAAAGTTGGGAATTGCCAGCATATCTCTAAACAGCAGATAGGCAAGGAGCGCTGGAACGATAATCACCAACATCTGCACAGCCGCCAAGACAATCAGCGCCAGGATCTTTCCGATAATCAAAGTCCTCGCTTGAATTGTCGTAAGGATCATCTCGATCACGCGGTTTTCTTTTTCTTCCGTCGTACTGGTCAGCATTTGATTACCAAACATTGCAATCAGAATATAGAATAGTACCAAGAAAATACCCGGTGCAATCAGCTCTTTTAGACCGTCGTACGCCTGACCATCCTTATATGTCACCGATTGGAAACTCACCATGTCTTGCAGGATCATCTTGACCTCTGGTGTCGTGTTTTCATTTGCGGCTTGTTGCAACAAGGCATTCGCTACCGCTTGATAGCGACTATTTTCAAATAGGCCAATATTTTTCGCGTATATTTCCACGCTCCCCTTGCTGAGGTCGGCTGGATAATAAATATAGGCATCAAGTGTCCCGTTCTTGACCTTGTCGATTGTTGCTTGTTTGTCCGTAACAACCGAGGCTTTCATCTGTGCAAGTGTTTCTGGCTTCACGAGCTTACTTTCATCTGTGACGGCCAATGAGAATGATTGGTCTTTCACATTTTCAGCTGCATCAGTTGTCGCTTTGTTAGAGAAAAAGATGATCGCGAATACAACGCCAAGAATCAGCGGAAATGAGAGGGCGGTAATCCAAAAAGTCTTCTTTTTCAGCGTACGCCTGACTTCGAAACGGAATACAGTACCAAGATTATGCATTATTTATCTCCCTCTTTTTCATTTTCATCGCTATAGACCTGGATGAATATGTCATCAAGTGATGCGTTATCGAATAGTGACTTCACTTCGGCAATTGTGCCGTACGCTCGGGCGGTCCCATTTTTGAGCAGGATGATACGGTCACACAAGCGCTCGACTTCTTCCATTTGGTGTGTCACAAAAATGATTGTCGCTCCCTTTTCGCGGTGCTCTTCAATAATATCCATCAAGAGACGCCTGTTCACTGGGTCGAACCCCTTTGTTGGCTCATCCAGAATCAGTAAGCTTGGGTTGTGCATAATCGTAATCCCTAGCTGCACCTTTTGTTGTTGCCCACCCGATAATTTATCAAGCCGTGTCTGGGCCATATCAGCTAATTTGACGCGGGACAGATATTCTTCTGACCGCGCACGAGCCTCATCTTTCGTCAGTCCGTTTAGCTGCCCAAAATAGACCATCACATCAATCACTGATTCTTTTTTGTAGAGTCCGCGTTCTTCTGGTAGATACCCTAGTTGCACACCAGATGACACAGAGAATGTGTTGCCATTAATCAGTAGTTCACCACCTGTTGACTGATAGATACCCAGCAGCGCGCGAATCGTCGTCGTCTTGCCCGATCCGTTACTTCCCAAGAAACCAAAGACTTCACCTTTCTTGACGTCAAACGACAGATCCTTGATGACAACCTTATCACCAAAACTCATAGTAAAGTTTCGTATATCAACAATAGTATCTCTTGACTGCTCAGTAACGGCTTGCGATGATGTACTCATAGACCCCCAGGTGTTTAATGTCCCTAGTATATCAAATGAACACCACGTACGCCGACTGACACGACACGATATAATTTATTACTATACATAATATAGTATATACGCTATACTAAGGTGAATATTTAATAAGGAGTTATCACTCATGTCAGAAATTCTGATTGTTCTCGGAAGCGCCCGCAAGGGTCGTGTCGCCGATAAAGTTGCCGAATATGTTTCGTCAGACCTCGCTTCGCGCGAAAATGTCACAGTAAAGGTCGCCGACCTCAAAGAACTCGACCTGCCTTTCTTTGATAACGAGAACGCACCTGCGTCTCCAGACTACACAATTACAAATGAAAAAGTTGCTGCCTGGAGTGAACTCGTTGTCGCTGCCGACGGCATTGTATTCATCACCCCTGAATATAACCACACCCTCAGTGCGATCCAAAAGAACGCCCTCGACTCACTCGCTACCCAATGGGTTGAAAAACCAGCCACAGCGGTTGCCTACGGCTGGACCGGTGGCTCACTTGCCGTTGCAACACTTCGCGAAGTACTTGGTCACCTCAAAGCTGACCTCAAACCTAGCATTGCACAGCTTGGTTTCATGAAAGATCTTAACCCAGACGGCAGCCTTCTTGATGAAGCTGGTGTTCGCGCACAGATCAAAACGACGCTCGACGAAATTCTTTAGTCACAGCGCACCACCATCCAAAGAAGGCACCCTAGTGGTGCCTTCTTTAATGATAAGATAGGACTATGAAACATAATTTTCCTCTTCTACAACCTAAAATAATCCTTGGCATTGCAGCCCACCCGGATGACCTTGATGTTGGCGCTGGCGGCACAATCGCCGAGTTTATTCGCCGCGGCGCGCAGGTTCACTACCTCATCCTTACTGATGGCAGTAAAGGCTCAGATGACCCTGCTGTTACTTCAGCCGAACTTATAACAATTCGACAATCCGAACAGCAACGTGCCCTCGAAATAGTTGCCGGCAAGTCCGTCACCTTCCTTGATTACCCAGATGGTGGGCTCGAGGTGAACATGGAGCTAAAGAAAGACATCGTCAAAGTCATTCGAAAGCTAAGGCCAGACGTTGTGATTACGATGGACCCAACAATGATCTATTCTTCAAAAATGGGTATCATCAATCACCCTGATCACCGTGCAGCCGGACAGGCAACGCTTGATGCTATCTTTCCACTCGCTCGCGATCGTCTCACTTTCCCAGAACTTCTCGACGAGGGGTATGAACCGCACAAAGTCACAACAGCGCTGCTTATTAACTTCGATACAAGTAACTACTCGGTTGATATCACCGACACATTCGACATAAAAATCGACGCTATGAAAGCCCATGTCAGCCAATTCGGTGACCTTGAAGGTGCAACGTGGCCACGAGACATGGCCCTGCGCCAAGGCCAGCGCGCCGGCTACAGCCTTGCTGAATCTTTCGTTCGTATCGATATAGCCTAAGAGAAAGCCCCGATAGCTCAAACCTTACGGTGAACATCGGGGCTAGTGGTTAGTATAAAATCGAACTGATGGGTTATCGTCTTGTCTTGAGCTTTGTTGGAATTTCTAAATGCGTGTCGCTTGGGGTAATGACAAACTCTTCCTGACGACCAGATGTCACGCCCTCAACTGTTTCAGCAAGTGCCCGGTCACGCGCCATTGCGTCTTTGTCGATTGTCTCTTTCGTCCGAATGAACTGCACCAACCCAAGGGTTTTGAGTCGTTTTAGCACATCGTCCGCACCCTTGATGGTGATCGCTAGTGGTGTAAAGCGCCACTGAAATGTGCCGTGAGCGAATTTGACCGTCTTGGTTTTGTTGCCGTTCGTCAGATCTGAACGGTGATATTCGGCGTATAAAGACAACTGCGTGACAATCTCGTTGATTTCGGCATTGATTGGCGAAACCCTGACACGGGCGTCTTCTGTAATCTTACTGATCCGCTTCTCTGCGACACCAGTGATTGTTGCGTACTGCCGTTGCAAATCCGCGATACGTGCAATCGCTTTATCGGCTTCGTCCTTGGAATTATATATAGATGCAGCCGGTGCTTTGACCCGACGCGTAGTAGCCATGTGACATCCTTACTTTTAAGGTTCGGGCTCATACTAACCACTTCTATTATACCTAGCTCATCTCTCTCCCTTCAATAGCCTTGAGGAGACAGAGATGAGGACAGGAGAACATGAATCAGCTACCCTCATCCCGACCGGGTTAACTTACAGGCGGGCGTGGTCGATAGGTCGCCGTGGGGTCAAGCCGTATAGCAGCTCCCACAACAACCTTAAATCCACTGACTTGTAGGCTGAACCGTATCGCCATGGTCTCAAATACCATTTTCGGCAAATACGAGACGCGAATAAACGTGTCGCCCACATATCCGTCAACAGCAACGCTGACCTCTTTGCCAATTACCCACTCGGCCAGGTCGGCACGCACCAAGGTTTGTGCCGGGTCAAGGACAATGTCCATCCATTCGCGGCCCATCTGGTGAACAACTTCCTGCACCCAGCGTTTGTCCGGCGCAAGAAGTTGAGCTCGCTGTTCATGATGCCAATGGTCACTCAACAACTGCAACATTGCCATCCGCACAGTGAGGTCAACGGAAGGATCCAATGCCATCCGTGCTGCAACCGCGTGGTGATCAACATGCTTGTCGCCATCAAAGTGTGTGTCGATGTAGTGTGTAACGCTTCCCATGAGGGCTTCCATAATTCATCTTCTCTCTGTCAAAAGTCGTCGTTCACCACGCGGTAAACGCGGGTTACTAGAACAGAACTAGTTATACCAGATCTTTAACTTTATAGAAAACACAAGTGGCGTCGTCACTGCAAGGCACGCGACACCCCCTTAGTTTGGTATAATAGATCTTATGCCTCGGACCCTCAAACTATTTCGTATTTTCATCACCACACTGATACTCACTGGCCTCATCGTCTCTATAAAGTATCTTTTCCACTATCTTGAATGGGAGCCAATCGAGCAGACATCACTTCATAACAGCGTTATTTCTAGCGTGACATTTGTGATTGGCTTCCTTTTGTCCGCCACAATTACCGACTACAAAGAGTCGGAACGGATCCCATCCGATTTCGCATCTAATCTTGAAGATATGTACGACGATGCGGCGCATATACACAAAGCATACCCACAATTTGATTTAGCGAAATTCAAAAAACAACTCCATATCGTCGCACAAGGATTTAGCAAAGACGCGCGCAAGAAGTCCTATGATGCGCGTAAGGATATTCGCGCACTAGGTACGTTCTTTGCCGATATGGAAAGTGGCGGTGTGCCCCCGAACTTTATCGTGAAACTCAAGCAGCAGCAGACACAGCTTCTGCGCAGCCGGCAACGCGTCAATTATATTCAAAGAATTACGTTCATCCCATCAGCAACAATCTTGGCTCGCTCTATTGTCATAGGAGTGATTATACTACTGACACTGACAAACATAGACCCATTCTACGGTGGGCTAGTGATTTCAGGGCTCATTAGCTTCATATTGATCTATATGTTAATACTCATCCAGACTATTAGCACACCATTCCACGAAGCAGGCAAAACCCAAGATGACGTCAGCCTCTTCCTCGTTAATGATGCCGCCGATTACCTTTCCAAAAAGTAAATAGTACACCTAGCGGACACGACGCTTCGACGTTACGTACGTGAGCTTATTTTTTAGCTTTATCGTGCGAACCTGCAGAAATCTCAATCTTCTTGGCATCAGGTCTTGAAACAGGAACGGTGATTTTCAAAATTCCATCATCAAGCTCAGCGCTGACACTATCCGCATCAGCACCTTCTGGGAGCACAACCCGCCGTGCGAAGCTTGTGTGACTTTCGCGCATGACGTAGTGACGCTTTTTATCACTTTGTTCACTAGAAGATGTCTCTGCGCGAACCTCTAACACTCCGTTACGGACACTAATATCAATATCCTTCTCATTAAAGCCAGGGGTCTGCATCTCGACGACCATGTGGTCGTCGTCAGTACTGTAGATATCGAGTGAGGGTGTTCGCAAGACTCGGCTCAGCCCAGAGGGACCTTGCCAGATATCATCGAATACTTTATCAAACTCCTCGAACGTTGAAAGACCTAACGAATCGTTTGGTCGTCGTATTATATTAGCCATACAACTACTCCTTTCTCAACCTCTCTAGAGAGCATTGATCGGGGTGATGCAGCCAGAGGATTTGGCTTGTATAAAGGCATCTCTCAACCCCGCGTATGTTATATACAGAGAAGTGATACACATTAAGTATTAATTTCTTGTGGTTACCCACTACTTCCGTTATAGCAAATTTAGCAAACGAGTGTCAAGAGTGCTAACAATACCCTACGTCTCACCCAGCTCGATAGGACAATCAAACTCAATTGTTTCCTCGGAGAACGTTGCACCAAATGGATCACCACCATCGTCATCAAATCCACTATCGATGGTAACTTTACGGTGCGCATTGTCAGCCGGTATCTCAAACATTGTCGTTGTCCACGTTCCTGCATCGACTGGGCTAAATTCGTCGTCAGCGTCAACCATCTGACTAACGGCCTCATCATACATATCATCGACAGACCTTGTCGACGAAATACGTTCGTTCATCGCAAGTGCCAAGCAGCCCATGCATTTTTGCGGAATACCCGCATCTGTCAACGAGTCATCAAATAGTAATTCTTCAGTGCGTATTGGGCATTGTTCTGACATGTATATATAATGAACTTTCCTCATTATTAACGCAAGTACGGCGAGTATCTAAATACCGTCGGCCTGCGACCAGTCAGTCGCCAGGTCAAATCCGAATGGATGCCTGGCTGCAAAACCACCGGTATCATACACCTTGCCTAGACCCAGGCTTGTTTCAACAATTGAACACTTCGGATAATTTGAATAATTTGCCGCGATAATAATATAACCCCCAGCATCAACCTTTGCACCGTCAGGCCGCACAGAGTAGCGTCCACCCTGCCCACAACTTTGCATCACGACTCTCATATTCAGGTCGTAGTAGGTTTCGCGGTGTGACACGCCTTTGCTATCAGCCCAGTGCTGTGCACCCTTTGACTTTGTCAGGCCAGCCCCGTCGTTACGTATCCCAATTACCTCTGTTTGTTGGATCGGATTACGGGTAATAATATTTGCGATTTCTACCCTAGAGATTTCTGCGCCGTCTTTGATCTCTAGTTGATACGTAATACTTCTCATGCCCGGTGTCCCGCCACCTTGAACTGCACGGTAGCCAATTGGTCGGTCGGCATCGTAGACGATTTGGCTCGCGGCAGGAATCTCTTGATCAATCGAAACCGTTTGCTTCCCTTCGCGCCAGACACGTAGCTGCATATCCTGCGAAATCAACGTACTTTCGGGGACAGATACGCGCCCACTACTCCCCAGGATAATGCCTTTTTCTTTTAACATATCACCAACCGTTTTTGCCTGCGTGCGGACTTCTGTCGTTTTACCATATAGATCCAGCACTACTACTTTTGCTCGCTCAATCGTCAACTGCAGCCCCGCCCCGTCGCTCACAAAATCAGCCAGCGGGCGCAGGCGTATCTTGTCCTCGTCGTAGATAGTGATATTCACGTCCCGCGCGATTTGCTGGGCTGTTTGGTACGGCGAGACCGTCTTGACGCGAATTGCGCCGTCAACCACCACGACTGGTCGAGCGCGGTAGATATTCACTTGGTAGTCAGA
>Ga0247816_10001602_pt1 | contig 11102 bp, 7 predicted proteins | sample UWRJL209509C1_FD_179930 | JGI IMG/M metagenome (GOLD analysis project Ga0247816, IMG submission 179930) | Plant litter microbial communities from Arlington Agricultural Research Station in Wisconsin, United States - UWRJ-L209-509C-1 | ecosystem: Environmental > Terrestrial > Plant litter >...
TCCATTTGAAGTCAATAATATTCCGCATAATTTTGTTGGATATGACATGGGGATTGTAGACCGCAAGCAGTTTATGGCCGACTTAAAAGATATTGTCATACATGCATCTAATGTGATTGGGGAGATACCCTATGCACACTATACTTTTCTGAATATCGGAAACGGGCAGGGCGGAATTGAGCATCTAAATTCAAGCTCGCTAAGCTTTCAAAGCAGGGATATTTTTGATTCGCCCGAAGCAAAAAAACAAGCCTACAGTTTCCTGGCCCATGAGTATTTTCACCATTATAACGTGAAACGCATCCGCCCTATAGAGCTTGGTCCTTTTGACTATTCGAAAGAAAACCGTACCAATATGCTTTGGGTGTCTGAAGGCTTTACTTCTTATTATGAGTACCTGATCATCAGGCGGGCCAACCTGGTGACTACAGCTGATCTCCTTGAATTTTACAGGAAGACTATAGGAGAATACGAAAATTCTCCAGGTCATCTGTACCAGTCTGCCACGCAATCCAGTTACGATACCTGGGCTGAAAACCCATTTGGGAAATCGGAAGAATCTGCCTATAAAACGATTTCATATTATGATAAAGGTGCTATCCTTGGCCTTATGCTGGATTTCAAGATCAGACATGAAACGAAAAACAAGCAATCTTTGGATAGCCTGATGAAGGTGCTTTACCAGAAATACTATAAGGGCCTGAAACGAGGTTTTACAGAACAGGAATTCCAGGCCGAGGCAGAAAAGACCGCAGGGGTTTCACTGACAGAATTATTTGAATATGCGTCGACTGTAAAACCTGTAGATTACCCAAAATACGTTGCTTACGCAGGTTTGGCCGTTGATACGGTAACCAGGGAGCTGCCTGGGGCATACCTGGGTATAAGTTCGAGGGTAACCGGATCTGATGTGGTTATTTCAAGAGTTACCTATGATTCACCAGCATGGAAGGCTGGACTGCATGCAAAGTACAAGATCCTAAAAATTGATGGGAAGAAACCTGATGTTGAACAAATTAGAGCAATCCGCGGAACTAGAAAAGCTGGGGACACCATTAAATTGGATGTATTGGATAATGAGGGCAAGCGCAAAAGTGTGATGATTACCCTTGGAACCAAGAAGGAAAAAAGTTTCGCGATGACACCGCTGGACCATCCCGATGCACTGCAAAAGGAAATCTTCGAATCCTGGTTACGGTAAGCTGAAGGCAATGTAAGCGTCGCCCGATTTCCCTCCAGATTTGGAACCACCGCAGGCAATCACAATATATTGGCGACCATCTAGTTCATAAATAGCAGGAGTGGACATACCGGGTGCAGGAAGAGTAGTTTCCCATATGGTTTTTCCAGTTCTTTTGTTAATTGCCCTAAGTTTTCCATCGGCCGAAGCACCAATAAAAAGTATTCCGCCAGCAGTAACCACTGGTCCGCCAAAGTTTTCGCGGCCGGTGGTGGGTATGCCTCTTTTCTTCAACTCTTCAAACTCACCAAAAGGGATCTGCCATTCAAACTTGCCTGTATTGAGGTTGATAGCGCTTAGACTGCCCCAGGGTGGACTTATTGCAGGATATCCCTCTTTGTTTAAAAATTTGGTGTGGCCGAGATGATTGTACGAAGTTTTTACTTCTTTCCCTGCATTGCTGGTTTTACCTGTGAAAGTTTTGCGCTGCTCGTTTTTCATCTCCAAAACATAGGTTGCAATAGCCGTTTTCTCAGTTTTGCTAAGCTGGTTAAAACCGGGCATCATGCGCCGGCCAGTTGCTAGTAAGGTATTAAACTGATCTACGTTGTACTTTTTGTTTGCAGCGATTAGTGATGGATAATTGCCAGACCCTTCACGTTCGGCACCATGGCAGCCCATGCAGTTTTTTTGGTACAACATAGTGCCTGCCTGTAAATTATTCATCGATGCAGTGCCGGCTGCGGTGTCTTTCACCAGGTTGACGATATAGGCCATTTCATTGGCATTAACATATAAGATATTAGTTTCGGGATCGACCGCTGGTCCTCCCCATTCTGCACCACCATCATAACCCGGCAGAACAATTGTTCCTTTCTCTGAAGGAGGCGTGTAAATTCCCTCGGAACGAAAGCCCTGCCACCGTTTTTTGATGTCCTGATAAGATGAATCCCCAAAAAGATGGTTGATGTCTTTTTCTGTAAATGCATGCCTCACGAAGGGTTTCGGCCATACCGGGAAGGGCTGTGTAGGACTCAGTTTCTCGCCTGTAACCACGTTGTTGGTAGGTACAGGTCTTTCTTCAACTGGTAGTAACGGCTTTCCAGTCACCCTGTCCAAAACATAAACCATCCCTGTTTTTGTGGTGAACACTACAGCATCTGTCTTTTTGCCGTTTTTATTGAGGCTGATCAGGGCTGGAGGACTGGTAGGATCCATGTCCCAAACATCATGATGAACGGCCTGAAAATGCCATTTAATTTTTCCTGTCGCTACATCAAGTGCAAGCATGCAGTTCCCGTACAGACCTTGACCTAATCTGTCGCCTCCATAAAAATCATTAGTGGGGCTGCCAATGCCAGCGTAAAGTATGCCCCGCTTTTCATCTAGGCTAAAACCCGACCATGCATTGGTGGATCCCATTCGTTTGTAGGCAGTGGTGTCTTCCCAACTATCAAATCCCGCTTCACCGGGATAGGGAACGGTATGGAAAATCCATTTTTGTTTACCGGTTTTGATATCGAAAGCACGGATATGTCCGGGTGTGGTTTCGTTGACTGCCCCGCTGATAACAAACAGGTTGCGATAAACCAGAGCAGGGGAGGTGGGGGTAATGGAAACACTTTTTTCGTCTCGGTCAAGCCCCTTTCTCAGGTCTATGCCACCATTTTTACCAAAGCTGTTGATCAGCTTGCCGGTTTTGGCATTTACTGCAAAAACAATTGGACCAGCGGTAAAGATGATCCGTTTATCTTCTCCGTCCGACCAGTAGGCAACACCTCTGTTCATATTGATGCTACTGACCGGCCAGGTTTTGTTTGCCGTGGAGTCTGCAGGGTCAAAATGCCATTTTTCTTTTCCTGATGCAGCATCTACCGCAAAAAGTTTTAATCGCGGAGATACACCGAACAAGATATCTTTGATGATAATAGGATTGCACTCCATGACGCCGAATCTGGAGGGGTCATTGTTTTCTGAATGGTAAACCCATGCCACCTTGAGCTGGCTGACGTTAGTAGTGTCAATCTGTTTGAGTTGAGAGTACTTGATATTATCATGACTTCCACCGTATACTGTCCAGTAGGTATATTTTTTTGGTTGCAGATAGCATACAAAAGCCACAATTGTTGCAATGATAATTAGTAGTAAAGCTATCTTAGTTTTAATGTTTCGTTTAAAAATAGCTATCATTTAGTATTCCTTCTTTGTATGATTTGCGGCTAAAAAGTGTCGTAAGATATGTTATAGTTTATCAATTATCAAAATGATTGTTAAAAGACTATATCAATAAAACGACACAATCGCAAGATTGTTCTTGCACGGCAGATTCTGGGGCATATTTATCCCATAGCTGAATTTTTCGCCCTGTGGAGCTGCTTATCCGAAATGCCCGCCTACATAATTTGCAGTGAGTTCCTTTTGTGGGCTGTTGAAGATATGCTTTGTTTCTCCCTCTTCAATTACTTCACCGAGGTACATAAATACGGTTTTGTCTGCAATCCGTTGGGCCTGTTGCATATTATGCGTCACAATTATAATCGTATAATCCTTTTTCAGCTGTACAACCAGTTCTTCAATTTTTGCAGTGCTAATGGGGTCAAGTGCGGAACAAGGTTCATCCATTAAGATCACTTCTGGCCGTAGCGCTACGGCACGCGAAATACAGAGGCGTTGCTGCTGACCGCCAGAAAGACGGGTAGCTGGCATGTCCAGATCGTCTTTTACTTCATCCCATAGGTAACTCTCACGGAGCGACTGCTCAATAATAGCCGGCCTGTCCGCCTTATTGATGTCGTTTATTCTTAAGCCGTAATTGATGTTTTCATAAATGCTTTTTGGGAATGGGTTCGCTTTCTGAAAGACCATGCCAATGCGCCGTCTTACCTGGGTTACTGAATAGTTTTTGGCATAAAGATCCTGATCCTGCAACAGGAACTTACCTTCAATGCGCGCATCAGGAGATAGATCGTGCATCCTGTTGAATGACCGCAGTAATGTGCTTTTCCCGCAGCCGGAAGGGCCAATCAGCGCGGTGATCTGGTTTTTGGGAAAGGCAACACTAATGTTTTTTAATACCTGCTTCTTTCCAAACCAAAGATTAACAGATTTTGCAGAAAGCTTGTTATTTTGTTCAGTCATTCTTGTTGTGTTTGTAACGGATATAAAATGCAGACAGGTTTAATAAAAATACGACAATAATAAGCACCAGCGAGGTGCCATAGGCAAGTGGCCTTACCTGTTCAATAGCCTGATGCTGGGTTGAAAGCATATACAGGTGATAAGGAAGGGCCATGAATTCCTGATTAAGGTATCCTGATGGATTATTGATATAAAAAGCTACGCCAGTAAACAGGATCGGCGCGGTTTCACCTGCAGCCCTTGATAGGGTAAGCACTACCCCGGTTAGGATACCGGGTATTGCAGAAGGGAGTACTACATCGCGTATCGATTCAAGTTCCGTAGCCCCCACGCCAAGTGCGGCCTCGCGGGTACTAGCGGGAATGCGGCGAAGCGCTTCTTCAGTGGTGATGATAATATAGGGAAGTGACAGAAGTCCAAGGGTAAGTCCGGCAGCAAGTAATGATGTTCCCATTTGCAGCCCCTGCACAAACAATGCAAGCCCAAACAGGCCGTAAATGATAGATGGAACGCCGGCAAGATTACGTATAGATGCACGGATAATCCTGGTCAGCCAGTTGTCCGAAGCATATTCATTAAGATATATAGCGCAGCTAATACCAAAAGGAGCTGCTACTATTGCTGTGATCAGCGTTAATAATACTGTTCCAATAATCGCTGGCAGGATGCCTCCTTTGGTCATTCCAGCGGTAGGCAGGGCGCTTACAAATTCCCAGGTTAAGGAAGGCGCGCCTTTGCTAATGATGTCCCAGAGGATTACCACCAGAAAAAAACACACTATGCCGGTAGTAAATAATAATGATCCCCATTCTAAGATCGGTGTGAACTTCTTCATCATGCCTCCTGGTATTTTTTGTATTTATTAACAAAATGTTCTCCAATGAGGTTTACGATCAATGTTATCAGGAATAAGACGGCAGCGATTGCAAACAAGGCATAATAGTGGGTGGTTTGATAGGGTACTTCACCCATTTCAATTGCGATGGTTGCGGTGATGGTCCGTACAGAATGAAAGAAACCCTTGGGAAATGACGATGCGTTTCCTGTGGCCATCAGCACGGTCATGGTTTCGCCAATGGCACGACCCACACCAAGCATCACTGCGGCCAGTATTCCTGGAGCAGCTGCAGGTATCGTTACCTTAGTCAGGGTTTGCCACTTACTAGCACCTACACCATAACTTGCTTCATTATATGACTTTGGAACACCATTAATTGCATCCTCCGCAACAGTAATGATAGTAGGTAGTGCCATTACCGCTAATAATATGGCACCGTTTAAAGCATTTAAACCATTCGACTGCCGGGTAAGATGGGCAATTCCGGGGCCTAATACTACGATCCCCAGAAATCCGATGGCTACTGAAGGTACTGCTGCAAGCATTTCAATAACAGGTTTTAAAATGTTTTTTAGCTTTTTGCCCGCATATTCTGATAGGAAAGCTGCTGTACCGATGCTTAAAGGAATTGCAATGGCCATTGCACCAAAGGTTACAAGTGATGTACTGACCAGTAAAGGCAAAATGCCATATCTGGCCTTACTTGCTGAAGGGTTCCATTGTGTGCCGGTAATAAAATCGATTGGTTTAACTTTCAGAAAAAAAGCAACGGTATTCCATAGGAGCATAAAAAAAATTCCGCCTAAAATGGCAATCACAATGATGCCTGTGGTTCTGAATAACAACCTCGCTGTTTTATCTAATATTTCTCTTCGTGCTAATTGCATAATGTTATATTATTGAGGTGATAGGATATAGTAACCCGAAGAACGGATGATGCGCTGACCGGATTCTCCTTTTTCAAAACCGACAAAGGACGCTACCTTTTCCCATGAAGTAGATGGTATAAATTGATATAGTGGCCGCTGAAAGTAATATTTTCTGGCCATGATTGCCTTTTTATCAAGAGGGGACACAGCGGGCTGGCCAATTTTTTCTGTGATTTTCAATACCTTAATTGCCTGGTCTTTGCCATCATGCAGAATATAACCTGCGCCTACATACCCAATACCAGAGGCATCCATTTTTACCCCTTCTATAATTTGTGCATTCCCGTTCATCTCTTTTGCGTCGCGGCTAAACTGTATCTTCAGTTTTTTGCTTACAAATGAGTGGGTGCCTGAATTGCTTTGCCTGCCATAGATATTCACCGGCATTTTATTGCCCGTAACCTGTGTCCAGGTCTTGTATTGACCACTGAGTATTTTTTTTAAGGAATAAATATCGATTGAATCCAGGGGGAAACTTCGCTGAACCACAAAAGCGGTGGCATCTTCGGCAAAGACCACGGTACGGATTTTAATACCTCTTACTTTAAAAAGGCTGTCTTCTTCAGCGTTGAGTGGACGGGAGGAGTTGGCAATATCTACCTGCCCATTTAGCAAGGATGCGATGCCGAGTCCGGATCCTCCACCAGAAATAGCAACGCCGAAATCAGGGTTCACCTCATAAAAGTTCTCGGCAAGGTCTACTGCCAGGTTGACTTCAGTGTCAGACCCTTTCACCTTGATGGTTTTGTCGTTGCTGCTGCAGGCAGTGAGGATAAGCAGGAAAAAGCCAAGTATTCGTTTCATCTTCAGAAATCGCATGATTCCATAAAGGTAAAAGACTAAAGTTAAGCTACTGTTAAATGTATGTAGGTCAGGTATTTATTTAATTTTTATATTAGTGGCCCATTTCACATTTCCTGCTTTTTACATTTCACATTTCTTGCTGTTTAGTCAAATACTACAGTCTTGTTGCGGTAAACAAAAACCCGGTCGTCAAACACCAAACGCAGTGCCTTGGCCAGTACAGAGGTTTCAATCTCCTTTCCGGTTTTTACCATATCTGCGGTGACCTGGGAATGGTTAACGGAAATGGTTTGTTGCGTGATAATCGGGCCTTCGTCCAGGTCGTTCGTAACAAAATGCGCAGTAGCGCCGATCAGTTTTACTCCACGCTCAAATGCCTTTTTGTAAGGATTGGCCCCAATAAATGCAGGCAGGAACGAGTGGTGTATGTTAATGATCTGTTTTGGGAATTGTGCAACAAAGGCAGGGGAGAGGATTCGCATAAATTTTGCCAGTACCAGATATTCAGGCGCATAGGTTGTTATGATTTCAGTCATTTCATCCTCGAAAGCTGTTTTGTCTTTATTTTCGTGGGACACAAAGAAGAATGGGATATCAAAACGCTTACATATATCCCCTAGATCAGGATAGTTGCCAATCACCGCAGACACCGTTGCGCCTAAAGAGCCGAAATAGTTTTTCACCAGGATGTCTGCCAGACAATGGTACTCTTTGGTAACCAGTACTACTATCTTTTTGTGTGGTAAGGGGTTGATAGTGATCAGCGCGGCAGGGGGGAGTACACGCTGAAATTCGCTAAGCAACAGATCGGCATCAAATGCTTCTGTAACCTCAAGTCGCATGTAAAACCTGTTTTCTGTTTGGTCTACATGTTCACGAAGTGAAATAATATTCAAATTTTTAGCTGCCAACACTCCGGTGATTGCGGAAACTAAACCTGTTTGGTCGGCACACTGGATAACAATTACCATAAAGCGTTAAAATTTTATTGCCGTAAACTGAGTGAATTATTTCCAACTTTACAAGTGATTTTTTAGCCAGTCATTAGCCAGACTATGGTTTCCTTGGCGGTATAGCTGTTTTACAACTTTTTCTCATATAAATTATTCAAACCATGGGGCATTTGTTTTTGGCCAACCTGAACAAATCCCTGCGCTTCGTAATAATTGCATAACCAGCGGTTTTCGGCATTGCAGTCCAGCCTTAACAAGTTGATCCCATCGCCGAGCAACTTCTGCTCTACCTGTGCGATAATCTTTTTACCAAGGTCCTGACCCGCAAACTGCTTTTTCACCATCAGTGAATGAATGTAAGCCGCTTCTTCAGTTTGTACCCCCCAGTATAAAATATCCTGATAGGATAACCTGAACATGCCAAGTTCCTCTCCATTTTCATTCTGAACGATAAAGAACTCGCCGTTTTGAAAACCTTCATTAATCCAGGCTATTTGTTTCTCCTGAGGTTTGAGCCAAATGCCCCACTGTTTGAGTCCTTTTGCTTTTATACTTTCGGCGGCTTCTTTTAATAGTGACAATGCAGTATCCAGCTTGTCAGGCTTTGCTATGGTGAAAAATAGGGTCATAGTAATTAGTTTACTTTTCAAAAATAGAATAATTTAGTGAAAAGCAGTTCTGGCAATAAATAGTTGATAAACAAGCTTAACAGGCCAAATTTGATAATTTTAAGCGGTTAAGCTTTCAATTTTTTGTGTAATCGAAAAATTAATTGTTGAAATGTCATGTTTTTTGAGCAATATTTATTTGGTGTTTGCATTTATCGTAATAATATGTTCAATTCTTTGTTAAAATAGCAAGTGTTTAAGGTTAAATCCAGATGTTACCACCATATATGTTCAATTTGAGATTTTTTAGTTACCATTTACGTAAAAATAACTGAATAAAACTATTTATTGAAGATAAATTTTCTTTCTAATGTTATTTATTGTGATATTGCACTTAACTATTAAATTTATTACTATTAACTATGTACGTATGACAAGAAAGTTACTCACTTTGTGCGTTTTTCTATTAATCGCGATGTACACGAAGGCTCAAACCCGAGTCGTTTCCGGTACAGTAACAACAAAAACAGATGGTTTGCCATTACCCGGTGCTACAATTAGGGTAAAAGGTGCAAAAACGGGCACTCAAACCGATGCAAGTGGCTCATTTTCGTTAAATGTTTCTGGTCCAAACACCGTTTTGGTATTTTCTTCACTGGGATATAAAACGATTGAGCTTCCTGCATCATCAGAAACTATGCGTATCGCGCTGGAAGGCGATGCAAGTCAATTATCAGAAGTAGTAGTTACCGGTGCATTCGGAACTACACAAACAGCAAGATCGACCACCACTAACGCACAGGTGGTAAGCGGTGCAAAATTAAACACTATCCGTCAGACTGATTTGAATAATGCCCTTGCCGGTAAGGTTGCGGGTATTCAGGTTAGAAGTCAGTCGGTAGCTGCCCTTGGAAGGGAAACTGAAGTGCGTTTACGTGGTGCTTCTGGATTTGGAACAGGTTCTGGTGCGCTATACGTAGTGGATGGAACTATCCTGCCAAGTGCAAACGACCTGAACCTTGATGATGTGGAAAGTGTTTCTGTATTACAGGGACCTGCAGCAACTGCACAGTTTGGATCACAGGCCGCAAATGGTGCCATTGTAATCACGCTGAAAAAGGGAGTTAAACCACAAGGCGTGGGAATTACAGTTAACATAGGTGCACAGTTTGATAAGGTGGCTTATCTTCCAAATTATCAGAATATTTATGGTGGCGGTGCTTCTGCTGACATGATGACTTATGAGTGGAAAGAAGGCGACCCTGTTGAATGGCAGGCGCTGAACGGTAAACAGTACCATGATTATTCAGATGACTCAAGCTGGGGACCAAAAATGGAAGGTCAGGAGTATATTCCGTGGTACGCATGGTATCCTGGTTCTAAATATTCTTACAAAACCGCTTCATTCAGCCCACAGCCGGATAATTCCAAAAACTTCTTCAACACAGGGATAACACTGAACAACTCAATCAGTATCAGTCAGGCTACAGATAAGATGACTTTTAAAATGACTTACGGAAATCAGGATATCCAGGGACTGATTCCTAATTCAAAACTGAAAAAGAATACATTAAACCTGATCACTTCTTATGATATTACTGATAAACTGAATGTTTCAGCTAACATCAACTATATTAACAGGACTTTACATGGTGACATTAGTGATGACTACGGTAACCAGTCTTCAGGATCATTCAACCAATGGTTCCACCGTAACCTTGACATGGGCATTATGAAGGAATTACGTGATTTAAGATCACCTACAGGTGAACTTGCTTCATGGAACCATAATAATCCTGATTCTTACGATCCTGCAAGTCCACAAGATTTTTATGGTGCCAACTATTGGTATAACTTCTATTCCAATTTTGACAATACCAACAATGTTGTAAACAGGGACCGCCTTTATGGAAATATCCGTGCCACCTACAAGGTTAACAATGACCTGAGCATTTCAGGAACCTACCGTAAACAACAGAATACTGAATTTGAAGAGCAACGCATCAGTACTGCGCTGGAAATAAGTGGTAACCAAACAGGTGTTAAAGGATACTATTCAACTCAAAATCTGTACTCAAACAGGGAGAATATTGAGTTTCTTGCGGTATACAAAAAGTCAATTAACGATTTCTCGATCAATGCAAACGTTGGTTCTGATTTCTTCAACTCTGTTTACAAGTTGAACAGTGCAAATACAAATAATGGTTTGAGCGTACCTGATTTATATGCCATACCGAACTCAGTTAATGCACCTTCAGTTTCGAATATCAGAAGGGAAGAAAAATACAGGGCAATTTTCGGAAAAGCTTCCCTGGGTTATAAAAACCTGATCTTTATTGATGGAACTTTGCGTAATGACTGGTTTTCTACCTTACCTGTTGATGACAATGCAGTATTATCAAAATCATTTGGAGCATCATTCCTTTTCAGCGATCTGTTGAAGCAATTTACCTGGTTGAGCAGTGGTAAATTAAGGGCTTCATGGGGAGAAATTCCATTGGCTCTAGGTACTACCAATGATACTTTTGGTGCCTACAGATATCCAGGTGGGGCATACACGCTGAATCCTTTTAAATGGCAGGACCAATTGTTAATGACTTCACCTGATGCGATTACTGACCCAAATATTTCTGGTGCAGTATCCACACAACG
>Ga0247816_10001603_pt1 | contig 11091 bp, 10 predicted proteins | sample UWRJL209509C1_FD_179930 | JGI IMG/M metagenome (GOLD analysis project Ga0247816, IMG submission 179930) | Plant litter microbial communities from Arlington Agricultural Research Station in Wisconsin, United States - UWRJ-L209-509C-1 | ecosystem: Environmental > Terrestrial > Plant litter >...
GCCGAGGGCGCATGCTCACAAGCGCGGACACGTCTGGCGGGCTAACTGCCGCGGCCAGAAACTGCCGGCGTCCCCTCGCGCCCCTCGGTAGCATGCGAGGTATGGCAATCAAGTTGGAAAACATTCCAAGATCGCCGTTCTCAAGACCCCGGATGGTCACGGTCAGCTCGAGCTCTTCGAGTACCTTCACCCCGACGCGATCGAGACGGAGCCCACCCTCCCCAACGAGATCGGTATGCACCGCGTCGCGTTCTCCGTTGACGACATCGACGCGGCGCTCGAGATAGCAGCGCGGCACGACTGCTATCCGCTCCGCGGCGTGGCGACATACCGAGACGTCTACAAACTCACGTACCTCCGCGGTCCGAGCGGCATCCTGGTGATGCTTGCCCAGGACCTGACAAAGGCCTGATGACCCTGCGGCGCGAAGCTAAACAAGAAACCTACAATGATCGGGGGTTTTCTGGTCACGCTACTGCAGTCTTCGTCGCTCCTCCGGGATTTCGCCAGTGGGAAGCGCAACTCCACCACCCGCTGAACCGGCGCCGGCGACCCCGGTTCAGAACAGTCCCGATATCGCGACTGTGGGTCACAGGCCTGTTTGCGCTTCGAGGAAGCCCGGGTAGCGGCCGCCTTCGATCTCGACCTTCGTTGAGAGCGCGGTGAGGGCGTCCACCTCCGCGGGAGTGAGGTCGATGTCGGCCGCGGCGATGTTCTCCTCGACCCGGTGCAGCTTGGTGGTGCCCGGGATCGGAACGATCCAGGGCTTCCGAGCAAGCAGCCAGGCGAGTGCGATCTGGGCAGGGGTGGCGTTCTTCGTGGCCGCAAGTGAGCGGATGTCCTCCAGCAGAGTCACGTTGTGGGCGAGGGCCTCCGGGGTGAAGCGGGGGATCTGCGCGCGCAGGTCGTTGTCCTTCGAGAAGGTCGCGGTGGGATCGATTGTTCCGGTCAGGAAACCCTTACCGAGGGGGCTGAAGGGGACAAAGCCGATGCCGAGTTCTTCACACGCGGCGAGGATCCCGTCGTCGGGCCGGCGCCACCAGAGCGAGTACTCGCTCTGGATCGCAGTCAAGGGTTGCACGGCGTGAGCGCGCCGGATCGTCACGGCGGAGGCTTCCGACAGGCCGAAGTGCTTCACCTTGCCCGCGTCGATCAGTGCCCGAACGGCGCCGGCGTAGTCCTCGATCGGTGCATCCGGGTTCACTCGGTGTTGGTAGTAGAGGTCGATGACATCGGTTCGCAGGCGGGTGAGGGAACCCTCGACAGCGGCCCGGATCTCGTCGGGCAGCAGCATCCGGCCCAGCGCCTGGTGGGTGAGCGGGTCGATGTTCTGGGCGAATTTCGTCGCGATCGCGACGCCGTCGCGGACGCCGGCGAGGGCCTCTCCGACGAGCTCCTCGTTGGCGTGCGGGCCGTAGATCTCCGCGGTGTCGAAGAGGGTGACGCCACGGTCGACAGCGCCGCGGATCACCGCGATCATCTCGGCACGGTCGGGAGCTCCGCCGTAGCCGCCGGACATGGTCATGCAGCCGAGCCCGACCCCGGAGACGCGGAGGCCGCTCGTGCCTAGTTCACGTGTGTGCAACATGTTCTCCGATCACTTCAGGGCTCGGGGATGATGAGGTCCCAGGTGGAGGGGTCGACCTCGTCGGGGTCGGGCCCGCCGCGCACTCCACGATCAAGGGCATCGATGGCGATGAGCTCGTCCGGGCTCAGAACGAAGTCGAAGACATCTATGTTCTGGGCGATACGTTGCGCATTCGTCGACTTGGGGATGACCGACCGGCCCCGCTGGAGGTGCCAGCGGAGCATCACCTGCGCGGGCGATTTGCCGTGTGCCGCCGCGATCCGCCCGACCGTCTCGTCGTCCAGAACGCTCCGCCGATCCTCGCCCCAGCCGGGATAGAAGGTGATGCCGCCGATCGGGGACCATGCCTGGGTGAGGATGCCCAGGTCGGCGTTAGCCCGCTGCACGGCGGGCTGCGTGTAGTACGGGTGCAGTTCCACCTGGTTGATGGCGGGCACGACCTCGGTCTGCTCACGCAGGGCAGCGAGGTGGTGCGGCAGGAAGTTGCTGACCCCGATGGCGCGTACCTGCCCGTCGGCCAGCAACCGCTCCAGGGCGCGGTAGGCCTGGATGGTGCGGTCGAAGTGCTGCGGCATGGGCTGGTGCAGTATCAACAGGTCGATCTGCTCCACCCCCAGCTTGGTCGCGCTCTTGTCGAATGCATGCCGGGTCTCGTCGTAGCCGTAGTCGCTGACCCACACCTTCGTCTCGATGACGATGTCGTTCCGGTCGATGCCTGTGCGGCGGATGCCGTCGCCGACCTCGCGCTCGTTGCCGTAGCCGGCGGCGGTGTCAATGTGGCGGTAGCCCGCGGCGAGGGCGGTTTCGACGGCGGCGGCGGTCTCTTCGGGGGCGCTCTGGAAGACGCCGAAGCCGATCGAGGGGATGTGGAGGCCGTTGTTGAGGGTCAGGTCGTTGGTCATTGTGCTTCCGATCCGTGTGGTGATGAAAGGGTCTGGTCCGTGGAGACGCGGGTGGGCGCGTTGGTCGCCACGCTCCGCTCGGCTCCCTGAGGGGTGGTCCAGGAGCCGAGGAGGGCGACGCGTTCTGCGGTGGGCGAGTGCGGTTCGATCGTGTACACGAGCATCGTCAGCCCGGGCTCGGTTGTGAGGTCGAAGGATTCGTAACCGAAATCGAGTTCGCCGACGTCCGGATGCTGATACCGTTTCGTCCCTCGCTGGTAGCGGATGACGTCGTGCGAAGCCCAGAGCGCTCGGAACTCGGCGCTCTGGGTTGAAAGCTGGCCGATGAGCCGGATGAGCCCCTCGTCGAAAGGGTCACGGCCGGCGGCCTGATGCAGCAATGCGACGACGTTCTTCTTTGCCCGGTTTACGTCGCGGTAGAAACTTTCCGCGCGGGGGTCGAGAAACTGGAAAATTGCGGTGTTGAACGGCTCCGTGCCCGCCAGCGGATAGGGCAGGGAGTACAGCGCGGCCCCGAGCGCGTTGGTGGCCACAATGTCCAGGCGGCCGTTTTGCACCAGGGCCGGAACGGTCATCGCGTCGAGGACGGCCTGGGTTCCGGGTGCCACCGCGACCCGGCTTTTCGGGCGGGGGTTCCGCCGGTGCGGAGCGGCGGTCACCTCGACGAGGTTCATCAGGTGCTCTCGTTCGGTATCGTTCAACCGCAACGCCCTTGCGATCGCGTCGAGCACCTCCCGCGATACTCCCCGGGTGTTCCCGCGTTCCAGCTTCGAGTAGTAGTCAGTGCTGACGCCCGCCAGGTGGGCGACCTCTTCCCGTCGCAGTCCCGGCACCCGTCGGGCTCCTCCGAACACGGGTACGCCCGCCTGTTCCGGGGTTATCCGTGCCCTGCGGGAGCTGAGAAAGCTGCTGATCTCCCCGTTGATCGGCATGTCAGGCCGCCTCGATGGTGAGGTCGATGACCTCCGGGGTCGCGAGGTCGGGGTCGATCGCTCCGCGCACACCGGTGTCGAGGGCGTCAATGGACGTGAGGTCGGCGGCGGTCAGCTCGAAGTCGAAGACGGCGAAGTTCTCCGCGATTCGTGCGGGCGTCACGGACTTCGGGATCGCACTGCGGCCCTCCTGCAGGTGCCAGCGCAGGATTACCTGGGCGGGCGTCTTGCCGTGGGCGTCGGCGATGACGCGGATGGTGTCGTTCTGCAGCGGCGGCAGGGCTCCGTTCTCGCCCGCCCAGCCGTAGACGCCACCGATCGGCGACCAGGCTTGCGTGACAATGCCGAGCTCGCGGTGCACCGCGAGCTGCTCGGGCTGCTGGAAGTTGGGGTGCAACTCGATCTGGTTCACGGCGGGCACGACATCCGTCTCTCTCACGAGTGCGCGCAAGTGCTCGGGCTTGAAGTTCGCTACCCCGATTGCCCGCACCCTACCGTCGGCGAGCAGCCGTTCGGCCGCCCTGTATCCGGCGACAGTCTGGCTGAAGTTGGCCGGCAACGGCCAGTGCAAGAGGTATAGGTCGAGGTAGTCCACGCCGAGCTTGGCGGCACTGGTGTCGAACGCGCGCAGGGCGCTATCGAACCCGTAGTCGGTCATCCACAATTTCGTCGTGAGGAACACCTCGGCGCGATCGGCTCCGGAGTCCCGGATGCCCTGGCCGATCTCGCGCTCGTTGAAGTACGCGGCCGCGGTGTCGATCAACCGGTATCCGCCCGTCAGCGCGGACGATACCGCCGCCGTGGCCTCGCCGCCCTCGCTCTGCAGCACGCCCAGGCCCAGGCTCGGCAGCTGCACTCCGTTGTTCAGGGTGATGGTCTTGTCAGTCATGTGTCAACCTCTCGCTTTCCATACTGATCTAACCGGCTGGTTAAACGGCGCGGAAGTGCGCACTGAACAGTGGTCTGGTAGACCACCCCTCAGCGTGACCACTCGAGACCCGGGAGGACCCTCACTGAGTCCTGAACTCCTCACTCCGTACCGACAATTCGCCGACGGGGTCGCTGAGCTCAGTGTCAAAGGGCTGCGGCCGGCGGATCCGGCGGGCCCGCGAGGTCCAGTAACAGCAAGCCCCTCCGGGGCGGGACTCCGTGCTGGGCTCAGCCCGCGTGAAGCGTGTACCCCACCCCGTAGACGGTTATGAGCCGAGCGGGATTCTGCGGATCGGCCTCGATCTTGGCTCGGAGATTCTTCACATGGGTGTCGATGGTGCGGCCTCCGATCCAGCGATCAGTGCCGTGGAGGCGATCGAGCAGACGGGCGCGGCTGAGGACGATGCCGGGATACAGGGCGAATTCTTCGAGCAGGTCGAACTCGGCGCGGGTGAGATCCAGAAAACGATCCGAGAGTGTGGCTCGATGTCGGTCCGAGTCGATCTCGAGGTCGCCGACTGCGATGACCTTCGAGGCCGGCGCCGAGCGGCGGGCTCGTCTCATGAGCGCTCGGACCCGTGCGACGAGCTCGCGGGGGCTGTACGGCTTGGCGAGGTAATCGTCGGCGCCGAGCTCGAGCCCGAGAAGTAGATCGTTTTCAGTAGAGCGTGCGGTGAGCAGGAGGATCGGGAGCTCAAAATGCTCCTCGCGCAGCGTGCGGCAGACCGTGAGGCCGTCGGCCCCAGGGAGCATCACGTCGAGCACGAGCAGATCGGGCGCGGAGCGACGCACCTCGGCGAGCGCTTCGGCACCGTCGGCCAGAACCGTCACGTCGTGCCCTTCTCGTTCAAGGTAACGGCGTACGAGCTCGGACTGCAGCGCATCGTCCTCGACGATCAAGATTCGGGTCACGATCCGAGTCTAAGCACGGGCACGGCACGCGGTCGGGCTCTGCACCGAACGCTCACAAGTCCCTCACATCCGGGAAGGAGTGTGGATCACAGCAACTATCAACACAAGGAGGAACCGTGCTTCGCACCACCCACCGACCCCTGACCACCGCAGCGGGCACCATTGCGCTCTTGGGGATGCTCGCCGCATGCTCCGCACCCTCCGCCAACCAGGGGGCTGGCGGAGGCAGCGGCCCCGGCATCGCGACGTTGGAAACGGCCGCTCCGGCCCCGACCGAGGCCGCTGATCCACTCTTCGCGGAGTATGGCGAGCCCGTTCGCCTGCGTCTCGACATGTCGGACGAAGAGGGAGTGGACGCGTGGAAGCCGCGGGATCGCTGTCTCGCGGACCACTCCCCTGCACTGCACGGCGCTCCCGGGGGCGAAGGCGGAGATGGCGCCAGTGCCAGCGTCGGGGATCCGGCGAAGGCTGCCGAGGCTGAGGCGCTCTGTCTGCGCGTGGCACCGTTGCCGCCGTGGGAGTTTGACGCTCAGAACCCGGATGCACTGCGGTTCGCGCAGGGCGTGGTGGACTGCTTGCACGATCGCGGTGTACGCGAGGTCGAGATCACCGAGGCAGATGAGTTCGGCCGGATCAATATCGCATTCGGCGGCGAGACCAACGACGCTACCTCGATCTCGCTGGGCATGCAGTATGTGGACTCCTGCGTGGCATCCGAGTCGAACGGGAGCAGCGAGTGATCCGGTTGCGACGCCGCACTGCGTTGGTCAGCACGCTTGCGATCTGCCTCGCTCTTGCTGCGGGCGCCGGAGGAGCTTTCCTGCTACTCCGGCCCGCGGATGACGCAGCCCCGGCAGAGGAGACAGCCAAGCCGGCCACCGCAATCGTCGAGCGTGGTGAGCTCGTGCAGACCGCTCGCCTCGACGGCGCCGTCGGTTTCGGTGCAGCGGTGCCCGTGACTACGAAGGCCGACGGGATCATCACCTGGTTGCCCGATGTCGGCGGGCAACTCGATCGAGGATCAGTGGCACTGCGCGCGAACGAACGCGCGGTGCCGGTGCTGATCGGCGACGTTCCGCTTTATCGTGCGATCGACGGCTCCGGGATGGAAGGAGCCGATGTGAGCATGGTCGCTTCGAACCTCATGGAACTCGGACACTTCAGCCACAGCGATCCTGCGACCTTCGAAACAGGAGGATGGTTCAGGGAGGCCGTGCGCGACTGGCAGGAGTCGCTCGGCCTGGAGCGCACCGGCACCCTCGGCCCGGCCGACGTGATCGTATTGAGCGCGCCGAGCCGCGTCTCGGCCGTCACTGCACACCTCGGCGACGGGGCGGGTGGTCAGCCGTTCACCGTCACGGGCACGACACGCGTCGTCGAGGCATCGGTCCCGGCTCAGGACGCAGGAGTGATCGGCACCGGTGCGAAAGCGACGATCGAGTTGCCCGATGGGCGCACCGTCGACGGTTCCATCGTCACCGTGACCACCACCGGCGAGGGCACCGAGGCGAAGGTTCGCGCGATCGTCGCGATCGACGATCAGGCTGCACTCAACGGCGTCGACGCCGCCGCCGTGACTGTCCGTGTCGTCACCAGATCCGTGCCGGACGTACTGATCGTGCCCGTGGCCGCGCTCGTGGCCCTCGCCGAAGGCGGCTATGCGCTGCAGGACGAGGGCGGTGGACTCCACGGTGTCGAGATCGGTCTCATCGCAGACGACCGCGTAGAGGTCAGCGGCACAGGGATCGACTCCGGCATGACGGTGGTGTCGGCACGATGACGACGCCTGCGCTCGAGCTCGAGCACGTCAGCCGCATCCACCCCGGCGGAGTCGCCGCCCTCGACGACGTCTCACTGCAGATCAACCCGGGTGAGCTCACAGCCATCGTCGGACGCTCCGGCGCCGGCAAGTCGACGTTACTGAACGTGCTCGGCACGCTCGACCGTCCCACAGCCGGCGCGGTTCGCATCGGCGGCATTGACACCCGCGACCTCACGGATCGCGCGCTGTCTCGCTTGCGAGGGAACGCGATCGGCTTCGTCTTCCAGGGCTTTCACCTGACCGATGGCGTGACCGCAGAGCAAAACGTCGCGATGGCGCTGCTATACAGCGGCGTTCCGAGGCGGGAGCGCCGCGATATCGCACGCGCGGCGCTTGAGCGCGTGGGTCTCGGGCACCGTATCGGGCACGCGGCGCAGGATCTCTCCGGCGGCGAACGGCAGCGGGTCGCCATCGCCCGGGCGATCGTGACCGACCCGCTCGTCGTCCTCGCCGACGAACCGACCGGCGCCCTCGATACGGCGAACGGCGAACGCGTGCTCAGCTTGCTCGAGAAACTGCACGACGAGGGCACCACCGTCGTCGTCATCACCCACGATGTCGAGCTCGCGGCACGATTGCCGCGGCGCATCGAGCTGAGAGACGGCCGGATCATCACCGACACCGAGGCGGTGGCGCATGCGTGAGCGTCGCAGCCGTCTCGACCTCCGAGACCTGCTCGAGGTCGGGACGGTCGGGCTCCGTACCCGACCCCTTCGTGCCGCACTCTCGGCCATCGGCATCGCCATCGGTATCGCAACGCTGGTGACCGTCACCGCAGTGCCTGCGTCCTCGCAGGCTGCGCTCGACGAACAGCTCACTGCGCTCGGCTCGGACCTGCTGCGAGCTGACCCCCGTGCAGGCGCCGACGGACACCTCGTCCCGCTTCCGGCCGAGGCACTCGGCATGCTGCAACGCATCGGAACCGTCACAGATGCCGCGACCGTCGGCAATACCCACTCCCCCATTCGCAGCAACGAGCTCCGCAGCTACCCGGAAACCGGACTGACCACGCTCGCCGTTCGCGGCGACCTTCGCGGCGTGCTTCGGACAACGGTGACCTCCGGCCGCTGGCTCGACGAGAGTGACCTGCCGACGGCAGTGCTCGGCATCGACGCCGCTGAGCGGCTCGGCCTGTCACAGCTCCCCGATCGGCCGGTCGCGATCGACGTCGGCGGCGTAGAGTTCACCGTCATCGGAGTTCTCGCGCAGACTCCGCTCTCCGCCGACCTGCAGTCAGCGGTCCTCGTGGACGATGCTGCTGCACAGCGCTGGCTGAACTTCGATGGCGCACCGACGGTCGCCTACGTCACGGGTATCGAGGCGTCGATCGATGCGCTGCGTCCAGTCGTCGCCGCAACCCTCTCCCCGGGAATGAGCGGACTCGTGCAAGTGAGTCAGCCCTCAGCGGTGCTCGCCGCGAAAGATGCGGCTCGTTCCAGCTTCGATGGACTCTTTCTCGCACTCGCCGCGGTCGCACTCGTGATCGGTGGCATCGGTATCGCGAACACGATGTTCGTCTCCGTGTTGGAGCGTCGCCGGGAAATCGGACTGCGACGCGCGCTCGGCGCGCACCGCGGTCAGATCCGGGCACAGTTCCTCGTGGAGGCGATCGTGCTCTGCGCGCTGGGCGGCGCATCTGGAGTGCTGCTCGGTCTGCTCGGCACCGCGGCCTGGAGCGGCCTGCAGGGCTGGCCGCTGGTCGTTCCGGTGGCGACGATCCTGTCCGGCATGACCGCCGCGCTTGTGACGGGCGCCGTCGCTGGCCTCGCCCCGTCCATCCGCGCCGCTCGGCAGTCACCGACCACGGCCCTCGCCGCGACCTAACCGGTCATGACGCAACAGTGTGCGCGGCTGCACGCCATGGCGGAAGCGGATGAGAGCATTGCATACGACATGAGCAGGAGCAAAAGAATGGGAGTTCAGGGTGTCCGACGCGTGCCCCGGCTGCTGGCCCGCTATATCGCGGCTGGACTACTGCTCGTGCTCGCTTCGGTGGGCGGCACGATCTGGCTTGCTGAGACCTCTGAATACCGGTACGACGAGCAGGCGTCCGGGGTCAATCTCGTGCGAGACGAGCAGGTGCTGGACGCACTCACCATCTGGGCTGGTAGCCACGTCGACTGGAGCAACGTGGGGCCCAGGCTTCTGCTCCTCAGCCGCGAGACGGGGCGTCGCATCGCCCTGATCGACGGCGCGGGAACTGTGATCGCCGACACTGCACCTGAGCTGCCCCGCCCAGTGAGCTCCACCCGGCTGCTTGACCCACTCGAGCCGCTCGCCGACCCCGTGACGCTTGAACTGCATCTGCACGACGGTATCAGCGGACCATTTTCGCTTGATGAGACGCAGCGGGAGCAGCTCACGAGGCAGGCGAGCGCGGTGGTGGAGTGTCTGGGTGATGCGATCGTCGACACGGCTGTGTGGGCGAGCGGTCGCCCCGTGGTCTCCGGCTACGAAGATGCCCCGGATTGCGGCCGCGCCGCCTTGAACACGCCGCTGGAGAGCGAGCGAACCGCCCTCGACGATCTTCGTGATCGCACGAACGCCTGCCTGCTCGCCGCAGATGCGCCTCTCGTCGCCGACGTCGAACTCGACCTGTCTGCATCGAGCGCGCCCGAGCACCTCGCGCTGCGCACCGTCCAGGCACCCGATGACGCCGCCGATGAGTGCCTCCTGCAGGCGCGCATCAACCAGGCCGAAGCGACAACGGCGCCAGCAGTGAACGTGCTGCTCACCGACCAGCAAGGCGACGCCCAAGGTCCGCTCGACGCGAGTCCGGGATCGATTACCCGCATCGCAGCCTTCATCGTGATGATGCTGGCGCTCCTGTCGGCAGCGGCGGCACTCATCATCGTGCCGACCCTGCGCAGCGCGCGCCGACTCGAGACCGCCGTCGATCGCTTCAGCGCGGGCGATCGCGAGGCCCGCACAGGGCTGCACGCCCGCGACGATCTCGCCGCCGTCGGTGCCGCGTTTGATCGCATGTCCAACGAGATCGCCGGACACGAAGCGTCACGCCGACGCCTGCTCGGAGACATCGCGCACGAGCTACGCAGCCCGCTCACAAACATCCGCGGATGGGTCGAGGCTGCGGACGATGGTCTCGGTCTCGATGACGCGGCGCTCCGCCGGCTCGTGCTCGACGAGGCCAGGCGTATGGAGCAAATCACCGGCGACCTGCAGCTCCTCGCGCTCGCGGAATCCGGGGACCTCGTGCTGGAGAGCAGGGGGTGTGACGCGGCTGTTGTCGTGCAAGAACTCGCCGAAGCGTACCGCGCCCACGCGGCGAGCTCGGGCGTCGTTCTGAACGTCGAAACTCCCGAGACACTGCCGCTCGAGACCGATCCCGCCCGGTTGCGGCAGATCCTCGACAATCTGCTCTCGAATGCGCTGCGGCACACTCCGCCCGGCGGGCACGTGGACCTCGAGGCGACGATGGCTGATGGTATGGTCCGGATCGCGGTGGTCGACACCGGCGAGGGCATCGCTCCAGCGGACCTGCACCGGGTCTTCGATCGACTCTGGCGCGGCGAGCCGTCACGAGTCCGCGCAGGACAGAGCACCGGCCTCGGCCTCTCGATCGCTCGCGGCCTCGCCGAGGCCTTGGGTGGCACGCTCGAGGCGCGGAGCGCCGTCGGCGAGGGCAGCCGGTTCGAGGTGTCATTGCCCGGACGTGTTCGATAGCGCGGCTGACCGTGCGCTTATGGTCCTGTATTCGTTCAGCGAACAGCGTGACCGAATTTCTGCCATGGTCCTAGCGCTGCGCAACGGTGAGCCGTCGGTGAACCACCTGGCTGACGAACGGATCACGCAGTCTGACGCCCCCGTCGCGCTGGCCTGAGACACGACTACCCGAGCCAGCTCTTGATCGTGTTGACCACGAGGTCAAGGTCAGATTCGAGTAGGAAGTGTCCGCCGTCGATGAGCTCGACGCGAGCATTGGGGGTGTCGCGGGTAAACGCCCTCGCGCCGGCAGCGTCGAAGATCTCGTCGTTACGCCCCCAG
>Ga0247816_10001604_pt1 | contig 11091 bp, 12 predicted proteins | sample UWRJL209509C1_FD_179930 | JGI IMG/M metagenome (GOLD analysis project Ga0247816, IMG submission 179930) | Plant litter microbial communities from Arlington Agricultural Research Station in Wisconsin, United States - UWRJ-L209-509C-1 | ecosystem: Environmental > Terrestrial > Plant litter >...
ATTTCTTATAAAGGAAGAAGACAAACAATGCTATGGCGACCGCCGCGACAACAATCACTCCACCAAGCTGCGTAAAGGCGACGAAGAATGAATCGAGCACTGGACTCGAAAACGAGTTAATCCAACGTAGCACCGTTTGGTCGAAGGTAAGCGTTGAACCCTGAGCAACAAATACGGCAAGAATTGCAAACGTGAGTGCCGCAAGAAAAATGATTGAAAGAATGATTGTTCGCGTCGACTTTTTTATCATCTTCTTAGTGTACCCTTGAATAATGCGATTCACTAGTCAAAATCGACAATTCATTGTCTGCTTTGGTTAGTGCCCGAGATTAACGCTCTCGGGCGGCGTGCACTAGTTTCTGACTAGCCGCAGTCTATTTCCATCAACAACCACAAGGGTGTTATTCTTTGCGTCGAGGCAGGCGCCAGCACTCACTTTCACCCAATGGGTTTTTAGTTCGTTAGCTCGCGTGTAGCCAAAGAGTTCGACATGCCAGGTGAGCTTACCTTCAAACCCTCCACCGCCGAGCGTATCTCTATCGATGACAAAACCCCGAGTGACCTCAAGAAAATATTTATGGTGTATTCTCACCGTATAGTATTCGATGAAAATACCCGCCAAGATACCGAGAATAACAACGACCCAACCAAAAGCAGGCGGGGCGCTCGGTATAGAGCCGAATCTTGCCTCGATTGTCAGTGCTGCCATTTTAACCAGCAGTACAGTACAACCCAGTAACATCAGCATGCCAAAGGCGCGAACGATGACGAGCAGCTTGCGATTGGGGATCTTTCCGGTGTGCATAACAAGCCTTTTTATATCGTGTACTACGGCATCTTCCATAGAATTTCCTTTCGGGATAGAGAGGGTGTGAATTGTTGAAGAACGTGCGTCATCGATCGCTCTCATAAAATTATGGGCGTACAATGAGCAGGCGAATTATATCATAAAATACTTTGTTTAGCAAACTACATACATTGCTTTATTTTGCTTAATGTGATATAATATAAGCATATGGATACGATCCGAATTGAAAAACTCACCCTCGATGACGCGGATCTTTATTACGACGTCTTTGACGCTAATCGAGCACATATCGCAGAACATGACGAACGACTTGCCCAAGAATTTATGACTATTAGTAGTGTAGGGGAGAAACTCTCTTCGTATCATGGAAAAACAAACCAGCATTTTGGCATTATTGAAGACAATGAATTTATCGGTTCAGTTGCTTTGATGCTCGATCAAAACCGCAAGGGCGAATTGTCTTACTGGCTTGACCAAAACTATACCGGCAGAGGAATCGCGCGCCAGGCGTGTCGCATGCTGATGAATGAATCAATGGCAACGCTCGGTGTGCGAGAATTTGATGCGGTCATTGCACCGACGAATGTTGCGAGTCGACGAACAGTTGAAGGATTGCAGTTTCAGCAAACAGCACGCTTTAAAGATGCCGTCGTCTATTCGCGCAATCTTCCGCGCTTTTAATCCAGAGTTCCCCGCTGTAACATAGAGGTCAGCTATTGCTTTTTTAGCAAAAAAATGGTAAAATGTACAAACTGCCTTTCGCGCCCTAAGCGCGGTTGAACAGAGAAGCTTTACAACTACCACCAAACAAAACACTCCCGAAAGGAAACTCAGTGAAAGCTCGCACCAAGCGCCTATCCACGGCAGTAGCCATATTGGCTATGACGGGGATGGTCTTGACGGCCTGCGTTCCGTCATCCTCAACCGAATACGGTGACTTCACCAGCGATGGCTGTACACCAGTTATCACTGCGGTATCACCCGAGAAGGTCACCATGATGACCCAGCTCGCCGAAGAGTTCAAGGACTCCACGCAGCATGGCAACCTGGAAACCTGCGCCACGGTCTACCCGATCGAGGTTGGCTCTGGCGAAGCTGCACGACTACTGAAACTGTCCGGAGAACTCTGGACAGAAGCCGAAACAACCAAGCCGCGACCCACCCTGTGGTCACCGGCGTCATCCATCTGGATAGACCAAGTCGGAGCCATTACTGGCGAAGCCTTGGTGACTGGTTGGCAGTCATTCACAAGAAGCCCCGTCGTCTTTGCTATGCCTGAACGGATGGCGAAGACACTCGGCTGGCCCGACGAACCGATCGGCATCCAAGATCTGCACGACCTGTGCCTCAACCCGGAAGGGTGGGGAGCATACGGCGGTTCGGCATCGCTATGGGGACCGTTCCGGCTGGGTAAAACCAACCCGAACACCTCCACGACGGGCCTAAACACGCTGGTCATGCAGAGCTACGCCTACTCCGGAAAGACCGAAGGTCTCACCGAAGCAGACGTACTGGCAGCCGAGCAGTTTTCACAGGAGTTCGAATCGTGCGTGATCCACTATGGAGACACGACCGGTAATGTCCTCCAGAGGGTGTATGATCGTGACGCCGATGGGCGTCCGCTGGACTACGTGTCGGCAATTGCCGTCGAGGAGATCAGCGTCATCGCCTTCAACCAGGGAAACCCCAACACCCGTGCACTCAACGACGAAGAACTCAGTAAACTCGTTCCCCCGAACGAGAAACTGGTCGCCGTCTACCCCGAAGAGGGGTCGCTCACCAGCGACAACCCGATCGTGACACTGGGTGGACCTGGCGCAAGCTGGGTCACTCCCGAACAAACCGAGGCAGGCAAGGCGTTTATCGACTTCTTGCTCTCGGACAAGGTTCAGGATGAATTGGACGAGTATGGCTTCCGGCCACTCGATCCCAACCGTCCTGTCGGAGGCATGTTCACTGCAGCTAATGGCGTCGACCCTAACCAGCCCACAACCTGGTTGGAGAAGCCGTCAGTCAGCGTCACCCTTTCTGCTGTTGAGCAATGGGGAGTCATCCGCAAGCCCTCGAGCGTCCTTGTTCTCATGGACGTCTCGGGATCGATGGGTGAAGACGCGGGCACCGGCAATAGCCGACTGACCGAAGCGATCTCCAGTGCACAAAACACACTGGGCCACTTCAGGAGTACGGACGAACTCGGTGTCTGGGTCTTCACGACCGGCATCAGCAGTCCATATGGAGATGGTGTCGCGGTCATTCGTGATGTCGACCAGTTGGCGGGAAGCAGAGAAACCCTCTCAGATGAGCTGGGCAATCTGATTCCTCTGAATGGAACGCCGATGTACGATGCAACAGCCGCCGCTCATGAGTTCATGAGCGAACGAGCCGAGCCGGGCCGAATTAATGCGATCATCCTCCTTTCGGATGGTGAAGACACTGATTCGCGAACGTCACTCGACAAGCTGTTGCTCGATCTGCGAGATGTCACTGAAGGCGGAAACGATTCTCCGGTGCGTATCTTCTCAATCGTTTACGGTCAGAATGCGCCCCCGGAGGCACTGACCGACATCGCGGAAGCGAGCGGAGGCCAAGTGTTTAACGCTTCCGATCCTCGACGGATCGCAGCGGTCTTCCAGGCGGTGGTGAACAACTTCTAGTTCTACAAGGTGGTATCTGCGAGGCTGGTGTGGCATTTTTTGCCCGCCAGCCTCGCAGGCACATCACACAAGTCAGTTCATACCTCAGAATGAATCATCGTTTCGAGCTATGAGGGGACTTCCCTCAGCAACTTAACAATTCGACCACAGTTACACAAACCATGCCCCACAACTCGCTTCATGAAAGGAGTGATATGTTCCAAAAACTGTTTGCCGCAGTTGCCTTGACTAGTGGATTAGTATTGACGATGCCCGTAATGGCATCTGCCGATACGCTCTACCTAGACGAAGCGACCCAAGCGTTACAGTCGAGTCCTGTCTATGTTTCGCCTCAGGTCAATAGCCTGAGTGCAGACCAGCAGGCCTCGCTCGCATCGGAGATTGGAGGAAATGATATCGCGATCGTCGTCTTGCCGGCAAATGCCAGCAGCGAAATCGAGGACATACCTTCATTCTTGTCCGAGCTCGCATCGCGTACCGGCTACGACACGATTCTCGTGTCTGTCGGTGGTGATTTTGAGGCGGGCTCGAGCGACCTGCCCAGTGGTAGCGCATCAAGAATCGCAAATGACGCCGAAGGAGGAGACCTCTACGTCGGCCTAAGCGAATTCGTTGCCGAAGTTGGCAATACTTCACAAAGCACTCCGGATCAACCGAGTGCAGAAGAAGGTGCCGACTTGAGCGGTCTCTTTATCGGAGGCGGTGCTGTTATTGGCATCACCCTCGTGGTAACACTCGGAACCCTTTTTGTTCGTCGACGGTTCACCCGACCCGTTCGTCGACAGAAGGAATATACACCCGAGCTACTTCAAGGAGTCATGAAAGACATCCTGGAGTTGGCCGATGGAATTGACGACCGTAATGTCGCCCAAACCATCAAAGAGACGGCCGTCCACGTCAATCAGCTATTTGCTCGTCTGAGAAAACGAGTCCCTGACAAGATTCAACAGGTGACTGCTCAGTATGAAGGTGTTCTTGAAACTGTGCGAAAGGTCACTGACCGCTTCGCCGACATCGAGCAACATCCCCAATACTTCAAGCAGTCTGACGCCCTTCTTCGTGATGGGCGTCGAGCAATCGAGCAGTACAAAACCGGAGTCATCCAAAATATCCAAGAAATTGAAGAAGGATCGCTGACCGACTTTCGAGTCGACACGAAAATTCTCGATGCCATGGTGAAAGAGGAGACCCCGGACTACTTGAATATCGCACCGCCCCCAACCAAGAAACGAGACCGATAAGCATGACGACACCTACCGAAACCGAAGGACTCTCTATCGACTTCGCGGCCATTGCCGGCGAAGACAAGAGCTCCCCTAAAGGTGCGGCCGACAACGTTCTCGAACGCGTCGATCTCACCCAGCCCCTGGAGAAGTTCTCCTGCCGCGACAGCCTCAACGAGGCACAGCGTGGCAACCTTCATCAGGTAGCCCTTGGGGTGGCCGACGGGTTCAAGCAGGATCGTACGAAGCTCTCGAGCTTCGGCGACACTGCGCTCGACGACCTGAACCAGACGGTGACGCACATCCTCGAGCAGCAGGGAAACCTGCGAATCCCCGAGGTCGAACGCATCACCAAGGAGATGTCGAAGACAGTCGCGGATTTCCGACGCAAGTACAAGAACTCGGACCCCCGACTCTTGAACGCGCTAGAGAAGTTCGCCGACTCGATCGCCGGCATCTTCAAGGCTGGTCGCCAGTTCTTCGATGAGCTGTACATCGACAGCCAGACCGCTGTGATGCGACTGGATGGCGTGGCAGCCCAACTGGTAAAGAACAAGTTCGCATTGGACCGCAACGTCCTCCTGTGCGACGAGCTCTACGCCAAGAACGAGAAGTCCATGGTGACGTTGATCGGCGTCATCGCTATCCAGGAAGAGGTCCTCGAGATCCTCGGAACGGAAGCACAGCAGGCCAAGACGTACATCGATTCGCTCCCCAAGGGGCAGTCGGTGGCACGCCGCGACAAGGAAGAGGCGCTGACCACCCTTCTGGAGCTGATCCAGGAGTTGGAATCGCGTCGCAGCGAGTTCGTCTCGCGACTCTTTGTCGCATGGTCCACAGCACCGCAAATCCGCAACCTCCGCAAGGTCAGCAACAGCCTGTCGCAGCGTCTCCATCTTCTGGTGGTTCTGACGATTCCGACGATGAAGCTGACCATCGCACAGTGGGGTATGCTCCTTCAGATCGAGGAGGCCGGCAAGGCAACACTTGCCGTGTCGGAGGCAAACAACGATGCGCTGCAGGAGTACGCACTCGCCACCGGCGAAGCAATCCCGCGACTCGCACTCTTGGCCGAAACACCATCGATCACGCCGGCGACCATCATCGCACTAGCAGACTCGGTGGAGGCACAGAACGAGGGCATCATCACTGCCGTCAAGGAAGGTCAGCGTCTCCGCGCCGAACTGGACAGCACGGTAGTCAAGGCAGTTCGCACCATGAACGCCTCGGGAGAGAAGACCCAGCGCGAGCTGATCTCCCTTCTCACCCAGGCGAAGCAACCAATCGCACTCGAAGCATCTCCGGAGATCCCGGAAGCCGTGCTCGAGTACGACCAGCAGCAGAACGCCGCGTAACTGAGGTCGACCCTCGCTTGAAAAAGCGAAAAGGGCCTCGCGGATAGTGTCATAACTATTTGCGAGGCCCCACTCACAGAGTACTGAATGTTGTTCAGTTTTCTGTAAGCGACTTACTCATTGACACAAATACTTTACTTTGGTAAAGTATTCTCATGAACAATGATGAATCAATCTGGACATCCACCGAAGCGCAAGAACTCAAGGCTGCGTTTCTTAGTATTAATACGTCCGAAGATATGGAGTCATTTATTCGTGACATCATGACAGAGAAAGAAATTACTGAACTTTCAAATCGTTTCAAGGCAGCAAAGATGCTTATCGCCTCAGAGAAATATACCGACGTAGCCCAGGCGACAGGCCTCAGTAGTCGAACTATCGCTCGCATTAGCGACTGGATCAAAAACGGTGGCGGCGGATACAGGCAAGTGATTGCCAATCTCGAAGCTCATCATCTTCATATTCCGCCAGCACGCGACTAGTTATTTTACTTATATATTTCAGCCAGTCGTGTACTGGCTTCTTTATTTACTAAAAAATAATCGGAGAATTACTATGAGTGAAAAAATAACATTTTATAAAGAAGGTGAGCTAGACACTTTAACGATCGCTCCCGCTTACCAAGAAGCCTTTAGTGACTGGCCGTGGTATGAAGTATCGAAATGCGCCGATCCCAAGCTCGTCCAGCGATGTGCGGGTGGCTTATCAAGGATTGCGCTGGGCGAAACCTGCACAACCTGCAAGCAATCACCGACGCAACCAGCCTACGAACCGACGGAATTGGTGGAGCGCTTTCAAATGCTCGAAGCAACAAGACCGACACGTTGGTATGTCGAGTCTATCAAAGATAGCCCAGCGCTTGTTGCACTTGCTTGGACAGCCTTACCCGAAACTATCGCTCAAGAGAAGTATCCTGACGTGCCGCCAATGCAAAACTGGCTCGTTGAGACACTCGGCAGCAAACCTGTTATCTGGCTTGACGAAGTATTCGCAGATAAAACCATCCGACCAAAAGGAAACCTTATAAACTTCCGCCGTATGTGCGAGGGTTTCATGACAGCGTTTGATACTACTCAGCTTGCCTATCGAACCATTAGCCCTGCAATGATTCGCACAGCAGAAAATAATTTCAACACAACGCCCGTCGAAAACGTACCTGATCGTCGAGCATTTATTACAATTAGAGGGGAGTCGCTATGAAAATCCTTATCATAGGTGGGATGCACGGCAATGAGCCACTTGGTATTTCAATCGTGGAACAACTTAAGGCTCGGCCAATTGATAATGTCAGTGCAGTTATCGCTAACCCAGAAGCGAAGCAACAAAATGTGCGATTCACAAACAACGACCTTAATCGATCATTTCCAGGATCCGGTGATTCGTATGAAGAGAAAAGAGCGAGATATCTGCTCGAACTCTGCAAAGGATTTGACCTCGTCCTTGATTTTCACAATACGCATTGTCCAGAGAATGACTGCGTCTTTGTCGGCGAAGGGGCAGGCGAGACACTATTTGATGCAGCGTCATCGATCGGACTACCCCGGGTTATCGTCGCCGATTACGATTGCATCAATAAATATGCACCGAACTGCATGTCGGTCGAAATCAGTTTAGATAGCCCGCTAAACGATGTCGAGACGTGGCTACATACCATCGAAGCACTTACGCAAATGGCATCGCTGCCTGTGGCGCAAGATATTGTGAAATACCGCTTCGTTTATCGCATGACACTAGATGATGACATGCGGCTTGGCTTACGAGATATGAAGCTTCGTGCGTTTCAGCCACTTGATAGCGCTACTGCCGACGCGCTAGGAGTTAGCTCTCCTGCATATCCAATTTTCATTGGTGATGCGTACACGTCATATAACTATGGCGGGGTATTACGTGAAATTGTATGAAATATTCCAGCTCTTTTCTTCGTATAATGAATATGATGAACAAAGAGACACATATAATTGAGCAAATCAAAAATGGTGACCCCGAGGCGTATCGGGAGCTTGTTGAACGATATCAAACCGGGTTGATTATCCACTGCGAAAATATCCTCAAAGACCGTCAGGATGGTGAAGACATCGCGCAAGAAGCCTTTGTCAAAGCGTATGTGAATCTTAAAAAATTCTCGCAGGATAAAGCGCAGTTTTCAACATGGCTATATAGAATTGCAACAAATCTTTGTATTGATCACTTACGAAAACATAAACGATCGGTGAAGATTGCTGATATTGAGCAACTTGCCCAAGTTGTCGATCCGGCGTCGCTCCCTGAAGATGAAATTACACAGATTCGCGACTTAGTTGAAACACTCGAGCCGCCAAAATATGCGGACATTATTAAAGCCTACTTCTGGGAAGGTAAGAGCTACCAAGAAATTGCCAGTACATACGACACTTCGACGAACACTATTGGAACTTGGATTAGCAGAGCGAAACAACAGCTCAAGGAGAAACTAGCATGAACAACGATACTCGTTTTGATGCGCTTATTGCTGCGGCACGTCCAGAAAAATCCCACCCACGTACCGAGTTTACCAATCGCGTGATGCAATCGATTGTATCGCCTGAAATATTATCGTCGCAAATACGTAGAATGAATGACACTAAAAAGGAAACATTCATTATGAAACTTCGTCATTTACCAAAATTTGCCATCGTTGCCATTGCTGTCGGGGCATTACTCTTGCTTTCAACAGGGGTATACGCAACCTACCAACTCTTATGGCCAAAGCCTGAGGTCACCGTTTCTGCGCCGACAACCTCACAAAATGGACGAGAAGAAGTAGCAATCTCATTTGCTCAATGTGGCGATACCGCTATGGCGCAACGATTCGAATTAAAGCGAAATGCAATCATTACTTCTGACCAAATTGCTGGCGTGGTAAAAGGGCAGTGCGAGCTCAAAGCAATCGGCGCGTGGTCTGAGAAAGAGTTTGGCTCTGAGATACGAAACAGGATGCTACCACATGGCACAGAACCGTATGACAATGAATACGCGCGCCCTTCAATGGCTTCGCTTCTTAAATCACGCAGCGCAACCTCACTAACATTTGGTGGCCTTGAAAAGTATCACCAATCTGAAAAAACATTGCCTACTACCGAGAATGTCCGTTACTTTGTCGATGGCATGCAAGTGAAGGCGAGTGATATCGCCGAGAATAGCCCCGTAGTGTATATCGTAAAATACCGTGAGCACATGACGCCTAAGCCTGGCTGCGACAATACACATTGTAGTATTTCAAGCACACTATTAGGTGAAGAGCTCCTGGCAGTCATTAAGCTCAGCCTTCCATTCGAGAACTACGACCAACTAGCATGGCAATCATTGACTGAGAAAATGGTCTGTACCGGAAACGAAGCTGACACATGTTTAACCGGGTTCATTGGCGGAATCGATCTATTCATGGGAAGCGACGCAAAACTCAACGTAGACGGATTCGTATACAAAGAGATCCAGGGCGTAATCACAAAAATCGAAGGCCCAACAGTCACCATTCGATCATCATCAGGAGCACTATTTACCTTAGCACCAGGCAAAGACATCGTAAACGAATTTAACACCACTCGAACACAACACTACAACAACCGCAAAATTGAAGTCGGCAACAGTGTAGGCGTGCGATATTACGAACCAAAAGACAAGCACGAGAAAACCCTCACCTCAAGGAATATCGCGTACATCTCACTCCAGCTAGAAATGGTGAGTAAGGGCGATCCGCTGAACGCGTACTAAGTTACCACTTCCAAAACGCGGTAATCAACAAACAACCAACCGCACTCGCGCCTAAAAGATACAGCGCGAGTGCGGTGATGTATCGTTTCTGACGGGTGAGAAGAATGGCAATAAAAAGTGTGACACTCGCCAAGAGTCCGAATAATGAAATTGTAATCACATCGCTGAAGGTGCGCTCGCTGTACGTTGCAAAGATAGCAGGAAAGGCGATAAGCAGGGAGCAGAGCGCACCAAAGGCGCGAGCCTCTTGAAGTGTGAGGCGAAGGATTCGAGGGCGAGTGTGAGTCATGTGATTTATTATACGCGAATGCCCTGTATAGCTAGGCCGCGATATCTGCAATGCGAGCATCCATGCCATAGACAACAGGGATCAGAATACTATATTCGCCAAGGTCATGGACAACCTCGAATGTTCCGTCTGGGGTTGGCGAGCTGCTAAAGGTTGCGCCATCAATCGCCACAATCGCCGAAAGTGAAAGATCGAATACAGGGATTTCATTATCCAAGTCAGGATTCATCATTGCTTCACGAACGGGGACGATAAGCGCCTGAACGTCACTAATCACGCCAGTGAGAACGTCTCCTTTTTGCGAAACTTGCGCGCCTATCAATTCGCCGTCTTGGTCTGCAATAAGAAACGCACCAGCGCCACTAACAATAATCGGCATTCCTTTCGCAATTTCTTCGGATGATTCAAGCTCAAAATCGAGGTGAGGTGCGATACGATCGACGAGCGCCTGGAGCTCATCAACCGTCATTTCATTGATCGAACGACCTTCCTTCATCATAAATCGAGAGGTAATTTCTTGAAGATCGGCAAACGCCGAGTGTAGATGCCGAACTCTCTCAACTTGCGCATCGTCTCGGAAAGGGTTCTCAAATTCAGTCATTGCTACAGTATAAGCGAGATTCTGCATATTCGAAAACATAAGTAAAAACCCCACGACTGGCTGACGTGGAGGGAGTTTATGCGCTGCGTAAACTAAATACGGTCAATGAGACTGGCTTGGCTTGCTTTTGGCGAGTGAACAGCGGGCCCAACTTCATACGCATCCACGAGGTCGACCGGGTTCGAGCGAAGCATGTCGTAGATCGAACTAATGTCGGTGACGGTTGGGTCAAGCCAACGCGCTTCGTCCTCGGGCATAATAATTTTTGGCATTCGGTTCGTTGACAGAGGCATATCATCCGTCGCACCTGTCGTGATGACCGAGTAAGTCCCATGCGTCACGCCTTCAGGGTCTTGCCAAGAGCTGTAAATACCCGCAAACCCGAGTAGCTTCCCATCTTTTGCCTTGGCATAATATGCTTGTTTCTTGCCG
>Ga0247816_10001605_pt1 | contig 11090 bp, 9 predicted proteins | sample UWRJL209509C1_FD_179930 | JGI IMG/M metagenome (GOLD analysis project Ga0247816, IMG submission 179930) | Plant litter microbial communities from Arlington Agricultural Research Station in Wisconsin, United States - UWRJ-L209-509C-1 | ecosystem: Environmental > Terrestrial > Plant litter >...
GACGAGTACATCGCCCGGCTCGACGTCCTCGACGAGTACGTGCGCTCGACCATCGCCGCCATCCCCGCCGACCGGCGCAACATGGTGACGACCCACGACGCCTTCGCCTACCTCGCCGAGGCCTACGGGCTCTCGGTCGCGGGCTTCGTCACCGCCAATCCGGCGGCCGAGCCGTCGCTCGCCGACCGCCGAAAGCTCACGGAGACCATCCGCAATCTCGACGTGCCCGCCGTCTTCCTCGAACCCAACCTCGCCGCCCGCTCGTCGACCCTCACCGAGGTCGCCCGCGAGCAGGGCATCGACGTCTGCTCCATCTACGGCGACACCTTCGACGCCACCGTCACGAACTACGTGGAGATGATGCGGTTCAACGCCGACTCGCTCCGCGACTGCCTCAGTTAGGAACCCATGAGAATCCGCACACTCGCCATCGCGGCGCTGGCGATCGGCTCGGTGCTCGCGCCGGGCGCCGCCCTCGGAGCCACGCCCGACGATCCCGCCTCGGGACAGGTGCTCGACGACGCGCAGTCCGTCGCCGCCGACGAGGTCGTGATCTCCGAGGGGCACGTCGACCTCGGCCCGCACTTCCTCGACGGAGACTGGACGCTCCTCGTGCACGACGACACCGCTGAGCCGTCGGTCTGGCGGCACCTCGAGAAGACCGTGCTGCGGGTGTCGGATGCCGCGATCCTCACTCTCCCCGACGACCCGGCGTACGCATTCCTCGGCGTCGATGCCGGCAGCGAGGTGCACGTCCTCCCGCAGACCCAGACTTCCGGCGTCGCCTGGATGGGGTGGAACACGCAGGACCCGACGGTCATGAGCAGCATCGACCGCGGCGTCAGCCTCGGAATCGGCAGGGTCGAGGGGCCGGGCGACCTCGTCGTCTACCTGCAGTCGGGGAGCTTCGAGGCGCCCGACCCGCTCTGGGACTCGCGCTCGGCGGACAACGAGGCCCTGTGGGTCGACGTCAACACGCACACGCACGCCAACTGGGTCTTCACGCGCCCCGGCGTCTATCTCGTCGAGGCGACGGTGAGCGCCGAGCTGGTCGACGGCTCGACGGTGAACGACAGCCGCGTCATCCGCTTCGCCGTCGGCGACTCCACGAACACCGGAGACGCCCTCGTCGCCGAACTCGCCGACGCCCCCGACGCGGAGGTCCAGGCGCTACCCGAAGCCGAGACGCCGGCGTCCGACGACGGGCTGGTCGCGGTGCTCGTCGCGGCCATCGCCGTCGTCGTGCTCGCGCTGCTCGCCGGCGCGGTGCTCGTCGTGGTGCGCGGCCGTCGTGCCAAGGCCAGGGCGCTCGCCGCACGGTCGCGCTCGTGAGCGCGCTCGAGGTGACCGGCCTGTGTGCCGATCTCGGCGGCCGCCGCGTGCTCACCGACGTCCACCTCGGCGTCGACCGTGGCGAGCTCGTCGGCCTGGTCGGCCCCAACGGCGCGGGCAAGACGACCTTGCTGCGCTCGATCATGGGCCTGCTGCGCCCGAGCGGCGGCTCGGTGACGATCGACGGCAGCCAGGCCCGAGCCGGCGCCCGTGGCCTCGGCTACGTGCCCCAGCGGCACGAGTTCGCGTGGGACTTTCCCATCTCGGTCGAGAACGTCGTGATGACCGGGCGCACCGGCGTTCTCGGCCTCGGTCGCCGGCCCGGCGAGCCTGACTGGGCTGCCGTCGCCGACGCGCTCGACCGCGTGGGCATGGCCGACCTGCGCACGAGGCCGGTCGGCGAGCTCTCCGGCGGCCAGCGCCAGCGTGTGCTGGTGGCCCGTGCGCTGGCCCTCGAGCCCTCCGCCCTGCTGCTCGACGAGCCGTTCACCGGGCTGGACATGCCGACGCAGGAGCTGCTCTCCGACCTGTTCGTGTCGCTCGCCCGGGAGGGCCGCGCGGTGCTCATGACGACGCACGATCTCGCCGCGGCGATCTACAGCTGCGACAGGCTCGCACTGTTGAACCGCACCATCGTCGCGGTCGGGCCACCGCACGAGCTCTCCGACGAGGCTGTGTGGATGCGCACCTTCGGCGTCGCCGCGGGCAGTCCCCTTCTGCGCATCCTGAAGGCGGCCTGATGTCCCCCGTCGACTTCGTCACCGATCTGCTCAACCCCGACCTCGCCTTCCTGCCCAAGGCCCTGCTCATCGCGGTCATGTCGTCGATCGTCTGCGGCGTCGTCGGCACCTACGTGGTGCTGCGCGGCATGGCGTTCATCGGCGACGCCGTCGCCCACGCGGTGTTCCCCGGCCTCGCGGTCGCCTTCGTGGTGTCGGGCAACCTGATCATCGGCGGCACCATCGCCGGAGTGCTCACGGCCGTGCTCGTCGCGGTGTTCTCGCAGAACCGCAGGCTCAAAGAGGACTCGATCATCGGGGTCTTCTTCGTCGCCGCGTTCGCCCTCGGCATCGTCGTCATCTCGCAGGCGCCTGGCTACGCGGGTTCGCTCCAGCAGTTTCTCTTCGGCTCCATCACCGGCATCCCCGACGAAGACCTGCTCGTCGTCGCGGCGACCGGCGTGGTCATCCTCGCCGTCGTGTTCTTCCTGCACAAGGAGTTCGTCGCCATCACCCTCGACCGCGAGATGGCGCGCGCGATGGGCCTCAGGGTGTTCTGGCTCGACATCGCGCTCTACGTGCTCGTCACGCTCGCCGTGGTGATCTCGGTGCAGACCATCGGCAACGTCCTCGTCCTCGCCCTGCTCATCACGCCGGCCGCGACCGCGCGGCTGCTCACCGACCGGCTCGGGGTGATGATGGCCGTCGCGCCGCTCGTCGGCGGAGTCTCGGCTCTCGTCGGACTCTATGTCTCCTGGTCGTGGGACCTCCCCGTGGGCGGCACGATCGTGCTGGTGCTCACCGGCGCCTTCCTCCTCGCCTGGCTGCTGGCGCCGCGTCACGGCGTCGCCGCGCGGTCGCGTGGCGGCCGGGTGACAGCCCGTTCGCCGGAGGCGGTGTGAACGACGACTTCGAGCGGCTCGTCGGCGGCGCCGGCTCCGACCCGGGGCGTGACCCCGGTCCGCCCACCCGGCGTCGAGCCGCCGTCGTCGCGATGGTGGCCGCGGGTCTGATCGGAGCGGCAGCCATCGCCGCGGGTCTCATGGTCGGCGGATCAGCGCCGCCGCCTCGCGTGGCGGCCGAGCGTCCGATCCCGGCCACTCCCGCACCCGTCGCGGTGCCCGTCGACGACGCCGACAGGGCACCCGCGGCATCCATCGCGGCCCTCGCCGACCCGCTCTGGGTCGACGGCGTCGCTGTGCGGTCGGGGATTCCGGCGCGAGCGCTCGCCGCCTACACGGGCGCGGCCCTGCGGCTCGAGGCGGAAAACCCCGCCTGCGGGCTCGGCTGGAACACGCTCGCGGCCATCGGCCACGTCGAGAGCGAGCACGCCACCATCGGCGGGAGCCGACTCGACGCGCAGGGGCGGGCGACGCCCGGCATCGTGGGCATCCCGCTCGACGGCGGGGAGGTCGACGCCATCCGCGACACCGACGGCGCCGCGCTAGACGGCGACGCGACGTGGGACAGGGCCGTCGGTCCGATGCAGTTCATCCCGTCGACGTGGGCGGTCTTCGCCTCCGACGGCAACGGAGACGGCGTGGTCGACCCCCAACAGATCGACGACGCGGTGCTCACGGCCGCGTTCTACCTGTGCTCCATCGGCGACGGCCCGCTCTCGAATCCCGACAGCTGGATCGCCGCGGTCGGCGCATACAACTCGACGGTCGATTACAACAACCGCGTGGCGGCGGCCGCTGCCCACTACGCGACGACCGGATGACGCGGCGAACAGTGCGTGGTTGCGGCGAGGGCCACCCCTCCCGCTAGACTGCGATTGTTAATGATACTCATTATCAATTAAGCCGGCCTGAAAGGCACGACCATCAACATCCTGGAATCCCCCCGACGGCGGCGAACCTCCGCAGCCGTCGCAGCGTTCGCCGTTCTCGCGGCGTCGCTGATCATCCCTGCTGGCCCGGCGTCCGCCGAACCCGGCGCGCCGCCCGCGAGCGTCTCCAAGCGGGTGCTGCAGAACGTGCACACCGACGCGATCTCCACCTTCCTCAACGGGTCATCGCTCGAGCTCGGCACGAAGGCCGACGTCGACGGGACGCTCGGGAAGCGCCTCGACCCGACGACCACGATCTTCAACGTCGGTGACAGCTCCAAACTGAAGGTGCCCGGCGGATACGAGTTCGTCGCGCCCGGCGGAACCGAGGTATGGCTCGCGCAGGAGACGTCGCCGCCCTCCGGCGCCGACGGTTACACGCAGATCTGGCCCGGGTTCTCCACCGAGTCGGTGCCGGCCGGCGGAGTCGACGGCGACCAGACCACCTTCACGCTCTCCGACGTCGCCATGCCCGATGGTGCATCGGTCGAGCTGTGGCGCGGCTCGTTCGGCGGCATGACCCGCATGTGGTCGACAGACGAGGGCATCTCCTCGTTCGCCATCGGACGCACCCACATGCACGCCAACTGGGCATTCACCCAGCCGGGCGAGTACACGTTCACGGTCACGGCGAGCGCCACCGTCGGCGGCGTTCCGGTGACCTCGACGGCGCCGTACACCTTCGTCGTCGGGCCGGTCGCACCGGCAGTCGCCACCACGACCACGCTCTCCGCCCCGTCGTCCATCGTCGTCGGCGAGACCGCGCAGCTGGCCGCGCAGGTCGCACCGGCCGGCGCGACCGGCTGGGTCGAGTTCCTCGACGGCGACGCCTCACTCGGGCACGCCGCCGTCGTCTCCGGCGGGGCGACGCTCACCGCGTCGGCCCTCGCCCTCGGCGCACACAGCGTCACCGCGCGATTCACCCCGACGGTGACGAACGACTTCACCGGCTCCGTCTCCGCGCCGGCACCGGTCGCCGTGACCGAGACTCCGAACGGCGGCGTCTTCGGGCTGACCGGCGTCTCCGCCTCCTACACCAGCGGCAGCACCCTCGACGTGCGCGCGGTCAACGCGACGCTCGCGACGGGCGACAGCTACCGGTGGATCATCCGGAAGGCGCCAGAGACCACCACCTACGTGCTCGGCGACATCGGCCAGGCCGCCACGACGGGGCGCCTCCTGCGTCCGATCGACTCCTCCTACGACGGCGCCGAGATCATGGTGCAGGTCAGGGGGATCAACCCCGCCACGGGCAAGACCGTCACGAAGTCCGCGACCGGCTACTACCCGATCGCGGTCACCGGCCCCGACGTCGGCTCGGGCGAGCCCGTCGCGCTGGCGGCATTCGAGCAGCAGTACCGCACGGGAGACAACGTCGCCGTCGCGGTGCAGGCGCGAGACCTGAAGGTCGGCGAGAGTTTCCATCTGGTCACCCGCAACCCCCGCACCAGCGTCGAGTGGGTCGACAGCTACTTCGTTCCCACCGGTCAGCAGCCCTGGCGTGTGCCCGCAGACACGCTCGCGTACCTCCAGTCGGCGGTGCAGCTGCGGTCGGCCGACGGCACCGTGCTCGGGCAGAGCCCCGCGTTCTCGCCCGAGGTCGTGCGCAGCGAGGTGCAGCTGTCCGGCCTGAAGAGCGTCTACCGCGCGGGCGACACCGCCACCGCTTCGGTCGAGGTCTTCCCGGCGCGCGACGACGTGACCTACAGGTGGAGTCTCGACGCCAACGGCGTCTACGCCGCGATCGAGGGACAGAACGGTCCGACCGTCGCCTTCGACATCACGGCCGAGATGAACGGCGCCCGGCTCTACGTAGACGTCATCAACACCGAACTGGCACACCCGTGGGGCAGCGCCAACGCCACCCTCGCGGTCACCGACGCCGTGCCCGGCGACCAGCTGCTCTTCTTCAGCTCCGTCGCCGGCCACTACCACCAGGGCAACACCGTGTCGCTCGAACTCGTCGCCGACCCCGAGCTGGGCGAGGGCGACACCGTCGCCTGGGGCTGGAAGCTGCCGGGGCAGGACGGGTTCGGCCCGATGCCCGGGGCGACGGGCCTCAAGCACACCGTCGTCGCCGAACAGGCGCTCAACGGCGCAGAGGTACGCGCGACGCTCACCCTCGCCGCGGGCGCTGTCATCGAGGCCAAGCCGATCACGATCCACGTCGACGACCACGGCGCACCCCCGCGCCAGAAGATCGTCGTCGACGGCAGGGCCGACGCGTACACGGTGGGAGACCGAGTGCAGCTCACCAGCACGGTCGCACCGGCCTCAGTGCTGACTCGCGTCGAATGGCTCGTGCAGAAGAAGGGCGACGCCGCTCCAGCAGTCGTTGCCGGAGCCAACACCGCGGACTACGCGTTCCCGGCGACGGCCGCCCTCGACGGCGCCGCGGTCATCGCGCGGCTCACCTACGACGACGGCCGCGTGTACGTGCAGTCGGCGCCGGTGCTGCTGACCGTGAACCCGGCTCCCGACGTGCCGACAACTCCCGAGGTGCCGCCGACTCCCGAGGTGCCGCCGACTCCCGAGGTGCCGCCGACTCCCGAGGTGCCGCCGACTCCCGAGGTGCCGACCCCGGAGGTCCCGACTCCGGAGGTCCCGTCCCCCGAGGTCCCGACGACCCCCGAGGTGCCGACCACTCCCGAGGTCCCAGCCACGCCGGAGGCTCCGCCCGCCACGCAGGTGCCGACCGCACCCGCCGAGCCCGCGGTCGCACCCGCCGGCCGTTCCGCCGACTCCCTCGAGGGTGTGCCGGCCGGTGACATCGTCCTCGCCGCCGACGAGGTGCGCGTCGGCTCGGTGCTGACGGTCTCGCTCGGATCCGCCTACGCGAACCAGCAGGTGGCCGCGTGGATGTTCTCGACCCCCGTGCTGCTCGGCGGCACGTGGACACAGGCAGACGCGAACGGCCGCATCGCGGTGACGATCCCGGCCGATGCCGCGCCCGGCACCCACCGCATCGCCGTCTTCGACGCTGCGGGCGACGTCATCGGCTGGCAGCGGGTGACCGTGCTCGACGCCTCGGGACGCCTGGCCGAGACCGGCGCCTCCCTCGGGTCCGCGCCGCTGCTCGCGGGAGCGCTCCTCCTGCTCGGCGGCCTCGGCGTCGTCGCGGCGGCCCGGCTGCGCACGCGCAGAGAGGCCGACCGAGGCTGAAGACCCGCCGCCCGGCAAGCCCGACTCGTGAATCGTCGGGGAGCCGGGCGGCGGCCTCGACGCCGGTCGCGCCCGGCGTCCGACCCCGCCCCTACGCTGAACCCATGACCTCCGAGCCATCCGCAGTGTCCGCGCTTCCCGACCATCTGGTCGTCGCCGACCGGGCGGCGTGGCGGGCGTGGCTCGACGCGAACGAAGAGAGCTCCGACGGCGGCTTCGTTCTTCTCGCGAAGAAAGGCACCGTCTCGCCCACCTCCCTCAGCTACGCGGAGGCGCTGGAGGAGGCCCTCTGCAGCGGCTGGATCGACGGGCAGCGCAAGGGCGCCGACGCCACCACGTTCCTGCAGCGGTTCACCCCGCGCCGGCCCCGGTCGCTCTGGTCGGGCCGCAACCTCGGGCTCGTGGCCGAGCTGATCGAGCAGTCGCGCATGCGTCCGCGCGGCCACGCCGAGATCGAGAAGGCCAAGGCCGACGGGCGTTGGGAGCGCGCCTATGCGGGCCAGGCGTCCGTGGTTGTCCCCGACGACCTGGCCGCGGCGCTCGAGCGGATGCCACGGGCCGCCGAGGCCTTCGCGGCACTGACCGGCAGCGAGCGGTACGCGGTGCTGCACACCGTCATCACCGCCCCGAACCCGGCCACCCGGGCGAACCGCGTCGCCCGGCAGGTCGAGATCCTGCGAGGCGCCGCGGCTGCCGAGTAGGAGCTACTCCGCGCTGTAGGCGGCCGCGACGTCGAGGATCCAGGTCACGCCGAAGCTGTCGGTGAGCATGCCGAAGCCCGGGCTCCACGCGGATGCCGCGAGGGGTTCGACGATGGATGCGCCGACCGAGAGGCCGGCCCAGTACCCCTCCACCTCGTGGAGGGTCTCGCCGCGCACGGAGACGAAGAACGGCTGGTCGGTGAGGGTGGTCCCGTTCTCGCGACGCGTCGAACCGGCGGAGGCCGCCGAGCCGCCCGACTGCCCCGGAATGTCATAGGCCATGACCCGGAAGCCCTCGGCCGTCTCCACCTGGCCGAAGACGATGTTATCGGCGCCGGGGACGCCGGCGGGCATGCCGAAATCGCCGTAGGTCGCGATGGTGACCTCGCCGCCGAAGACCGACTGGTAGAACTCCAGCGCGGCACGGGCGTCGCCGCGGAAGTTCAGGTGGGTGGTGGTGGTGATGCTCATGTCTACTCCTCGTGAGAACGTCGTCGGGGCTTTTCCCGACAGAACAAGACTGACGGGCGTCTAGGTCAGCTTCGGTCCTAGACTCGAAGTATTGTCGGTGGATGACCACGACCACCTCGCGACTGCTCAGCCTGCTGTCGCTGCTGCAGACCCGCCGCGACTGGCCGGGCTCGCTGCTGGCCGAGAGGCTCGAGATCAGCCACCGCACCGTGCGTCGCGACGTCGACCGGCTCCGGGAGATGGGCTACAGCATCAGCGCCACGATGGGCCCCGACGGCGGATACCGCCTCGACGCGGGAGCCGAGCTTCCCCCATTGTTGTTCGACGACGACCAGGTCGTCGCCCTGACGGTCGCTCTGCAGGCCGCGGCCGTGACCAACGCCGGCGTCGAGGAGGCCGCGCTGCGCGCCCTCACTACGGTGCGCCAGGTCATGCCCTCCCGGCTGCGCCATCGTCTCGACGCCCTGCGGTTCACGACCATCCCGGCCGGCCCGGGCGCATCCGTCGGCCCGGCGACACCGGAGGTGCTCATCGCGCTGTCGACGGCCGTCCGCGCGCGCGAGGTGCTCCGTTTCGACTACGCGAGCCCGTCGGCCGACGACGGGGCAGACCCGCGCCCGCCCCGCCGCGCCGAGCCGCACCACCTCGTGACCTCCAATGGACGCTGGTATCTCGTCGCCTGGGACCTCGAGAAGGACGACTGGCGCGTCTTCCGGGCCGACCGGATCACACCGCGCACCCCGACCGGCCCCCGGTTCGCGCCGCGCGAACTGCCCGGCGGCAGCGTGCGCGACTTCGTCTCGGCGCGCTTCAAGGGGTCAGACGGGGCGAACGCGTGGCCGTGCGTCGGCACAGTTGTGCTGCACCTGCCGGCCGCAGCTGTGACACCGTTCGCGGGCGACGCAACGGTCGAAGAGCTCGGCCCCGACCGGAGCCGCTACGAGTCCGGGTCATGGTCGTGGTCGTCGCTCGCCGCATCGCTCGGCAGGTTCGACGCGGAGATCGAGGTGGTGGGGCCGCCCGAGCTCTCCGAGGCGTTCGGCCGGCTGGCCGAGCGTTACGCGACGGCGGCCTCGAGTTAGACCAGCGACCGTTGCATGATCGCCGCCGACAGGGCGGCGACCGGTTCCGCGGGTGCGAGCGGGTTCGACAGCAGGGTGAAACGCACCTGGCCGAGGTCGGGCAGGTCGAAGCGCCTGCTCACCTTGACGAGGTCGTCGGGAATGAGCGTGTGCGGATACACCGCGACCCCGAGTCCGGCGCGCACCGCCGCGAGCACGCCGTTGACCTCGCGGGTGTTGCAGCCGATGCGCCAGGTGCGGCCGCCGGCCTCGAGGGCCTCGATCGCGAGCCGCCGGCTGATGCTCGGCGACTTGTACATGACCAGCGGCACCGGCTCGTCCGCTTCGAGCAGGGTCTTCTCCTGCGCCATCCACACCATCTCGTCGGTGCGCACCACGGTGCCGACGTCGGTCGACGCGGGGTCTGTGGCCTCGGGAAACTGCTTGATGAAGATGAGGTCGAGCTGCCCGGCCTTGAGGCGCCGGTGCAGAACGCCGCTCTGGTTGACGACGAGCTCGAGCGAGATGTGCGGGTACGACTGGCGGAAGTGCCTGAGGATGCGCGGAAGCTGTGTCGTGGCGAGGTCGTCGGCGGCCCCGAACCGTAGGCGGCCGCGTGTGGCCGACCCGCTGAAGTAGCTCGAAGCCGAGGCGTGGGCGGCGAGGATCGTGCGCGCGAAGCCGGCCATGGCGTCGCCGTTGTCGGTCAGGCGCACCTCGCGGGTGTCGCGGGCGACGAGCTGGCGCCCGGCGGCGACCTCGAGCTTGCGGATCTGCTGGCTCACGGTCGGTTGGCTGAGCCCGAGCTGCGCCGCAGCGCCGGTGAAGCTGCGCGTTTCGGCCACGGCGAGGAAAGTCTGCAGCAGCACAGGGTCGAACATCGCGGCCTCTCATTCGAAAACGTAATACCAGTTATACCCGCAATTGACTATCCCGATCAGTGTCGCGCTGGCTACCGTCGTAAGGGCCGCCACTCTCCGGCATACGCAACCGATCCAGGACATACGTGACCACCGCGACAAGCGCCGGCTTCCCGCCGACAGAACCACTCACCCAGCTCACCTCCCCGCCTCCCTGGAAGCAGACCTTCGCCTCGCTCAAGGTGCGCAACTTCCGCATCTTCGCCGTCTCCAACCTGATCGCCATGACCGCGCTGTGGATGCAGCGCATCGCCCAGGACTGGCTCGTGCTCGAGCTCTCGGGCAGCGTCACGGCCGTCGGCATCACCGTGGCGCTGCAGTTCGCCCCCATGCTCCTCTTCGGCCTCGTCGGGGGCGTGATCGTCGACCGCTACCCCAAGCGCACCCTGCTCATGCTCTGCCAGTCGGTCGCCGTGCTCACCAGCGCGGCTCTCGCCGCGCTCGTGCTCACCGAGACCGTCGAGGTCTGGCACATCTACCTGGCCGCCCTCGTGCTCGGCTTCGTCACCGTCGTCGACAACCCCGCCCGGCAGTCGTTCACGGGCGAGATGGTCGGTCCCTTCCACCTGCGCAACGCCATCAGCGTCAACTCGTCGACGTTCCAGCTCGGCGCGCTCGTCGGCCCGGCCCTCAGCGGAGCCCTGCTCGTAGCCGTCGGCGCCGGCTGGTCGTTCGCCATCAACGCGCTCGCCTGCGCCTTCGTCGTCGTCAGCCTCGGACGACTGCGCACCAGCGAGCTGTTCCGCACCCCCTCGATGCCGCGCGCGCGCGGCCAGCTGCGGGCGGGCATCCGCTATGTCTCGTCGAAGCCGACCATCCTCTACACGATCGTCATCATGGGCTTCCTCGCCGTGTTCGGCCAGAACCTGCCGGTGATCCTCTCGGCGTATGCG
>Ga0247816_10001607_pt1 | contig 11065 bp, 10 predicted proteins | sample UWRJL209509C1_FD_179930 | JGI IMG/M metagenome (GOLD analysis project Ga0247816, IMG submission 179930) | Plant litter microbial communities from Arlington Agricultural Research Station in Wisconsin, United States - UWRJ-L209-509C-1 | ecosystem: Environmental > Terrestrial > Plant litter >...
GCCTGCTGAACTGGGAGCCGACCGTGGAGATGAGCGAAACCATCGGCAACACGCTGGACTTCTTCCTGCGTGAAGCGATGCTCGAAATCGCGGACAAGCGTTAATGGAGGCAGGTCTACGCATCGACGTCGACACCTACCGGGGCACCCGTGAAGGGGTGCCACGGCTGTTGGAGTTGCTCGACGAAGCCGGCATCAAGGCGACGTTCTTCTTCAGCGTCGGGCCGGACAACATGGGGCGCCACTTGTGGCGCCTGATCCGCCCGCAGTTCCTGTGGAAGATGCTGCGCTCCAACGCGGCCGGCCTGTATGGCTGGGATATTTTGCTGGCCGGCACTGCCTGGCCGGGCAAACCGATTGGCCGCGACCTGGGGCACCTGATGCGCCAGGCCAAGGCTGCCGGGCACGAAGTCGGCCTGCACGCCTGGGATCACCACGGCTGGCAGGCCAACACCGGGCGCTGGAGCGAGGCACAGCTGATCGAGCAAATTCGCCGTGGTGTCGACACCTTGAGCGACATTCTGGGTGATCGCGTCGACTGTTCAGCGGCCGCCGGTTGGCGTGCCGATGAGCGTGTGGTGCAAGCCAAGCAAGGCTTCAATTTCCGTTACAACAGCGACTGCCGTGGTACCAGCCTGTTCCGGCCGACCCTGGCGGACGGCAGTGCCGGCACGCCACAAATTCCGGTGGACCTGCCGACCTTCGACGAAGTTGTCGGGCCGGTGGTGGCTGCCAAGGATTTCAATGCGTACATCCTCGACCGCTTCAAACCGTCGAAGCTGAACGTCTACACCATCCACGCAGAAGTAGAAGGGATTCTGATGGCTAATGATTTTCGCCAGTTGCTCGCCCAGGCAGGGCAGCGCGGCATCGAATTCAAACCGTTGGGCGACCTGTTGCCTGCTGACCTGAACACCCTGCCCCAGCAGCATTTGGTGCGCGGTGCATTGAGTGGCCGCGAGGGCTGGCTCGGAGTGCAGCAGGCATGACCCGGCGGTGGGCGCTGCCCCTGCTCCTGTTGGCGTTTGGCGTGTTTTACCTGCTGCCACTGGGCACCCATGGCCTGTGGATTCCGGATGAAACCCGCTACGCGCAGATCAGCCAGGAAATGCTCCTGAGCGGTAACTGGGCATCGCCACACTTCATGGGCATCCGCTATTTCGAAAAGCCGGCGGCAGGCTACTGGATGATCGCGCTGGGCCAGGCGATTTTCGGGCAGAACCTGTTCGGCGTACGTTTCGCCTCGGCACTGAGCACCGGCTTGAGCATCCTGCTGGTCTACTTTGTGGCCCGGCGCTTATGGAACGACCCACGCAAAAGCCTGACCAGCGCCGTGCTCTACATGAGCTTTGCCAGCGTCGCGTTTCTGGGTGGCTATGCCAACCTGGACCCGCAATTCACCTTCTGGGTCAACCTGACCGGCGCCGCGCTGTGGTTTTGCGTCGACAGCACCACCCACCGTGGCCGCTTGTGGTCGTGGGCGTTACTGGGGCTGGCCTGCGGCATGGGCTTTATGACCAAGGGCTTTCTAGCCTGGTTGCTGCCGGTATTGATCGCCCTGCCCTACATGATCTGGCAAAAACGCTTTCGTGAACTGCTCACTTATGGCCTGGTCGCCGTAGGGGTGGCGATTCTCGTGAGCCTGCCTTGGGCGCTGATGGTGCATGCCCAGGAACCGGACTATTGGCACTTCTTCTTCTGGCACGAACACATCCAGCGCTTCGCCGGTGAAGACGCCCAGCACGCCGAACCTTTTTGGTATTACCTGCCGCTGCTGGTGGCGTTCGCGTTGCCCTGGGTTGCCCTGCTGCCCTCTACCCTGAAACAGGCGTGGCTTGAAAAGCGCACGCAGAAAACCGCGTTCCTGCTGTTCTGGCTGCTGATGCCGCTGGCGTTCTTCAGCCTGGCAAAGGGCAAGCTGCCGTCCTACATCATGCCGTGCCTGCTGCCGCTGGCGTTGCTGATGGGCAATACCCTGGCTGACAAACTGGCCCAGTCCCGAGGTCGCGTACTGCGGATCAACGGTTGGCTGAACCTGGTTATCGGCGTGCTGGGATTGCTGGCGATGACCTGGTTCCAATTGAAAAAACCGGTGTATGAGCACAATCAGGAGCTTTTCAGCCTGGTGCTGGTGTTCATCTTCCTGTTTGGCTGGATCATCGCCAACCTGCTGCAAGCCGCCCGCCCGCTGCACCTGTGGGCCGCGCCGGTGTTCGGCAGCTGGTTGCTGGTGGCGCTGGTGCCGGCCGCACTGCCGCATTCGGTGGTTTATAACAAGATCCCGGACCAGTTCATCATTGATCATCTGGACGAATTGCAGCCGACCACCGCGTTGCTGAGTAACGACCTCGGCGCCGCATCGGCCCTGTCCTGGCGCCTGAAACGCCCCGACGTGACGCTGTACAACACCACTGGGGAAGTGAAATACGGCCTTGGCTACCCGGATGCTGAGCACCGCAGGGTGGACCTCAGTCAGGTCCAGCAATGGATGGCCGATGCCCGCAAACAAGGCCCGGTGGGTGTGGTGATGCGGGTCAAGGGTGACGATGATCGCCAGGAAGTGGATCTGCTGCCCAAAGACGGTAAGCATTACGAGCAGGGCAATATCGTGATCCTGATTTTCCCGCAAGGTGCGCCATGACCACGTTGCTCCTGTTATTGGCCGCCTGCCTGCTGACGTGCATGGGCCAGGTCTCGCAGAAATTTGCCGTCGAAGGCTGGCGCGACCAGCCGGACGGATGGGCGCTGAAACTGCGCTCGCCATGGCTGTGGTCGGCACTGTTCTGCCTGGGCCTGGGCTTGCTGGTCTGGCTGCTGGTGCTGCAACGCCTGGAAGTCGGCATCGCTTACCCGATGCTCAGCCTCAACTTTGTGCTGGTGACCCTGGTAGCGCGCTTCGTCTTCCACGAACACATTGACGCTCGCCATTGGTTCGGCGTCGCCCTGGTGATTGCCGGCGTTGTCCTGCTGGGGCGCCAGGTATGAGCCGGGGTTGCGGTTTTGCCCTGGCCCTGGGTAGCGTCGCGCTGGTCAGCGCAGCCCAACTGGGCATGCGCTGGAGCATGACCCGCCTGCCCTTGCCCACCGAATGGCTGACAGCACTCGACGGCGGCACCATAGACCTCGGCGCCCTGGGTGTAGTGATCCTGGCGATCATCGCCTATGCCCTGTCGATGCTGTGCTGGCTCGGCGCGCTGAAGGATCTGCCGTTGGGCCGTGCTTATTCACTGCTGAGCATCAGCTACGCGCTGGTGTATCTGCTGGCCGCCAGCCTGCCGGTTTTCAACGAATACTTTTCTTTGTCCAAAACACTCGGGGTGGCCTTGGTCATCCTCGGTGTCCTGACGATCAACTCCCGTCGTAGCAGCAGTACAAGCCCCAGGAATGCCCCATGAAAATCAGTGTATTTGGTAGTGGTTACGTCGGCCTGGTACAGGCCACCGTATTAGCCGAAGTCGGTCACGATGTGATCTGCATGGACGTTGACCAGAACAAGGTCAGGTTGTTGCAGCAGGGGCACGTGAGCATTTTCGAGCCGGGGCTGGCGGCCATGGTCAAGGAGAACCTTGAGAGTGGGCGGCTGAACTTCACCTTTGACGAAAAACTTGCGGTCGAGCACGGCGAAGTGCTGTTCATTGCCGTGGGTACGCCTTCGGATGAAGACGGTTCGGCGGACTTGAAATACGTACTGTCGGTAGGCGATGCGGTGGCTCGTCATCGGGTTGAGCCGGTGATTCTGGTTGAGAAATCCACCGTGCCTGTTGGCACCGGCGATACCTTGCGTGCACATATCCAGAAGGCCCTGGCCGGACGTGAGCTGGAGTTCGATATCGTCTCCAATCCCGAATTCCTCAAAGAGGGCTCGGCGGTCACCGACTGCCGCCGCCCCGACCGGATCATCATTGGCTGTGAGCGCGAAGAAGTGCGCGAGGTGATGCGTGATCTGTACGCGCCGTTCAACCGCAACCACGACCGCATCATTTTCATGGACCTGCGCAGCGCCGAACTGACCAAATACGCCGCCAACTGCATGCTGGCGACCAAGATCAGCTTTATCAACCAGATCGCCGAACTGGCTGAACACCTGGGCGCCGACATCGAAGCCGTGCGCCTGGGCATTGGCGCCGACTCGCGGATCGGCTACCACTTTATCTACCCTGGCTGCGGCTACGGCGGCTCGTGCTTCCCCAAGGACATGCGCGCGCTGATCCACAGTGCCAAGCAAGCCAACTGCTCCAGCGACCTGCTGGAAGCGGTGGAAGCCATTAACCAGCGCCAGAAGAGCAAGTTGTTCGAACGGATCAACGCCTTCTACAAAGGCAATCTGCGAGGCAAGACCTTCGCCCTGTGGGGCCTGGCGTTCAAGCCCAACACCGATGACATGCGCGACGCCCCAAGCAGGGTATTGATGGAAGCCTTGTGGGCCGCCGGCGCCAATGTACGCGCGTTCGACCCCGAAGCCATGCAGGAAACCCAGCGCCTGTACGGCGATGACCCGCGACTGATGCTGATGGGCACCCCGGAATCAACCCTGGGCGGCTCCGATGCGCTGATCATCTGTACCGAATGGCAGCAGTTCAAGGCACCGGACTTCGACCTGATCCAGCAACGCCTCAAGGCGCCAGTGATCTTTGACGGACGCAACCTGTACGACGGCGACCGGCTGGCGCGCAAGGGCTTCCAGTACTATCCGATGGGCCGGGGCGACTCCTGCAAATTGCCGATCCCCCAGCAGCAGTGGTTGCCTCAGGTCGTGGAAGCTTAAGGCGTGGACAAAACTCACCCGCCCCTGCTCAACGCAACGATTCGGCGACACTCCCTGGGGTTGGGGCTGCTGGCGCTGATCCTGTTTATCGCCGGAAATTGGCACCAGGCAATCATCGGTTTTGATTCGCGCTTCGTGCTGTTTGCCCAGGAGATGTTGCGCCATGGCCCGGGTTTTTTCCCGACAACGTACGGGCAACCCTATGCCGACTACCTGGCAACATCCACGGTGTTTACCTGGCTGTTGTCCTTGCCCTTGGGCCAGGTCACCAGCCTGACGGCCTGGCTGCCAACGGCGATTGCCTCGGCGCTGATCGTCATGCTGGTTTATCGGCTGACGGCGCCGTACTCCCGGATATGGGGCCTACTGAGCATTGCCTTGCTGTTGCTCAGCAGCACCTTCATCAGCGAAACCCGTTCGGTGTCCCTGGACCAGATGCTGGCGGCAATAACGCTGGCAGTGTTCTACCTGGGTTATGCCCATGACCACTTCGGCGCCGGCAAACGCCTGCACTGGTTGTTTGTGCTGTTGATCCTGGGCTTCGCCATCCGTGGGCCGATTGGCCTGGTGATTCCGACGGGCGTGCTGTGCAGCTATTACCTGATGAACCGGCAATGGCGCCAATTGTTCAGCTTCGGCCTGTTGGCGCTGGCCTTGCTGGCGGCGTGTATTGGCCTGTTGTTGTTGCTGGCCAAGCTCAGTGGCGGTGAAAGCTTCATGCAGGACGTGATCCGCATGCAGTTCCTCGGCCGCATGGACGGCAGCGAAGGTTCCAGCGGCGTGCTGTATTACTTCAGCAGTTCGCTGGGTAACTATGCCCCCGCCTATCCGTTGGCGGTGCTGGTATTGATTGCCCTTGCAGCCGGCGGTCGCCGACCACCGGATGCAGCGCTGCAATTGGTGCTGTATTGCGTCGCCGCAGGCTTGATCGTGATGATTGGGATGTCGGTACCGCAAGCGAAAAAGGCCCGTTACGTGCTGCCGATGCTGCCGATGGCGGCGGTCATTGCTGCGTATCCGTTCCAGGCGGCCAAAGGGCGTTGGTTTGCCTGGCTGCGATGGCTGACGCTGGGGTTATGGACGGCCATTCCGGGCCTGCTGATTGCCGGGCTGTTCGTCGCTCGTCATCGCTTCCCTGGGGAGTTGGGTAGCCTCAACCCCATCTTTGGGGTGCTGATAGCGATCCAGACGCTGGCGCTGGTATTTTTGTTCAAAAAACGCCTGCGCTACCTCGGCCCTGCCTTCGCTGCCGTGCTTGCCGTCTGGGTCACCTATATCGTGATGGTCGAGCCGCTGGAGCGCCGTTTGTATGACACGCGCACCTTTACCCTCCAGGCTCACGCGCTGATCAAAGAACAGCCCGCCCCGCTGGTGCTGCACGCACTGGGCAAGGACGCGAAAGCCATCAAATTCGTGGTCAACCTGAACTGTGATCAGGTGCCACTGTTTACCCAGGTGCCCGCTGAACTGGCTCCATTGCAAGCGCCGACTTGGCTGGTGATGAGTCAAGCGGACTTCGAAGGATTGACCGACCCGCGCTTTCGCTCACTGGTGCCGGTGTTAAGTGGCCAATTTGACAAGAATCCCTATGTGCTTTTGCATTTAGTCAAACTGCCGCAGCCGTGATAGGCGACTGGGGTGTGGGGGCTCATGCTCGCACACCCCAAACTCCGAACCGTCCGTAGTCTTAAATCATTGTTAGCGTAAGAAGTTTCTTGTTTTCATTTTTGTGACAACTTTCCCAACACTATCCACAAAGAAAAATCCTACACATCTATCCGTAACCACCGATATAAATCCCCTTCCCGCTCCAAGCCCCCGTATGTAAACTCGCCTACCAAGTGTGTTATTTACTTAATACCTGTTGACTAATTCAATACAACCAAAGGGTGCGTTATAGAGCCTTCATGAAGCACATGAAGACTCCAGGCACAAATAGCTAAGTGCCATCATCGCATCACATCAAATAACAAAACTGCAATAACAATAATTACTTTGTAAGCCGCACATAACACTGCCGCCTATTTAATTTCGAGGAACGCTCTGTGCCCGATCAACCATTGTCCGTGCTTCATCCTGTAGTTAATTCGCAGTTGTCCAGCGACCCGGTGAACTTTGGTTATGTGCCTGTTCCGCCGTTGGATCGATTAATGGAACTTCGCGATGCGCTGGTAGCGCTTAACGGACCGCTTGCCGATGATCCCGAGCTACGGGAGAACGTACAGAAGCTGCTGTTCAACGCCGAGACCGATGATCGGGTGCTCGGCAAGGTCTGCAGCCCTCTGCAACCCTCGTCCCGATTGGTCCCCACCTGAACGGTCGTCATAACTACAAAAATATTGCACTTAACCTGCATTAATATGCATTGGCGGTGGCTTTATGAGATCGGCACACTCCGTACTGTTCCTCCCCCAAATGTTGGAACTTTCAAAGGACTTTTCCGGGAAACCAGGCAGGTCCTTTTTTTTGCCCATTTTTCTGGATTTATCGATGTTCACTCGCTGGTTTCCCGCTGCTATAAATACTCGCCCAACAGAATGGAGCCGGGCCGCGATTGGCATGGCGCTGGGCACCTTATTCAGCGTTTGGGTGTGCGCCCAAGTGTTTGGAATGGACGTGGCCTTGCACTTGATCGGCCCGTTGGGGGCTTCGGCTGTGCTGCTGTTCGCGGTGTCCTCCGGTGCGCTGGCCCAACCCTGGTCGATTGTCGGCAGCTATCTGTGCGCAGCCGTGGTTGCGCTGCTGGTAGCTCGGGTGCTGGGACGCAGCCTGGGCAGCGCCTGCCTCGCCGCCGGAATGACGGTAATCCTGATCTGCTGGCTGCGTTGCTTGCATCCACCTGCCGGCGGCTTGGCCATGAGCCTGGTGCTGGCCGACCCCGCCAGTATTGCGCTGGGCTGGCAGGAACTTGGCGCGGTTATGCTCGGTGCTGGCGCCTTGCTGGCGTGTGCCCTGGCCTACAACAACGCCACACGCACGCGTTATCCCAAGGGCGCAGTCGAACCCGCGGCACCGGCATTTATGCCGACCGCTGTCGAGAATCCCGGCATTACTGCCCAAGACCTGCAACTGGCCCTGGCGGAGCGTGAGCAGTTTTTTGATGTCACGCCTCAGGAATTGGAAGCGTTGATCCAGGCCAGCGAACGTCATGCCCGTCGACGTGCCATCAGCGCAGTTTTCCAGCGTTAAGCGTCGCACTGTCCCTGACGCAAAAATGCAAATCTGACCTGCACTTATCTGGGTTGTACTGGGCAAATTTGCACTGGTACGATCGCGAGATGGTTCCTCCGTGAACATCTTGATAAAGAACAATAAAAGCAGGGAGTTAGTGATGACTGCTCAGGTTTCATCCGAAGCACGCAGCGCCGAAATTCGCCAGGACGAAGTCCTGGCCGAGGTACGCAACCATATTGGCCACCTCACCCTCAATCGCCCCGCCGGCCTGAATGCCATCACCCTCGACATGGTCCGCGACCTGACCCGGCATTTGCAGGCCTGGGCCGATGACCCCCGCGTGCACGCCGTCGTCCTGCGTGGCGCTGGCGAAAAAGCCTTTTGCGCCGGCGGGGACATTCGCTCGCTCTACGACAGCTTCAAAAATGGTGAGCACCTTCACGAAGACTTTTTCGTCGAAGAATACGCACTCGACCTGGCCATTCATCATTACCGCAAACCGGTACTCGCGCTGATGGACGGCTTTGTACTGGGCGGCGGCATGGGCCTGGTGCAAGGCGCCGACCTGCGGGTGGTCACCGAGCGCAGCCGCTTGGCGATGCCGGAAGTCGCCATTGGTTACTTCCCTGACGTAGGCGGGAGCTACTTCCTGCCGCGCATTCCGGGAGAGTTGGGGATTTACCTGGGCGTGACCGGCGTGCAGGTTCGTGCAGCCGATGCGCTGTATTGCGGGCTGGCTGACTGGTACCTCGACAGCGCGAAACTGAATGACCTGGACCAGAAACTCGACCAGCTGCAGTGGCACGACTCACCACTGAAAGACCTGCAAGGTCTGCTGGCCAGCCTGGCGGTACAACAACTGCCCGACGCGCCATTGGCCGCGCTGCGCCCAGCCATCGACCATTTCTTCGCCTTGCCGGATGTGCCGAGCATCGTCGAGCAACTGCAGCAAGTCACCGTCGCCGATAGCCACGAATGGGCGCTGGCCACCGCCAGCCTGATGCAAACCCGCTCGCCGCTGGCGATGGCTGTCACCCTGCAAATGCTGCGACGTGGTCGCCACCTGGCGCTGGAACAGTGCTTTGCCCTGGAACTGCACCTGGACCGTCAGTGGTTCGCACGGGGCGACCTTATCGAAGGTGTACGCGCACTGCTGATCGACAAGGACAAAAGCCCTCGCTGGAACCCACCGACCCTCCAAGGGCTGGACGCCGCCCACGTCGAAAGCTTCTTTCGCGACTTCGACCAGAACGGGAACTAAGTCATGCAAGACATTGAATACACAGAAGAACAAGTAATGATCCGCGACATGGCCCGGGACTTTGCCCGTGGCGAAATCGCACCGCATGCGCAAGCCTGGGAAAAGGCCGGCTGGATCGACGATGGCCTGGTCGCAAAAATGGGCGAGCTGGGATTGCTCGGCATGGTGGTACCTGAAGAATGGGGCGGCACCTACGTCGACTACGTGGCGTACGCCTTGGCGGTTGAAGAGATTTCCGCTGGCGACGGTGCTACCGGTGCGCTGATGAGTATCCATAATTCAGTGGGTTGCGGGCCTATTCTCAACTATGGCTCACAGGCACAAAAGGAAACCTGGCTGGCTGAACTGGCCAGCGGCCAGGCGATTGGCTGCTTTTGTTTGACCGAACCCCAGGCCGGCTCCGAAGCCCACAACCTGCGCACCCGCGCTGAATTGCGCGATGGCCAATGGGTGATCAATGGCGCCAAGCAGTTTGTCAGCAACGGCAAGCGGGCCAAGCTGGCCATTGTGTTCGCAGTCACGGACCCGGAGCTGGGCAAGAAAGGTATTTCAGCGTTCCTGGTGCCGACGGCCACGCCGGGCTTCGTGGTGGATCGCACGGAACACAAAATGGGCATTCGCGCCTCGGACACCTGCGCCGTGACGCTCAACCAGTGCACCGTCCCTGAAGCCAACCTGCTGGGCGAACGCGGCAAGGGCCTGGCCATCGCCCTGTCCAACCTGGAGGGCGGCCGCATCGGCATTGCTGCACAAGCCCTGGGCATCGCCCGCGCGGCTTTCGAGGCGGCGCTGGCTTACGCCCGTGACCGGGTGCAGTTCGACAAGGCAATCATTGAACATCAGAGCGTGGCCAACCTGCTGGCCGACATGCAAACCCGCCTGAATGCGGCGCGCTTGCTGATCCTGCATGCAGCCAGGCTGCGCAGTGCGGGCAAACCGTGCCTGTCGGAAGCTTCCCAGGCCAAGCTGTTCGCCTCGGAAATGGCCGAGAAGGTTTGCTCCTCTGCGATGCAGATTCATGGGGGTTATGGGTATCTGGAAGATTATCCGGTGGAGCGTTACTACCGGGATGCACGGATCACCCAGATTTACGAAGGCACCAGCGAGATACAGCGGATGGTGATTGCCAGGGAGTTGAAGAACTACCAGCTGTAGGACCAGATACGATCAAATGTGGGAGCTGGCTTGCCTGCGATGGCATCACCGCGGTCAGCTAGCCACACCGAGTTGCCTGCATCGCAGCTCCGCGGGCCGCCGCGACGGCCCGTCCCTGGCCCGTCGCGGCTAAACCGGCGTCCTGCCGGTTTACCCGCTCCTCAATACCTGCGTTCGGCCATCGTGGTTTAACGGGGCGCCTAAGATCAAAATCAAGAGCACGGCGGCCTAGTAGCCGACCTGAGTGGTAGAAGCAGGTCAAAAGCAGATCAAATGCGAAAGCTGATTTTTAGTGAGTATTGATTTTTCTGTGACCCACTGGCTCTTCTGTAGGAGCTGGCTTGCCTGCGATGGCCTCACCTCGGTGTATCTGAACCACCACAGTACAAAAATGTGGGAGCGGGCTTGCTCGCGAAGGCGGTGTGTCAGCCATGCATGTATCAACTGACACACCGCCTTCGCGAGCAAGCCCGCTCCCACAGTTTGATCCAGTTCATTCAGGTAGACCGAGGTGTCTGCATCGCAGGCAAGCCAGCTCCTACAGTAGACCGCATTGGCTTTTGATTTATTTGTTTTTGCTTCACACCACTCAGGTCGGCTTTCAGGCCGCCGTGCTTTTGATCTTGATCTTAGGCGCCCCGTTAAACCACGCTGGCCGAACGCAGGCTTTGGAGCGTGGGTAAACCGGCAGGACGCCGGTTTAGCCGCGCT
>Ga0247816_10001608_pt1 | contig 11062 bp, 11 predicted proteins | sample UWRJL209509C1_FD_179930 | JGI IMG/M metagenome (GOLD analysis project Ga0247816, IMG submission 179930) | Plant litter microbial communities from Arlington Agricultural Research Station in Wisconsin, United States - UWRJ-L209-509C-1 | ecosystem: Environmental > Terrestrial > Plant litter >...
CGATCGCCCGTCTGCCGCCAATGACGCCGCCGCACCGCAGGCCGGTGCCAATGCCCTGCTGGGCCTGGACGTGGCCGACCTGACCGCCCCGCAGCGCACGCAGTTGGGCCTGGAAGCAGGCGAGGGTGTGCGCGTGACCCGGGTCAATGGGCAGGCAGCGCGCGACGCGCGGCTGTCGCCGGGGATGGTGATCCTGCAGGTCGGGCGCACCTCGGTCGGCAGCGTGGACGCCTTGAACCGTGCGCTGGGCGGGTACAAGAAGGGCGATGTGGTGATGCTGCTGGTACGCAGCGGCGGCAACAGCGCCTTCGTGGCCGTGAAGACCGGCAGTTGATCGGATAACGGGCCCCGGGTCCTGGGTCCCGGGTAGCGCCGAGCCATGCTCGGCGAGCGCAGCGGCATGACGCGTCATGCACCACGGGCGGTCCCCACCCACCGGGGACCGTCTTCCCGTGCGATAATCCAACGTTACCCTGACGACGCCCGGCGCCGCCGCCACCTCTATGTCCTCTGATTCGATGCGGAACATCCGCAATTTCTCCATCATCGCCCACGTCGACCATGGCAAGTCCACGCTGGCGGACCGCATCATCCAGCTGTGTGGCGGCCTGCAGGCCCGCGAGATGGAAGCGCAGGTGCTCGATTCGAATCCGATCGAGCGCGAGCGCGGCATCACCATCAAGGCGCAGTCGGTGTCCTTGCCGTACGTAGCCGTGGATGGACAGACCTACCATCTGAACTTCATCGATACGCCCGGGCACGTGGACTTCTCCTATGAAGTCAGCCGTTCGCTGGCGGCATGCGAAGGCGCGTTGCTGGTCGTGGATGCGGCCCAGGGCGTGGAAGCGCAGTCCGTCGCCAACTGCTACACCGCGGTGGAGCAGGGCCTGGAAGTGGTGCCGGTGATCAACAAGATCGACCTGCCCACCGCCGATATCGAGCGCGCCAAGGCGGAAATCGAAGCGGTGATCGGCATCGACGCGGAAGACGCCGTGGCGGTCAGCGCCAAGACCGGGTTGAACGTGCGCGACGTGCTGGAAGCCATCGTCAAGCGCATTCCGCCGCCGGTGCCGCGCGATACCGACAAGCTGCAGGCGCTGATCATCGATTCCTGGTTCGACAACTACCTTGGCGTGGTATCGCTGGTACGCGTCATGCAGGGCGAGATCAAAGCCGGTGACAAGCTGCAGGTGATGTCCACCGGCCGTAACCACCAGGTCGACAACGTCGGCGTGTTCACCCCCAAGCGCAAAGTGCTGGCCAAGCTCGGCGCGGGCGAAGTGGGCTGGGTGACGGCGAGCATCAAGGACGTGCACGGTGCACCGGTGGGTGACACCCTGACCCTGGCGTCGGATCCGGCGGCCAAACCGCTGCCGGGCTTCCAGGAAATGCAGCCGCGCGTGTTCGCCGGCCTGTTCCCGGTCGATGCGGAGGATTACCCGGACCTGCGCGAAGCGCTGGACAAGCTGCGCCTGAACGATGCCGCGCTGCGCTTCGAGCCGGAGAGCTCCGAAGCCATGGGCTTCGGCTTCCGCTGCGGCTTCCTCGGCATGCTGCACATGGAAATCGTGCAGGAGCGCCTGGAGCGCGAATACAACCTGGACCTGATCAGCACCGCGCCTACCGTGGTGTACGAAGTGCTGAAGACCGATGGCAGCATCGTCAACATGGACAATCCGGCCAAGCTTCCGCCGGTGAACCAGGTGATGGAAGTGCGCGAGCCGATCATCCGCGCGAACATCCTCACCCCCGAGGAATACATCGGCAGCATCATCAAGCTGTGCGAAGAAAAGCGCGGCAGCCAGTTGGGCATCAATTACCTCGGCAGCCAGGTGCAGATCAGCTATGAGCTGCCGATGGCCGAAGTGGTGCTGGACTTCTTCGACAAGTTGAAATCCGTCAGCCGTGGCTACGCCTCGCTGGACTATGCCTTCGTGCGTTTCGACGCCGGCCCGTTCGTGCGCGTGGATGTGTTGATCAACGGCGACAAGGTCGATGCCCTGTCGCTTATCGTCCACCGGTCGCACTCCGATCGCCGTGGCCGCGAGCTGTGCGACAAGATGAAAGAGCTGATTCCCCGGCAGATGTTCGACGTGGCCATCCAGGCCGCGATCGGCGCGCAGGTGATTGCCCGCACCACCGTCAAGGCCATGCGCAAGAACGTTCTTGCCAAGTGCTACGGCGGTGACGTGTCGCGCAAGAAGAAGCTGCTGGAGAAGCAGAAGGAAGGCAAGAAGCGCATGAAGCAGGTCGGCCGCGTGGAGATTCCGCAGGAAGCCTTCCTCGCCGTGCTGCAGATGGACAAGTAAGGTAGCGTTCGGCCCCCCCCTGGCCCGGGGTAGGGCCGCCCTGCCTTCGATACGTTGCTAAGGACCCTGAATGAAAGCGTTTGAGTTCCTCCTGGTTGCCCTGACCCTGGCCTCCGGCTTGATCCTGCTGGCTGACAAGCTGTACTTCGCCCGTCGTCGCGCCCGTCGCGCCGGCCTGCTGGACAGCGAGCCGGCGCTGGTGGACTACTCGCGGGCCTTCTTCCCGGTGCTGGCCATCGTGCTGGTGGTGCGCAGCTTCATCGCCGAGCCGTACAAGATCCCGTCCAGCTCGATGATGCCCAACCTGCTGATCGGCGATTTCATCCTGGTCAACAAGTTCGCCTATGGCCTGCGCCTGCCGCTGACCAACACCAAGTTCATCCCGGTGGGCGAGCCGTCGCGCGGCGATGTCGTGGTGTTCCATTTCCCCGGCCACAACGACCAGGATCCGGCGAAGGGCGAGAACTTCATCAAGCGTGTCATCGGTGTTCCGGGCGACGAGATCCGCTTCGAAGGCAACGCGCTGACCCTCAACGGCCAGCCGGTGAAGTACGAAGACAAGGGCCTGTACGCCGGCCATCGCGGCCACGGCGAAGGCGCCAGCCTGCTGGTGGAAGAGTTGCCGGGCCGCACCCATACCGTGCTGGAGACGGCGTATCCTGCCGGGCAGGGGGAATGGACCGTTCCGGCGGGCCAGTACCTGGTGATGGGCGACAACCGTGACAACAGTGACGACGGCCGCTTCTGGGGCCTGCTGCCTGAGCAGAACCTGCGCGGCAAGGCATTCCTGATCTGGCTGAACTGCTCGGGCTGGTTCTGCAAGGACGGTTTCGAGCCGTCGCGGATCGGTTCGGGCGTCAATTGATTCATCCACGCGTATCTGGGGAGAACGCAATGAACAACATGAAAGCGCAGCGCGGCCTGACCTTGACCTCCTTCCTGGTGGTCCTGATCGTGGTGGGGTTCTTCTTGTACGTCGGGATGAAGCTGTTCCCGATGTATCAGGAAAACTATGCCGTGCGCTCGGCGATGAAGAGCCTGGCCAAGGAGCCGGGCATCGGGACGATGCAGCCGGCCAACATCCAGTCGCTGTTCTTCAAGCGCCTGTACATCAATTACTCCGACAACGTGAAGCCCGCCAACGTGAAGTTCGACCGCAAGAACAACGGTTGGACCCTGCGTGTGAACTATGAAGTGCGGCGCCCGTTGATCGGCAACCTCGACGTCGTCGGCAAGTTCGACGCCAGCCAGGACCTTACCCGTAGCGGTGTCGAATAAAACTTTCCAACGCGGTGATCTGATCGGTCACCCTTTCGCCACGCCGGACCTGCTCGTGCAGGCCCTGCGGCACCGCTCTGCGGGTGTGCCACACAACGAACGGCTGGAGTTCCTCGGCGACAGCATCGTCAACATGCTGGTGGCCCAAGCCCTGTACGAACGCTGGCCGAAGGCCGACGAAGGGGCGCTGACTCGCGGCCGTGCCGAGCTGGTGCGCGAAGGTGCGCTGGCCGAACGCGCGCGCGAACTGATGCTGGGCGACCGGCTGACGCTGGGCGCCGGCGAAATGAAGACCGGTGGTCATCGCCGTGATTCGATCCTTGCCGATGCGTTTGAAGCCGTGGTGGCCGCGATTTACCTGGATGCCGGCTTCGACGCCTGCCGTGCCCGCGTGCTGCCCTGGTTCGACGCCGCCATGGATGCGCTGCCGGCGACCGGAAAGCCCGGCAAAGATCCCAAGACCCGCCTGCAGGAATGGCTGCAGGGCCGACAGAAGGCGCTGCCGCAGTACGAACTGGTGTCAGAATCCGGTGACGACCACGCCAAGACCTTCCAGGTACGCTGCATCTTGACCGAACCAACCGTCAGCACCGAGGGCGAAGGCTCCTCGCGGCGATTGGCAGAACAACAGGCGGCCGCGGCCGCGTTAGACCTATTGGTGGATTCAAAGTGAGCGAACAAACGCCCCATCGTTGCGGCAGCGTTGCCGTCATCGGCCGCCCCAACGTGGGCAAATCGACCCTGACCAATGCGTTGGTCGGGGCCAAGGTGAGTATCGTCTCGAACCGGCCGCAGACCACGCGGCACCGGCTGCTGGGCATCGCCACGTATCCGCAGGGCCAGCTGGTGCTGGTGGATACCCCCGGCCTGCACAAGGTGCAGAAGCGGGCGATGAACCGGGTCATGAACCGTGCCGCGCGCGGTTCGCTGGAGGGCGTGGACGCCGGGCTGCTGGTGATCGAAGCCGGTCGCTGGGACGAAGAAGACGCCATGGCCTTCAAGGTGCTGCGTGATTCGGGCATCCCGGTGGTGCTGGTGGTCAACAAGGTCGACCGCCTGAAGGAAAAGGCGGCGCTGCTGCCGTTCCTGCAGCAGGTGACCGAGGGGCGCGAGTTTTCCTCCGTCCATCCGATTTCCGCGCAGAAGCGCAACGGGCTGGAGGCGCTGGTGCACGACGTGCTCGCGCTGATGCCGGAAGCCCCGCCGATGTTTGGCGAGGATGAAATCACCGACCGCAGCCAGCGCTTCCTGGCCGGCGAACTGGTGCGTGAGCAGCTGATGCGCCAGCTGGGCGAAGAGCTGCCCTATGCCACCACGGTGGAAATCGAACGCTTCACCGAAGACGGCAACCTGCTGCGCATCGGTGCGGTGATCTGGGTCGAGCGCGAAGGCCAGAAGGCCATCGTGATCGGCAAGGGCGGTACCCGCCTGAAAGAGATCGGGGCCAAGTCGCGCCTGCAGATGGAGCGCTTGTTCGGTGCCAAGGTATTCCTGGAGACCTGGGTACGCGTGCGCGAAGGCTGGTCGGACGACGAGGCCGCGTTGAAGGCCTTCGGTTACGAGTAAGCGGCGGAGCGCCCGGGTCGATGCTCATCGCAGCCGAGCCGGGCTTTGTCCTGCATGCGCGGGCTTACCGCGAGACCAGCCTGCTGGTGGATGTACTGACCGCCACGCATGGTCGGCTGGGGCTGTTGGCACGTGGCGTGTCGAGTGCGAAAGGGCAGGTGCTGCGCGCCGCCCTGCAGCCGCTGCAGTGGATACGCTTCGATGCCGTGCAGCGGGGTGAGCTGGCGCAGCTGCGCGCAGCGGAAGCGCTGGATGCCGCACCTCGCCTGGCCGGGCACACCATGCTGGCCGGCTTCTATGTGAGTGAACTGGTGATGCGGCTGGCGCCCCGCAACGATGCCGTGCCCGATCTGTACCGGGCCTACGGCGAAGTGCGGGCGAGGCTCGGATTGGAGCTCTCGCTGGCATGGAGCCTGCGCCGGTTCGAGCGTGATCTGTTGGAATCGTTGGGTGTTGGATTCGACCTGGCCTGCGCGGACGACGGTGTCGCGCTGGATCCTGCGGCGCGCTATGAGCTGGATCCGCAGGACGGGCCGCGTCGGCTGCTCAGCGAGCGCGACGGGCAGGGGCGGCGGGGTACCGCGACCGGAGCGGCGCTGCTGGCGCTGGGCCGGGACAAAGAACCCGCGGCTGACGACCTGGCCAGCCTGCGGCTGCCGATGCGCACCGTGCTGGCCCACCACCTGGGGGGCCGCGGGCTGAAATCCTGGGAGATGCTGGACGACCTGGCGCGCCGGCGCTAGGCGCCCCCGTTCAGTGCAGCAATGCCGCGACCGCGTCGCGGAACCCCGCCTGCGCCTGGTGCGAGGCCGGCATCTGGTGCAGGGTGCGTACCGCACGGCTCAGCCGCGCCGCGCCGACAAAGCCGCAGCTGGCCTGCAGGCGATGCAGCTGATTGCGCAGCGCCGGCTCGTCATGACGGTCCACGGCCATGTCCACCGCATCGCGCACACTGGGAAGTTCGGCCAGGAACAGCTCGCGCAGGGCAACCAGATGGGTCCGCTGGCCGTTCAGCGCGGCCAGTGCCGTGATTTCATCCCAGTCCTGCGCCTCGTTGAGCACCAGGCCCGTCGATACCATCGGTGTCGTTCGATACGCGGCGCCGCGCCCCAGGCTGCGGCGCACCACCTTCAGCAGGTCTTCGCGACCCAGCGGCTTGACCAGCACCTCGCTGAAGCCCGCTTCGCGCAGGCGCACATGCAGCCGGGAGTCACGGTCTGCGGTGTGGGCCAGCGCCGGTGTATCGGGGTGCAGCGGATGCAGGCGCTGCAGCAGCTCGCTGCCGTGCCCATCGGGCAGGTTGGCATCGATCAGCCACAGGTCATACCGGCATTGCTGCACGCAGGCCGTCGCCGCGCGCAGCGAATCGGCGGTGTCCACGTCGGCCGGCAGGGTTTCCAATGCGGCTTTCAGGAACCCGCAGGTAATGATGTCGTCCTCGACCAGCAGGAAACGGGGGCGCGGTGACCGCGACGGGCTCGTCTGCATAAGTGCTGCCTCCATGTCAGCTATGCGCATATTAAACGCCGCGGGCCACCATGCAAGCGCGAAGAGGCGGTTGCATGCCCTATCTGAGACAATACGCGCCCTTTTTCTCACGCAGCCCTCCGCCACGTGGCCCGTCACCGTTCCCGCATCGACCGTACCCCTTTCGAAACCGACATCCTCGACCTCAGCCACGATGGCCGCGGCGTTGCCCGCCGTGAAGGCGAGGGCGGCAAGGTCACCTTCATCACCGGCGCCCTGCCCGGCGAGGTGGTGAAAGCCGAGCCGACCGCGCGCAGCAAGCATTTCGACCAGGCACGCACGGTCGAGGTCGTGCAGGCGTCGCCGCTGCGCGTGCAGCCGAAATGCCCGCATTTCGGTGTGTGCTCCGGCTGCGTGCTGCAGCACCTGGAGGAAAGCGAGCAGATCGTGGCCAAGCAGCGTGTGCTGATGGACAACCTGCAGCGCATCGGCCATGTGCAGCCGCAACAGGTGCTGCCGCCGCTGGTCGGTGAGAGCTGGGGCTACCGCCGCAAGGGCCGGTTCTCGGTGCGTCGCGTAGAGAAGAAAGACAAGACGCTGGTCGGTTTCCGCGAGCTGGATCCACGGTTCGTGGCGGACCTGTCGCAGTGCCTGACGGTGATTCCGGAGATCGGTCTGAAGGTCTCGGTGATCTCGGCGTTCGTCGAGTCGCTGGACGGCAAGCGCGACATCCCGCAGATCGAATTCATCGCAGGTGACGACGCCATCGTACTCACCATCCGCCACATGCAGCCACTCAGCGCGGCCGATCGTGCAGCGTGGATCGCGTTCGGGCAGGAGCACGGGTTTGCGATCTTCCTGCAGCCTGATGGCGTGGATTCGGTCCATCCGCTGTGGCCGCAGGAAGTGCCGCTGTCGTTCCGGCTGGCGCCGTGGGACATCGAGCTGGCGTTCCGCCCGCTGGACTTCATCCAGGTCAATGCAAACCTGAACGTGAAGATGATCGAGCATGCGTTGGCATTGCTGGACGCCGGTCCGGATGAGCGGGTCCTGGACCTGTTCTGCGGCCTGGGCAACTTCACCCTGCCGCTGGCGCGCGGGGTGCGCGAAGTGGTGGGGGTGGAGGGCGATGCCGGGCTGGTGGCACGGGCGAAGGACAATGCACAGCGCAACGGGCTGGGCAACGCCAGCTTCCACGCCGCCGACCTCACCCAGGACCAGACCCAGGCGCCGTGGATGCTGGAAGGCTTCGACAAACTGCTGCTGGATCCGCCGCGTTCCGGCGCGATCGAAGTCCTGCAACAGCTGCCGCTGGAGCAGTTCAAGCGCATTGTCTACGTCAGCTGCCACCCGGGCTCGCTGGCGCGCGATGCCGGCTATCTGGTCAAGGAGCGCGGCTTCACCCTGGTCAGTGCGGGGGCGATGGACATGTTCCCGCACACCGCGCACGTGGAAAGCATCGCGGTGTTCGAACGCCGGTGACCGGGCAGGGGCGTGACGCGCATCTGTCGTCACGCCGTTGCTTCATAATCGCCGCATGGGCATTGAAATCGAACGCAAATTCCTGGTGACCGGTGAGGGCTGGCGCGCTGCCGCGCACGCCGTCATCCCGATGGCGCAGGGCTACATCAACGACATGGGCGCGCTGGATCGCGGTGACCAGAACGCGTCGGTGCGGGTGCGCATCGAAGGCGATGTTGCCGCGCTCAACCTGAAATCCCGCACGCTGGGCCGCAGCCGGCAGGAGTTCGAGTACCCGATCCCCCTCGACGACGCACGGGCGCTGCTGGCCCTTTGCGTCGGTGGCCTGATCGACAAGCGCCGCCATCTAGTTCACCACGAAGGCCTGTTGTGGGAAGTGGATGAGTTCCTGGGCGACAACGCCGGCCTGGTGGTTGCCGAAGTCGAACTGGACGATCCCGACCAGCCCGTACCGCTGCCCCCCTGGGCTGGCGAAGACGTGACCGACCAGGCCCGCTACTACAACGTCGCCCTGGCCTCCCACCCCTACACCCGATGGCAAAAAGGGGACGGAGGGGATTAAGTCGTTTCTGGCTGTCGGACCGCGGGCGGGGTGAATGCGACTTAATCCCCTCCGTCCCCTTTTTTGAGTGGCTCTGAGACAATGCGGCGCCCGGAGTGGAGACCTGACCATGCTGCTGATCGGCGTTGCCGGAACTGAACTGACTGCGCAGGAGCGTGACTGGCTGCAGCACGATGCGGTGGCCGGCGTGGTGTTGTTCAAGCGGAATTTCCAGGACCGGCAGCAGGTGGCAGCGTTGTCCGCTGCGATCCGTGACGCTGCGCCGCGCCCGCAGTTGATCTGCGTGGACCAGGAGGGAGGGCGCGTGCAGCGCTTCCGCGAGGGCTACAGTGCGCTGCCGCCGCTGCAACAGCTCGGCGCCGGTTATGCGGACGATCCGCAGGCGGCGCTGGCCCGGGCCGAACAGCACGCCTGGCTGATGGCCAGCGAGATACGTGCCAGTGGCGTCGATCTCAGCTTTGCACCCGTCGTGGACCTCGGCCATGGCAACCGTGCGATCGGCGATCGTTCCTTCAGCGATGATCCGCAGACCGTCGCGGCGTTCACCGCGGCGTATGTCCGTGGCATGCACAGCGCCGGCATGGCCGCCACGCTCAAGCATTTCCCGGGACACGGCACGGTCATCGAGGACACCCACAAGGAGGTCGCCGTTGATCCCCGTGAATTGGACGAGCTGCGCGCGCGCGACCTGGTCCCCTTCGTCGCGGGCATCGACGCGGGCGCCGATGCGGTGATGATGGCGCATGTGGTCTACCCCCGTGTCGCGCCCGAGCCGGCAGGCTACTCGCGGCGCTGGATCGAGGAGATCCTCCGCGGCGAAATGGGCTTCCGTGGCGTCGTGTTCTCCGACGACATCGGCATGGCGGCTTCGTTCAGCGCCGGTGGAGTGAAGGCGCGCGTGGACGCGCACCTCGACGCGGGGTGCGATGTCGTGCTGGTATGCCATCCTGAACTGGTGGAAGAATCCCTGCGTGCGGTGGAACACCGCACCTGCAACACCGCCGCGCTGCTGGGCCTGATCGGCCGCGGCGCGCTTGGCTGGGACGGCCTGTTGGCCGACGCCCGCCATGGCGATACACGAACCCATCTGCTTGAACTTTCTGGAAGAACCGTCTGATGCCCAACCTCACCATCTCCCAGGCGCTGGAACAGGCCGACCTGCTGGTCGACCGCGCCACCATCGACCAGGCCATCGGCCGCATTGCCGACGCCATCGCGGCGGACTACAAGGGCGAAGTGCCGCTGTTCCTGTCGATCATGCACGGTGCGCTGCCGTTCGCCGGCCAGCTTGCACTGGAGCTGGGTGCCCGTGGCCAGGACGTGCAGTTCGATTACCTGCATGCCACGCGCTACCGGGGTGAAACCACTGGCGGCGACCTGGTGTGGAAGCACAAGCCGGCCACCGCACTGTTCGGTCGGCGGGTGCTGCTCGTCGATGACATCCTCGATGAGGGCTATACCCTGCAGGGCGTGCGCACGTGGTGCCTGGAACAGGGCGCCACCGACGTGCGCATCGCCGCGCTGACGGTCAAGCAGCACGACCGCGCGCTGCCGGACGTGCACGCCGATTACGCGGGCGTGGACCTGCCGGACCGCTATGTGTTCGGCTTCGGCATGGATGTGAACGAGACGCTGCGCTGCCTGCCGGCCATCTATGCGATGAAGGAAGGCTGATGCAGCAGATCGCATTGGCGGTCATCGGCGGGACGGGCGTGTATTCGCTCGCCCAGCTGGACGACGTGCAGACGCACCAGGTCGATACCCGCTACGGCACCCCTTCCGGCCCGATCCGCGTGGGCACGCTGCTGGGCCATCGCGTGGCGTTCCTCGCCCGGCACGGCGAGGGGCACTCGCTGCCGCCGCACAAGATCAATTACCGGGCCAACCTGGCGGCCCTGCAGCAGATCGGCGCGCAGCGCGTGCTGGCGCTGAATACGGTCGGCGGCATCGGCGATGCCTTCGGTCCGCGCGTGCTGGCCTGTCCGGACCAGCTGATCGACTACACGTGGGGGCGTATTTCCACCCTGTGTGAAGAACCGGGCAGCGAGGTGCTGCACGTGGATTTCGGCCACCCCTACACGCCGATGCTGCGGAGCAAAATTCTCGCCGCCGCAAAAGTGACTGGTGTCACAGTCCACGACGGCGGCTGTTACGGCGCGACCCAGGGTCCACGGCTGGAAACCAGCGCGGAAATCGCGCGCATGCGGCGGGATGGGTGCGATCTGGTCGGCATGACCGGAATGCCCGAAGCAGCCCTCGCCCGCGAGCTCGGACTGGACTATGCCTGCCTCGCGATTGTGGCCAATTGGGCCGCTGGGTGTGGGTCCGGAGAGGAAATCACCATGGCCGAAGTGCTCGCCAATGTGCAGGCTGCGTCCAACGGATTGCCCGAATTGAT